>UMFB01037933.1_pt1 | contig 32168 bp, 25 predicted proteins | sample 1964921 | NCBI WGS metagenome assembly UMFB01 (sample SAMEA4836037, study PRJEB28245) | human gut metagenome | biome: gut microbiome; material: fecal sample | place: Denmark | collected 2008
GCCGGTTCCGGGAGGGGATCCGTCAGATACGGCTCTGGCTGGAAAGACGTCTGGACCAGCTGGCCTCCGGCACAGACGGAGGGATCCTGAAGGCAGTGCTTCTGGGAGACCGGTCGGATATGGACCAGGAGATTTACGAGTTATACCGGAAAAACGGGATCTCTCATGTGCTGGCCATCAGCGGTCTCCATGTGTCCATCCTTGGACTTGGACTATGGAAGGCCTTAAGAAGGTGCGGCTTTGGGTTTGCGGCGGCCGGCGGGGCAGCGGGAGCCTTTCTGTTCTGCTATGGGCTCATGACCGGCTTCGGGCCGTCGGTGGTGCGGGCTGCGGCCATGTGCGGGCTCTCCTTTCTTGCAGCCTTTCTGGGCCGGACCTATGACCTTATGTCAGCCCTGTGTATTCCAGCCCTGGCGCTTTTGTGGTCCCGGCCCTGTCTCCTGACCCAGGCGTCCTTCCAGCTTTCCTTTCTTGCAGCAGGAGCCGTGGCCTTTCCCGGCGGTTTCCTCATCCGGCGCTTTAAAGCCCGCAGCTTATTCCAGACGCTTCTTGTGAGCGCCTCTATCCAGGCGGCCACGGCTCCCGCCGTCCTGTATCACTCCTTTGAGCTTCCGCTATACGGGATCTTTCTGAATCTGTTAGTGATCCCTCTGATGACGTATGTGGTGGTTTCTGGCCTGCTGGGACTGGCGGCTTCCTTATTTTCCATGAAGGCGGGAGCCGCCCTTCTGGGAGGGGCCCACTATATCCTGGGACTTTATAAGGCCATGGGAGAGGGGACACAGAGGCTTCCAGGGGCCAGCCTGGTGGTTGGGCGGCCGTCTCTGACGGCCATGGTCCTGTTTCTGGCCGGAGCTTTTCTGGGGATCCTTCTGGCTTCCCGGATCCTGGAACAGAGGCGGAGCCGGCCCCAGGCTTTCCTGATCCTGTGCCTTTTCTGGGCCGGGAGCGTGTTTTTCTTTTTTCCGCCGCCCCGGAAGGGGCTGTCTGCCGTATTTCTGGATGTGGGCCAGGGGGATGGGATCTTTCTGTCCTGCGGAGGAAGGACCATGCTGATGGACTGCGGCAGCAGCCAGGAAAAGGAACTGGGAAAGGACTGTCTGGTGCCCTTTTTAAAAAGCCGGGGCGTGGACCGGCTGGATACAGTATTCATCAGCCATGGAGACTGGGATCACATAAGCGGGATCCGGTATGCGCTGGAGGAGCCGGGCTGCGGGATCCGCATCGGCACGCTGGTGATGCCGGAGCCGGGAAAGGGAAAGGATGTTTATGCAGAGCTGGCCTGCCTGGCAGACAGCCGCGGGATCCCGGTGGTCTACGGAAAACGGGGAGATGAGTTTTCCGGGATCCTGGGACCGGAGGTTTCGATCCGCTGCCTTTCGCCGCCGGAGGGAGGGGACTATGGGGACCGGAACGATGAATCGCTGGTGGCAGAGATCCAGTATGGGGATTTTCGTCTGCTGCTGACGGGGGATGTGGGAAAGGAGGGGGAGGAAAAGATGAGGGAGGCCGGCCTGCTGGCCCCGGTGACGGTGCTGAAGGCCGCCCATCACGGATCGGGAACCTCCTCCGGCCGGGAGTTTCTGAAGGCTGTGGATCCGGCCTTTGCGGTACTCTCCTGCGGCCGGGAGAACCGGTACGGCCATCCGTCTCCGGAGGTCGTAAAGGCGCTTAAAGAACAGGGGGCCCGGATCTGGGACACCCGGGAGCGGGGAGCCGTCATGGTCTGGACCGATGGCCGTACCATGGATATTTCCGGATATCTTGACAGCCGGAAGGGTATCTGATATCTTTAATATCATGACATCGGGGGCGGAAGCTCTCTGCCCCTGTGGATATCATATTATTTATGGAGGAAAGATCATGGGATTTTCAATGGACATCAGCGTGCCGGTGCTGACTGTATTTTTACAGGGACTGCTGAGCTTTTTCTCGCCATGCGTACTGCCGCTCCTGCCCCTTTATATCGGATATCTGTCCGGAGGGACCGCAAGGCGCGGAGAGGACGGACGGATTACTTATGAGCGGAAGAAAGTGATGCTCCACACCGTATTTTTTGTGCTGGGGGTCAGCTCGGCATTTTTTATCCTGGGGCTGGGAGGCTCGGCCCTGGGCCGGTTCTTTAAGGGGAACCAGGCCATGTTCGCCAGGATCGGAGGGATTTTTGTTGCTGGCTTCGGCCTTTACCAGCTGGGGATCTTCGGACCCTCCAGGCTCCTTTCCAGGGAGCACCGGCTGCCGTTTTCTGTGGGAACGGCTGCCATGTCTCCTGTAACAGCCTTTCTGCTGGGCTTTACCTTCAGCTTTGCATGGACGCCCTGTGTGGGACCGGCTCTGGCCAGCGTTCTTTTGATGGCAGCGTCGGCGGCCACCCAGGCCAGGGGCTTTCTCCTGATCGGAGTTTATACGGCCGGGTTCGTCCTTCCATTCCTGGCAGTGGGGATGTTTTCCACCACGCTTCTGGATGTGTTTAAACGTCATGGGAATGTGGTCACCTATGCAGCCAGGGCCGGAGCCGTGCTGATGATCCTCATGGGCGTGATGATGTTTACGGGAAAGATGAATTCCATCACCGGATATCTTTCCAGTCCCCAGACCGGAGCCGGGACCGTCGGCAAAGAGCAGGAGGAGGCTGGAGAAACGACAGATCCAGGGGCAGCCGGAGAGACGGCTGGGGGAACCGGAAAGCCGGGGGATGGACCGGAGACCGGAGAGACCCTGGAGAGCGCCGGAGAGACGGTGGCAGCAAAAGGCCCGGAGGAAACGGCCGGGGAAGGCTCTGGAGCCGGTGCGGATACGCTTCCGTCAGTGGATTTTACCCTTACGGACCAGTTTGGAAATTCCCATACCCTTTCAGATTATAAGGGAAAGACAGTATTTTTAAACTTCTGGGCTACCTGGTGTCCGCCCTGCAGGCGGGAGATGCCGGATATCCAGAAGCTTTATGAGAAATACCAGGCGGAGGAGGATCCAGAGGTGGTGATCCTGGGAGTTGCGGCTCCGGATTATGGAGACGAGGGCTCCAGGGAGGAGATCGCCCGGTTCCTGGAGGAAAACGGTTATACCTACCCGGTGGTCATGGACGAAGGCGGAGAGCTGTTTATGACATACGGCGTTTTTTCCTACCCCACCACCTTTATGATTGACCGGGATGGAAATGTATTCGGCTATGCCGCAGGCCAGCTGAGCATGGAAATGATGGAAAGCATCATCCGTCAGACGGTCACGGGAGTCCGGGAGCAGCCGGGCCAGTAAGAAGATGAAGGAAGTATGCCATGCAGACACTGAATCAGGATATAAAAGAGAAATCCTTTAAAAAGATCTATCTGCTCTACGGGGACGAGCCGTTTCTGGTGGGCAGCTATAAAAAGAAGCTGCGGGAGGCCATCACCGGCGGCGATACCATGAACTTCAACTATTTTGAGGGAAAAAACCCAGATGTGAAGGAGATCATCAGCCTGGCGGATACCATGCCGTTTTTTGCAGACCGGCGGCTGATCCTGGTGGACGGCAGCGGCTTTTTTAAGAGCGCCCAGGAGGAGTTGGCGGCGTACCTGCCCCAGATGCCAGATACCACCTGTCTGGTCTTTGCCGAGAGCGAGGTGGATAAGAGGAACCGGCTCTATAAAAGGGTAAAGGAGCTGGGCTACGCGGCGGAGCTCAATAAGCAGGATACGGCCCAGCTCATGCGGTGGGCCGCCGGGATCCTGGGCCGGGACGGAAGAAAGATCAGCCGTCCGGTGATGGAATACTTCCTGGAGCGCACCGGGGATGATATGGAAAACATCCGGATGGAGCTGGAAAAGCTGGTATGCTATACCATGGGCCGGGACGTGATCACAAAAGAGGACGTGGACGCAGTGGGAACGGTCCATGTGACCAGCCGGGTCTTTGATATGGTGGCGGCCATTGTAGCCGGGAACACGAAGAAGGCCATGGACCTTTATGAGGACCTCCTGACCTTAAAGGAGCCGCCCATGCGGATCCTGTTCCTCATTGCCAGGCAGTTCAACCAGCTCCTGCAGATCAAGGAGCTGACTGCCGCGGGAAAGGATAAGGGGGCCATGGCCTCGGCCCTTAAGGTGCCTCCCTTTGCCGTGGGAAAGCTTACGGCCCAGGCCAGGGCCTTCACAAGAGATCAGATCCTTTCCTGGGTCACGCTCTGCGTGGAGACAGAGGAGGCGGTGAAGACCGGCCGTCTGTCAGACCGCCTGGCGGTGGAGCTTCTGATTGCGCGGAGGACATAGAAAAAAGCAATAAAAAAACGCTTTTCCGACACACCACACGGAAAAGCGTTTTTACTTTACGAATTTATAAATTAAGATATCCAGCCTTCTTATTAAGCCATAGCGCTTACAGCTTTGGACAAACGGGATACTTTTCTGGAAGCAGTATTCTTGTGATATACGCCCTTGGAAGTAGCCTTGTCGATTTCGCTTGTAGCAGCAATGAGCGCAGCCTGTGCAGCAGCCTTGTCACCGGCGGTAATTGCAGCTTCAACCTTTTTCACATAAGTTTTTACCTTAGATCTGATCGCTTTGTTTCTGGCAGCCTTTGTTTCAGCTACTAAGATTCTTTTCTTTGCAGATTTGATATTAGCCAATCTGTACACCTCCACTATGATTAAAAAATATTCGCTGTTTGTTTTGCATCAAAGTCTGGACACGGACAGTTCAATGTAAACATACTCTTGTATTCTATCGGATTATTCCCGGGATGTCAATACATAAAATGTATTTTTCGAGGAAAAATAGAAAAAGATTGTGGTATTCAGACGCAGGAACATGATCCAGAAGTGAGCGGGGCTTTTGCGGAAAAAAATTTCCGACCGGCCCGCAGGAAGAACGGAAAAAGGAGAGATCGGTCATGGAACAGTGGAAAAAAAGCATATACACCGACCTGGCAGTGGAGGAAAGGGAGAGCTTCCCGGGCGACGGAGGAGAGATCCCCGGCGTGTCTCTCAGAGAATGGGAAAAGGAAGAGGCGGGCATCCATCTGACGGAGGTGGTCATAAAGACAGAGGAGGGGGCCGGGAACATGGGAAAGCCCATGGGGACCTATGTAACGCTGGAGGCATTGGCCCTGGCGGAGCGGGATGAAGATTTCCACCGGGAGGTATCCGAGGAGCTGGCGGCCAGGATCTCTGGTCTTCTGGCCCTTCATCAGATCGGAACAGGCGGAAATGGAAGAGCGCCGTCCATACTGGCGGTGGGGCTGGGAAACGAGAACGCCACACCCGACGCCCTGGGCCCTCTGGTGCTGAAGCATCTCCAGATGACCCGGCATCTCACCGGCGGCTGTGGGGAGGAATTTGCGGGAGGAAAAAAATATCCGGCCCTGAGCGGGATCATTCCCGGCGTCATGGCCCAGACGGGGATGGAGACGGCGGAGATCCTGAAGGGAGTGATCGCGGAGACGAGACCGGATGCAGTTTTGGCGGTGGACGCCCTGGCGGCCCGAAGCGTCCGGCGGCTGGGCGTTACGATCCAGCTTTCCGATGCGGGGATCCATCCGGGCTCCGGCGTGGGAAACCACAGGAACAGCCTGACCCGGGAGACTCTGGGAGTGCCGGTGATCGCCATCGGCGTGCCTACGGTGGTGGGGGCTGCGGCCATTGTCCACGACACGGTGGGAGCCCTGGTGGCGGCCTTGAAGGAGGGCGGGGAAGCCGGATATGGGGATATGGTGGAGCACATGGACGGCAGGGACCAGTACCAGCTGATCCGGGAGGTGCTGGAGCCCCAGATCGGCCCCATGTACGTGACGCCCCACAACATCGATGAGCGGGTGGAGAATCTCAGCTTTACCATCTCCGAGGCCATCCACATGGCCCTGTTTGGAGGGAACGGGTGACGGCTGTTTTCTGGTGATGAAGGGAGGGCGTCCCTCATAGAATAAAAGAAAGAAGGAAAAACGGGCGGCAGCCATGAGACGCAGATGGTATTATATCAAACGGGCCATACGGGCAGACCGCCCGTTTTTTGCGGCCGCAGCAGTCCTTTTCCTTATGGCGGCCCTGGCAGTGGGAAGCCGGGACTGGCTGGGGGCGGCAGTCTCCAGATACGGAGACCAGTACGGCCTTTCCATGGCCCGGACTGTGATGAAGGAATGGATCCCGGCGGCAGGGAGACAGAAGGAAAGAAGCGGTCCGGCAGCGCTGGAGCCGGTTCTGTTTTCCTATCTGAGATCCATGGAGACGGAAACGGCACCGGCGGCAGATCCGGCCTATGAAAAGATGACGGCCCGGAGAGAGGGAGCAGATCCCGGCAAAGGAGCTCAGCAGGAGACCGGAGAGGCCGGGAGACGGGAAGAAGCCGGGAGGCCGAAAGATGCAGACCAGGCGGGAGCCGAAGGTGCCGGACAGACCCATGAAGCCCCCGGCCAGGTCCAGGGAAACGGGGAAGCCAGTCCAGAGGAAGGTGAGGCTGCCGGTTCTTCCCAGGCCCTGGCCGGGACGGCGGGAGGCCGTTTTCCAGGGCTGGGGATCCGCATGGAAAAGCTGGCAGATTATGACTATATGATGCAGAATTTTTACAGCATCCATCCCACCACGACCGCAGGCCGGGAGCTTATGGACGCGGAGCATTTTCTGTCTATGGATCTTTCCCTGGACCTGGGGAATGGACAGGACGGCAGCACGGCGCAGACGGCTCCAAAGGAACCGCAGATCCTGATCTATCACACCCATTCCCAGGAGACCTTTTCCGATTATCCGGAAAATCCGGAGGCCACCATCACTGGAGTAGGCGCATACCTTTCAGAGCTTCTGGAGGGGAAGGGATATTCTGTGATCCATGACGACGGCGTTTATGACTACCGGGACGGGAAGCTGGACCGGAGCCGGGCCTATACATATGCCCTGGAGGGGATCCAGGGGATCCTGCAGAAATATCCTTCCATTGAGGTGGTGCTGGACCTCCACCGGGACGGGGTGGCTGAGGGGACCCGCCTGGTGACGGAGATCAACGGGAAGCCCACGGCAAAGATCATGTTTTTCAACGGAACCTCCCAGACGCCGGACGGTCCCATCGAATATCTGCCAAATCCCAACCGGGAGGCCAACCTGGCGTTCAGTTTTCAGATGCAGCTTAAGGCTGCGGGAATGTATCCGGGATTTACGAGAAAGATCTATCTCAAGGGACTGCGGTATAACCAGCACGTCCGGGCGCGCTCGGCCCTCATTGAGGTGGGCGCCCAGACGAACACGTATGAAGAAGCGAGAAATGCCATGGAGCCCCTGGCCCATATCCTGGACCAGGTGCTCAGGGGAAGCTGAATCAGTGGATCCGTTTTTCCCAGCCGCCAAAGAAATAAAAGAGGGCGGTGAGGAGAGAGCACATCATCCAGCCCAGGGGATAGCCGAAGCCCACCACGGCCGGAGTGTTGATGAATTGTGTGATAACGAACAGGTAGATCTGCCGGAACAGCACATAGGAAAAGAGCATGATGAACATGGGAGTCCTGGAATCCCCGGCTCCCCGCAGAGATCCGGAAAAGATCTGTGTGGCGCAGCAGGTGAAGGTCAGGGTACTGTTGGTACGGATGAACAGGGTCCCATAACGGATCACCTCTGGATCCTGGTTGAACATGGCCACAAACTGTCCGGCCGTAAGCCAGAGCACCGAGGCCATGGCGATGGTGATGGCCGTGGACATATAAAAGGCCGTCAGGGAGCCCCGCTTGGCCCGGGGGATGTTCCTGGCTCCGATATTCTGGCTCACGAAGGTGGTGGCTGCCTGGTTCATGCTCTGGAGCGGCAGGAAGATAAACTGGTCGATCTTCGTATAACAGCTCCATCCAGCCATGCAGGCGGAGCCGAAATAGTTGATATAGGACTGGACGTACACGTTGGAAAAGCTGGTAAGGGACTGCTGGAGACCAGCGGGCAGGCCGATGGAAAGGATCTGCTTTAAGGTGTTTTTATCCACAGAAAGGTCTTTCCACACCAGACGGTAGCCGCCGTCGTCCATGGTCAGCACCGCAAGGACCAGGGCCGCCGACAGGAACTGGGAAATGATGGTGGCATAGGCCACACCGGCGATGCCCAGATGGAACACGATCACGAATACCAGGTCCAGCACTGTATTGAGGATACTGGAAAAGCAGAGGAACAGCAGCGGCCGTTTCGTATCGCCCACGGCCCGGAGCACGGCGCTTCCCATATTATAGACCAGCAGGCCGGCGATACCGGAAAAATAGATCCGGAGATACACCGAGGCTGACTCCAGGACGTCGTCTGGCGTGGACATGAACCGGAGCATGAGGGGGGCCAGGAAAATACCCAGGGCCGTAAACAGGATGCTGGCCAGAAAGGTGACCATGATGGTGGTCTCCACGGCCAGATGGAGCTTTTTGTCGTCGTGGGCCCCGTAATGGCGGCTGATGATGACGCTGGCGCCGATGGACGTTCCATTGAAGAACATGACCATGGTGTTGATGATGCTGGTGGTGGAGCCCACGGCCGCCAGGGCTTCTGTGCCCACAAAATTTCCGACCACCAGGCTGTCCACCGTATTGTAAAGCTGCTGGAACAGGTTGCCGATGAGAAGCGGAACGGCAAAGGAGAGCAGCAGCTTCCAGGTGGAGCCGGTGGTCATGTCCATGCTCTTTGACGATAGTTTTTTCGGGTGCATGACGATCCTCCTCGTATAGAATAAATGAAGATATCTTACTATTATGATAAAACCAAGTAAGAAGAATGTCAAATAAATATTCTGTCTGTTTAATAGCCGCCTCCAGGGATGCCGGATCCTGCGGAAACCCTTGCGCGGATGCGGAAAAAATGGTATATTTGGCGTAAGAAATTTTAGAAAAGAGGAACATAAATGACGGCTGTCGATCAGAGCAGAATCAGAAACTTTTGCATCATTGCCCATATTGACCACGGCAAGTCAACGCTGGCGGACAGGATCATCGAAATGACAGGGCTGCTGACCAGCAGGGAGATGCAGGCCCAGATCCTGGACAATATGGATCTGGAGAGAGAGAGGGGCATCACCATCAAGTCCCAGGCCGTGCGGACGGTATATAAAGCAAAAAACGGAGAAGAATATATTTTCAACCTTATTGACACTCCCGGACACGTGGACTTTAACTACGAGGTGTCCCGGAGCCTGGCGGCCTGCGACGGAGCCATCCTGGTGGTGGATGCGGCCCAGGGGATCGAGGCCCAGACCCTGGCCAACGTGTATCTGGCCCTGGACCACGATCTGGATGTGTTCCCGGTGATCAACAAGATCGACCTTCCCAGTGCCGATCCCGACCGGGTGGCGGAGGAGATCGAGGACGTGATCGGCCTGGAGGCCCACGACGCTCCCAGGATCTCAGCCAAAAGCGGTTTAAATGTGGAGGATGTGCTGGAGGCCATTGTGGAAAAGATCCCGGCTCCGGAGGGAGATCCTGAGGCTCCCTTACAGGCGCTGATCTTCGACTCCGTTTATGATTCCTACCGGGGAGTCATCGTATTCTGCCGGATCAAGGAGGGAACTGTAAAACGTGGGACCCCCATTAAGATGATGGCCACCGGCGCGTCCTATGACGTGGTGGAGGTGGGATACTTCGGCGCAGGCCAGTTCATCCCCTGTGAGGAGCTGTCCGCCGGTATGGTGGGCTACATCACTGCCAGCATCAAAAATGTCCGGGATACCCGGGTGGGCGATACCATCACCGACCGGTCCAATCCCTGTAAGGAACCCCTTCCGGGCTATAAGAAAGTGACCCCCATGGTATACTGCGGCCTGTATCCGGCAGACGGAGCCAAGTACCCGGAGCTGCGGGATGCCCTGGAAAAGCTCCAGCTAAACGACGCATCCCTGTTTTTCGAGCCGGAGACCTCGGTGGCCCTGGGCTTTGGCTTCCGCTGCGGCTTCTTAGGCCTGCTCCACCTGGAGATCATCCAGGAACGGCTGGAGCGGGAATACAACCTGGACCTGGTGACCACGGCCCCCAGCGTTGTGTACCGGATCCACAAGACCAACGGCGAGGTCATCGACCTGACCAATCCCACCAATATGCCGGATCCCTCGGAGATCGAATATATGGAGGAGCCGGTGGTCACTGCGGAGGTAATGGTGACCACGGAATTTGTGGGCGCCATTATGCAGCTCTGCCAGGAACGCCGGGGCGTATACCTGGGGATGGAGTATATTGAGGCCACCAGGGCCCTTCTGAAATATGAGCTGCCTCTCAATGAGATCATATACGACTTTTTCGACGCCTTAAAATCCAGATCCAGAGGCTATGCGTCCTTTGACTATGAGCTGAAGGGCTATGAACAGTCGGAGCTTGTGAAGCTGGACATCCTCATCAACCGGGAAGAGGTGGACGCTTTATCCTTCATCGTCTTCGAGGGCTCTGCCTATGAGAGAGGAAGGAAAATGTGCGAAAAGCTGAAGGATGAGATCCCGAGACATCTGTTTGAGATCCCGATCCAGGCGGCTGTGGGAGGCAAGATCATTGCCAGGGAGACTGTAAAGGCCGTCCGCAAGGATGTTCTGGCCAAGTGCTACGGCGGCGATATTTCCCGTAAGAAGAAGCTTCTGGAAAAGCAGAAGGAAGGAAAGAAGCGGATGCGCCAGGTGGGCAATGTGGAGATCCCGCAGAAGGCCTTTATGAGCGTATTGAAGCTGGATGAGGAGTAAACATGCGTCTGACCACACTATGCTATCTGGAACAGGACGGGAAATACCTGATGCTGCACCGGATCGTGAAGAAAAATGATGTAAATAAAGATAAGTGGATCGGCATCGGCGGGAAATTTGAGCCCGGCGAGAGTCCGGAGGACTGTGTGCTGAGGGAAGCCCGGGAGGAAACGGGCTTCCTTCTTACCAGTTACCGGCTAAGAGGGATCGTGACCTTCCTGTTTAATGACCAGGAGGCGGAATACATGTTCCTCTATACGGCTGACGGTTTCACAGGCCAGCCGGTCTCCTGTGATGAAGGGACCCTGGAGTGGGTACCAAAAGAGGAGATCGACCGTTTAAACCTGTGGGAAGGCGACCGGATCTTTTTCAGGCTCATGGATGAAGGGGAGCCGTTCTTTTCCTTAAAGCTTCATTATTATGGGAACCGGCTTTCGGAGGCGGTCTTAAATGGCGTGCCCATGGAACTGCTGGATGTGCTGGATGAAGGCGGAGATCCCTCGGGACTGGTGCGGGAGCGGTCCATGGTCCATGAACGGGGCGATTATCACAGGACCAGCCATGTGTGGGTGGTCCGGGAAAAGCCAGACGGCAGCCATGAGGTGCTGCTCCAGAAGCGCAGCAGCAGGAAGGATTCCTTTGCGGGCTGCTACGATATTTCCAGCGCCGGCCATATTCCGGCGGGAGACGGATACCTCCAGTCAGCCAGACGGGAGCTTAAGGAGGAGCTGGGGATCACCGCTTCGGAGGAAGAACTGGAATTTGCCGGTTTTTTTGAGAGCCAGTATGAGGGGGACTTTTACGGAAAGCCCTTTATCAACCGCGAAAAGGCTGCGGTCTACGTTTACAGAAGGCCGGTGGAGGCGGAACGCCTGGAGCTCCAGGCCGATGAGGTGGAATCTGTCCGGTGGATGGATCTGGAGAAGGCCTGCCAGGCAGCAAAAACACAGGCGGACGGCTTCTGTTTACAGGAAGGAGAGCTGCTGCTCTTAAAAAAATGGCTCTCGGAGCATACAGAAAGATCCGGCGGGACATCAGGGCCGGAGGCAGATTAGGAGGACGGAGAAGCGATGGAACTATATGTACACATTCCGTTCTGTGTAAAAAAATGTGCCTACTGTGATTTTCTTTCCTTTCCCCAGGGGGAGGAGATCCAGAGGCGGTATGTGGAAAAGCTGATGGAAGAGATAAGGACAGTCAGTGCCGGCTTTCATGATACACCGGTTTCGTCGGTGTTTGTGGGAGGCGGCACTCCGTCTGTTTTAAAGGCCCGGTGGATGAAGGAGCTCTTCGACTGTCTGCGGGCCTCCTTTCATATAGAAGAAACGGCTGAGATCTCCATGGAGGCCAACCCTGGGACCGTGGACCGGGAAAAGCTCCGGATCTACCGGGAGGCCGGGATCAACCGGTTAAGCTTCGGCCTCCAGTCGGCGGATAACAGGGAATTAAAGGCCCTGGGACGGATCCATACCTGGGAGGAGTTTCTGGAAAGCTTCCGGCTGGCCAGGGAGGCCGGTTTTTCCAACCTCAATGTGGACCTCATGTCCGCCCTGCCGGGACAGACGGTGGAAAGCTGGATGGATACGCTGAAAAAAACAGCAGACCTGGACCCGGAGCATATTTCCGCGTATAGTCTGATCATCGAGGAAGGCACCCCCTTTTTTGAAGCATACGGAAATGGGCGGGGGGACGGGATCCTTCCGGATGAGGATGCGGAGCGGGAGATGTACCACCGGACCCGGGAGTTTTTAAAGGACCGGGGCTATGAACGGTACGAGATCTCCAATTATGCCAGACCTGGAATGGAATGCCGTCACAATCTCGGATACTGGACAGGGGTTTCCTACCTTGGGCTGGGACTGGGAGCCTCCTCTTATGTGAATGGATGCAGGTTCTGCAATGAACGGGACCTGGGGATCTATCTGGGAGAGAAGCCCGGAAAGCGGCTGGACCAGGAGATCCTGACGAAAAAGGATATGGAGGAGGAATTTTTTTACGTGGGCCTGAGACTGGTCCAGGGCGTTTCCCTAAAGGAATTTGAAGAGCGGTTCGGGGAGCGGGCCCAGGACGTTTATCCCGGTCTCATGGAGCGGCTGGGGAAGGAGGGAGCCGCCGTTCTTTCAGACGGCAGGTTCCGGCTGACGGATTATGGCATGGATGTGAGTAATTATGTAATGGCGGAATTTTTGCAATAATTGAAGAATACTGGAATTTTTGCCATAAATATCCAATTAAAAAACAAATAATATGTAAAAAGACTATCGGTTTTTGCATTTTTATGTTAAAATTTGTATATGAGATTTTTTATTATTTCAGGGGGAAAGACTTATGGCAAAAGAAATGATTGCAATGCTGCTTGCCGGCGGCCAGGGCTCCCGTTTATATGCCCTGACCCAGAAGCTGGCAAAACCGGCAGTTCCCTTTGGCGGAAAGTACAGAATCATTGACTTTCCGCTGTCGAACTGTGTCAATTCCGGGATCGATACGGTGGGGATCCTGACCCAGTACCAGCCTATGGTATTAAATGAATACATCGGCAATGGGCAGCCCTGGGATCTGGACCGTCTTTATGGAGGTGTCCATGTGCTGCCGCCGTATCAGAAGGCCTCCGGCTCTGACTGGTACAAGGGAACCGCCAACGCGATCTACCAGAATATTCCGTTCATTGAAAGATATGATCCCCAGTATGTGATCATCCTTTCCGGAGACCAGATCTGCAAACAGGATTACAGCGATTTCCTTCGGTTCCACAAGGAAAAGAATGCAGAGTTCAGTGTGGCTGTCATGGAGGTTCCGTGGGAGGAGGCGTCCCGGTTCGGACTGATGGTGGCTGATGAAAACGATAAGATCACTGAATTCCAGGAAAAGCCCAAAAATCCCAAATCCAACCTGGCATCCATGGGTATCTATATTTTCAACTGGGATGTGCTGAAGAAGTACCTGATCGAGGACGAGGCAGATCCTGATTCTGAAAACGATTTCGGCAATAACATCATTCCCAATCTGTTAAAGGACGGAAGAAATATGTACGCCTACCATTTTGACGGCTACTGGAAGGATGTGGGGACCATCTCCTCTCTCTGGGAGGCCAACATGGAGGTCCTGGACCCGGAGCACAGCGGCATCAATCTGTTTGATGAAAACTGGAAGATATACAGCCGCAACAGCGGTATGACCGGTCATAAGATCGGAAATAAGGGGCTGGTGGAAAATTCCATGGTCACCGACGGCTGCCGTGTGGACGGCCATGTAAAGCACTCCATCCTTTTTGCCGGCGTTAAGGTGGAAGCCGGAGCGGAAGTGGAGGATGCTGTGGTCATGGGCGGCTCTGTGATCCAGGCAGGAGCCGTGGTGAAGCACTGTATCGTGGCGGAAAACGTGACCATTGGAAAGAAGGCAGTGGTGGGAGCCATGCCCAAGGACGGAGAAAAGGGCGTCGCTACTGTGGGCTCCGGCGTTGTGATCGGAGACGGGGCCATCGTGGGTCCCAATGCCATGGTCAATAAAAATGTAGAAGGCGGTGAAGAACAATGGTAAATTCCAACGTAGATGCTCTGGGAATCCTTTTCCCCAACAGTTATGACAGCTTTGTACCGGAACTGGTGGCCGAGCGGTCCATGGCCTCGATCCCCTTTGCAGGCCGTTACCGGATGGGGGACTTTTTATTATCCAGTATGGTAAACTGCGGGATCGACAATATCTCCATTATCGTGCGTCAGAATTACCATTCTCTTATGGATCACCTGGGCTCCGGCCGTGAATGGGACCTGGTGCGGAAAAACGGAGGTCTCAATATCGTTCCTCCCTATGCGGAAAAGCACATGAAGATCTATAACGGCCGTGTGGAAGCCCTGGCCAGCATTCTTCCCTTCTTAAAGGAGCAGAAGGAAAAATATGTGGTCATGGCCGATACCAACATCGCCGCCAGCTTTGATTTCAATGCCCTTTTAAACGCCCACAAGGAGAGCGGGGCGGACGTGACCATCGTTTACAAAAAGGAAAAGCTGCCGGAAAGCGCGAGAAAATCCGATGTGGTGAAGGATCTTTACTATACCCTGGGCCTGGAGGGCAGCAAGGTGAGAAAGATCTATATGAATTCCCAGGAAGAGGGGATCCAGAACTTCTCCATGAACATCTATGTGATGGAACGGGAGCGGCTGATCAATGAGATCAACACGGCCTTTGTCCGCGGCTATACATATTTCGAGAGAGACATCCTGGCAAACCAGCTGGGCAAGATGAAGGTCATGGCCTATGAATATACAGGCTATGCCGCCAGGATCTGTGATGTGCGCAGCTATTTTGACGAGAATATGAAGCTTCTGGAGGATGAAAATCTGGATGCCTTATTCTCCGGAAACCAGATCCACACCAAGATCCGTGACGACAACCCGACCCGCTACATCAACGGCGCAAAGGCAAAGAACGTGCTGGTGGCCGACGGCTGTGTTATTGAGGGAGAGGTGGAAAACTGCGTTCTCTTCCGGGGCGTGAAGGTGGCCAGGGGCGCCAAGGTAAAGAACTGTGTGCTGATGCAGGATACAGTGGTCCAGGAGGGGGCCAGACTGGAGTATGTGATCACCGATAAAAATGTGACCATATCCGTGGGCAAGGAGCTTTACGGCACCGACAGCTTCCAGGTATACGTGGCCAAATACCAGACCGTGTAGGCGGATGACAGATAAATAAAAAGCTCCCCCGGAGCGGCTTTCCATTGGGCCGTTCCGGGGGAGCTTTATGCGTCCAGAAGAAGTTTTCCGGGCTATTGCTTTTTGATCTCTGTGATCTCAGCCACAGCCGCGGGCTTTTCATCCTCCGTATAGGTAAAGGAGATCCGGTCGCCGGATTCCAGGAACGGAAGATTTTCATTTAAGGTCACCATGGCGGCATAGACCGTATCGCTTCCGGTGAGGGTGAAGTAATAGCAGGTATTGCCGGAAACGACCACACTGGCCACCGCGTCCACGGTTCCGGCCTTTTCCAGGGCGTCCATGGAGCCGCCGGTCTCCACATCCTCCAGGTTCAGGGCGGTACGGTAGTTTTTCCGGGCCTCGTCGATGGTCTGTCCGGTGCCTACGATCTGGTACTGCTCCACATCTACGAAAGCATACATTTTCACAAGCCCCGCGTCATCCTTTAAGGAGATGAAGTAGGTGGGCCGGTCGGAAACGTTTAAGAGCAGAGGGAAGGTGGCTGAGTACTTTAAGTGCTGGACCTGTCCCTGGGCCGAAGCCATGGCGGATGCCTCGGTAGCGCCGGGAACCGCATAAAATTTTGTAGCCTTGGTCCGGAGGTTCACCAGCACAAAGCCGATGTTGGACTGGTCTCCGGTGACAGAGGACATGCCTGTATAAAGGTAGACATCGTCGTCCAGGGCCAGATAGTTGTAGCCGTAGGTGGTGCGGCGCACGTTTTTCTGTCCGAAGATGGAGTTGATGTAGCCATTCTGGAACAGGCCGTTGTCGTCCAGCTGGGAGATGATTAGGTCGGAATCATAAAGCTGGTCGATCCACTGGGGAACCTGGTCCTTCTCATAATAATTGGCCTCTCCGGTAACGGCATTCACAAGGATGGCTCCGTCGATGTCCTTTCCGTTCCACCAGCCGATGCGGTACTGGATGGTGGGCGCCACCCAGTAAGGCGTTCCCTCGTCGTCGATCTCAAAGGAGACCTCTTCAAACATTTTTGTAGGATAGAGGAAGCGGATATGGCGGTAGATGTTCCGGAAGAAGTACTCGCTGGGAGAGTATTTCATTCCATTTTCCAGCCATACCAGGTCCGTCTGCTGGGTCACCATGTTCACGGTGATATAGGCGGGGAGTCCCTTTTTCTGGTTATAGAGCCATTTAATGGGATCGGCGTAGGACAGGGGAGTCACCCGGAAGGGGACACCGTTGTAGTTGATCTGGGTGTAGTTGTTTTCAATCTCAAACTGGGATACCAGCTCGGTCATTTCTCCCAGCTTCCGGCTTCCCAGGCGGGTGGCCGTATCCTTATCCACCACCGGGATCTGGTTCATACTGATCTCAGCCACATCGGCAGAAAAATCTCCGGTCTCCATCTGGATCAGATCCCGGTACCGGGTGGCGTTGAAAAACGGGATGCCAATGGCTGTGGCGATCACCATCAGGACAATGAGGATTCCGATGAAGCCAAAGCCGATCTTCAAGGGCCTGGCCAGGGATCGGCGGGGAGTTACCTCGTCCGGTTCCCGCTCCTCGGTCTCAAACTGGATCTGACCGGTGAGAGGGTTCTGGCGGACGCGGACATTGGTGCGGCTTCCCAGGCCTGACAGGAATTCCTTCATATAGGTGATGAAATTTACAGTCAGGATAATAAGAGTGGACAGGATCAGAAAAATGATAAAATCCTGGCTTTTTAAGTTAATGGCCGGAAGCATCGTATAATATAGAAGAAAGATGATAACGGCAGAAACCAGGATCCCTCCGAACACGGAGAAAAAGCTTCTTTTTTTCATAATGCGAACGTATTTGTTCCCCTTTCTGTGTGATAAATTCCGGGGGCGTACCGCTTATGGGCGTGCGCTCCCGGAATCTGGATTTTCTTATTATACCATTCTTACCATTTTTCTTCAATTAAACATCAGTTTCTTATGAATTTTTAGAGAATTTTAAGAATTGGATCAGATACCAGTGGCTTACTCCTGGATCAGAAATACCTCGGCGGAGGAGGTGCCATGGGTCCTTGTCTCTGCATGGGTTTTGTAGTAAACGTCGATGTGATGGCCCTTTACGGCTCCGCCGATGTCTTCAGCCACGTATTCCTGGCCGTTGATGAGAAGGCGGCTTCCGATGGGAATGACCCTGGGATCCACAGCTACTGTGTGACTGGCAGTGGCAAGGGCCCCGGAGCTGGTGCGCCGTCCCCAGCCCTCGGAGCAGATCCGGCAGGGGCAGTAGGCGGTGAGCTTGAAATTTCCCAGAGGGACCAGGCTCCGGTAGGGGGAAGCCGCCGCGTCTCCGGATGCATAACGCAGCTTTCTGGAGATGACCGTGTTCCCGGAGGAAAGACTGATAATATAAGAAGAGGGAGGGAGGGAATCCCAGTCGATCTCCACATGGAACCCGTAATTTCCGGTCCCCATGCCGTCCTCGGTCAGATCACCGCGGTATTCGGAGGCCAGAACGGATACGGCTGCCGCCACCTGTCCGCTGTGTTCGTCTGTGACGGTAACAGTGACGGTCTGGCTTTCCTCCGGTTTTCCGGAATCCCAGAGCCAGCCGGATACGGCCTTTCCCTCTACGCTGTCTAAGTGTCCATTTATCTTTGAAGTACCAGCCAGGGCCATGACACAGTTGACTGCGGTAAAGAGCATTACCAGCAGAAGACCGGCCATAAGTCTTGTTTTTTTCATGTTTACAACATCCTTTCTTTTATGTTACATTCATTAAAAAAGTATGATGCGAATGTAACAAAAATGTAACAAATTGGAAACAAAGCTATATTTTACATATTTTTTCCGTTTTGTCAACCCCCGGAGGCGGAAACGCTTTCCGGCGTTTCCTGGGAAAAAACTGGAAAACCATGGAAAACAAAGGCTTTGGGCCGGATGGGGCAGAATGAAAAAAATCTTGAAATGAAAGGAAGAATGTGGTACAATGTCCTTGTGGAACAGACAAAACAAAACTAAATGTATTTGGTGGAGGGACATTGTATGCGAATGATGGACGCTATTGTAAAACCGTCTGCAGCTCCGGGTTTAGAGCTGCGTCAGGTACCGGTTCCCACTCCGGGTCCGGGCGAAGTACTGATCAAGATCCATAAAACAGCGATCTGCGGTACAGACGTACATATTTATGACTGGAACGAGTGGTCCACCCAGCACATCAAGCCGCCGATGGTTATCGGACATGAGTACGTGGGCGAGATCGCAGAATTAGGCGCAGGAGTGACCGGCTTTACAGTTGGCCAGCGCGTATCCGGCGAAGGCCACATCACCTGCGGCCACTGCCGTAACTGCCACAACGGCAACATCCAGTGGTGCAAGGACACCAACAGCGTGGGCGTAGACCGTGACGGCGCATTTGCTGAGTATGTATGCATCCCGGCTACAAACGTGATCGCCATCGATCCCAGCATGGACGAGGATGTGGTTGCCATGTTCGACGCCGTTGGAAATGCAACCCATACCGCTTTAATGTTTGATCTTGTGGGCGAGGATGTTCTTATTACAGGAGCAGGCCCCATCGGTATCATCGCTGTTGCCATCTGTAAATATGCAGGCGCACGCCGCGTGATCATCACCGATATCCAGGATGCCCGTCTGGAATTAGCAAAGAAGATGGGCGCAGATGCAGCTGTGAATACTGCAAAAGAGGATCTGATGACCGTTATGAAGGAGCAGGGCCTGGTTGAGGGCTTTGACGTGGGTCTTGAGATGTCCGGAAGCGGAGCTGCCTTAAAGCAGATGATCTCCGTTATGAGAAACGGCGGAAAGATCAGCCTTCTGGGTCTGGCCAACGGCCCGTTCCAGATGGATATGAACGAAGTGATCGGAAAAGGCCTGACACTGCAGGGTATCTACGGACGTAAGATGGACAACTGGCACCAGATGATCTATATGGTACAGGGCGGTCTGGATCTGAAGCCGGCGATCACCCACAGATTCCACTATACAGAGTTTGAAAAGGGATTTGAGGCTATGCACAGCGGAAAATCCGGTAAAGTCATCTTAGACTGGACAACGAAGAAATAGGAGGAAACCCAATGAAGACAGCATTTGAAACCTACCGTGCGGAATTAGATGCGATCCGTGAGGCAGGAACCTATAAGAGCGAGCGCATCATCACAACACCCCAGCGCTCCCGTATCGATACAACAGCAGCCAACGGCGTAGTAAATATGTGCGCCAACAACTACCTGGGCCTTTCCGCGCATCCCCGTCTGATCGAGGCTGCCAAGGCCAGCTATGATAAATGGGGCTTCGGTCTTTCTTCTGTACGTTTCATCTGCGGAACCCAGGAGATCCACAAAGAGCTGGAGCAGAGAATCGCAAAATTCGTTGGCATGGAAGACGCGATCCTTTACTCCTCCTGCTTTGACGCCAACGGCGGTCTTTTCGAGGTCCTTTTAAATGCAGACGACGCCATCATTTCCGATGAGCTGAACCATGCTTCCATCATCGACGGCGTAAGATTATGTAAGGCCAAGAGATACCGTTATAAAAACAACAACATGGAAGACTTAAAGAAGCAGTTAGAGGATGCAAGGGCAGCAGGCTGCAAGCGCATCATGATCGCCACTGACGGCGTATTCTCCATGGACGGCTACATCGCAAACTTAAAGGGTATCTGCGATCTGGCTGATGAGTACGATGCGATGGTTATGGTAGATGACAGCCACGCAGTTGGCTTCATGGGTGAGCATGGCCGCGGAACTGCTGAATACTGCGGCGTTATGGGCCGTGTGGACATCATCACCGGTACCTTCGGCAAGGCCATGGGCGGAGCTTCCGGCGGATACACCGCTTCCAAGAAGGAGGTTGTTGACCTTCTTCGCCAGAGAAGCCGTCCGTACCTGTTCTCCAACACACTGGCTCCGGCGATCTGTGCCGCTACCATCGAGACCATCAACATGTTAGAGGAGTCCACCGCTCTCCGTGACAAGGTTCACGAGAACGCTGCATACTTCCGTAAAGAGATGGAGAAGATCGGCTTTGATCTGCTTCCGGGCGAGCATCCCATCGTTCCGGTTATGCTCTACGACCCGAAGGTTGCCAATGAGTTTGCCCGCCGTATGTTAGATAAGGGCGTATACGTAGTAGGCTTCTGCTATCCGGTAGTTCCCAAGGGACGTGACCGTGTACGTACCCAGATTTCTGCGGGACATACAAAAGAGGACCTGGATTTCGCAGTGAAGTGCTTCGCAGAAGTGAAGGCTGAAATGGGGATCTAAGGATCTGTAAATAAGGATAAAAAAGAGGAAGGGAAACCTGGATGACAGGGCCCTTCCTTTTTTATGGATCTATTGGGTTTTCTCGACTGCCTCAAATACCTCCGCCTTCTGGAGCCCGTAATCCAGGGCTTCTTTGTGGGTATCAAAATAGATATCCAGGTGGTTTTCTACTACGCCGCTGCCCTTATCCTCCACTGTATAGATAATGCCGTCGATGAGGAGCTTCGTTCCCAGGGGGAACTGGTCCAGGTCGGCAGAGATGGTGTGGTCTTCTTTGGGAACTGCGCCGGAATAGGTGTACAGATGACCGCCGCTGCATGCTTCACAGCCGCAGTAAGCGGAGATCTTAAAGGTTCCATAGGATCTGCCGGGAACGGCGGTCTCCTCCGGCTCTGTCTCCGTTATCTTTAAAGAGGGAGCTTTTTGGGAACCGTCTGCCATCCCGCCGGCGTCTTCTGCTGGCTTCCGGGGTCCTCCGGACGTTTTCGCTGGTTCGGCTTCCATGGCTTTGTCCGCAGGCTTGGCGGCCTCCAGGGGGCTTTCAGGCCCGTCATATGTATCCTCCACGGCCTCTTCAAAGCCTGGCCCGGTCTCGGCGGCCTGGGAGGGGAATACGGCGATGGAAAGGAACAGGGCAGTACCGGCCATGGCGGCGCGGCAGAATCCATTTTTCTTCATAAGCAACCTCTCTGTTGATCGTACTTAAAATTACAATTTGTCATAAAGAAATTTCATTTATTTCATTATATTTACAAAAGTGTTAAATGTCAAGAAAAACAGCCGGATCTTCCGGAGGTTTCTGCCGAAACAGCTGTTTCAGATCCTTTCATTAGAAGGTTTCTCCGTTCCGGCTCCCGCATCGGAAGAAATGATAAAAATGCATCAATGCAATGAAAAATGAAAAAATATCTTGACAAACGGGGACTTAAGTAATATAGTAACAACTGTAAATGTTAGCACTCATAGATAAAGAGTGCTAATAAAACAAAAAGAGGGTGAAAATGTGGAGCTGGACGAAAGAAAAGAGAAGATTTTGAAAGCCATAATCCAGACGTATTTAGAGACAGGAGAGCCGGTGGGCTCCAGAACGATCTCCAAATATTCTGGTCTTAAGTTGAGCTCCGCTACCATAAGGAACGAGATGTCGGATCTGGAGGAGCTGGGATACATCATCCAGCCCCATACGTCGGCAGGACGGATCCCCTCTGATAAGGGATACCGGTTCTATGTGGACCAGATCATCCAGGAAAAGGACAGCCAGGTAAACGCCATGCAGGACATGATGATCCAGCGGGTGGACCGGGTGGAGCTTTTACTGAAGCAGATGGCCCAGATCCTGGCCAGCAATACCAACTATGCGACCATGGTCAGCGGTCCCAATTACCACCAGACGAAGCTGAAGTTCATCCAGCTTTCGAGAGTGGAGGCCAACAAGCTTCTGATCGTGGTGGTGGTGGAAGGAAATATCATCCGGAATTCCTTTGTGACTTTGGATGAAGAGCTTTCCAATGAAGAGATATTAAACTTAAATATCCTTTTGAACAACAGTCTCAACGGGCTTACGATCCAGGAGATCAATCTGGGAGTGATCGCAAGGCTCAAGGAGCAGGCGGGGATCCATAGACAGGTGGTGGAATTTGTCCTCAACGAGGTCTCTGAGGCCATTGGCTCCCAGGCGGAGGATCTTCAGATCTATACCAGCGGAGCTACAAATATTTTCAAGTATCCGGAGCTCTCCGATACGGAAAATGCCAGCAAGCTGATCAGTACCCTGGAGCAGAAGGAGCTTTTAAAGGGACTGTTTGATGAAAGCCAGGCGCCGTCGGCATCGGATTCCCAGATCCAGGTCTATATCGGAGATGAAACGCCGGTGAAGACCATGAAGGACTGCAGCGTGGTCACTGCCAACTATGTGCTGGGAGACGGCCTTAGGGGAACCATCGGGATCATCGGACCCAAGAGGATGGACTATGAAAAGGTCGTCGGGACCCTAAGGACTCTGGTGACCCAGCTGAATGAAACATTTAATAAGCAGCAGTAAATAGAAATGAAAGGTGTCGAGTCAAGTGGAAGAGAAGGAACTGGAAAAGAAAGCTCCAGGAGAGGCAGAAGCAGAAAATATTCCCGAAAACGGAGCGGGAGCTGAAAACACAGCGGAAAACGCGGCTGGGCCGGCAGGGGCCAGCGCAGACGGAGAAGCTGCTCCGGAAAATGGAAAAGAAGAAAAGAAAGAGAAAAAGGGGCTTTTTGGAAAGAAGAAGGACCCGAGAGATACCCAGATTGAGGAGCTGACGGACCAGTTAAAGCGGTCCATGGCAGAGTTTGACAATTACAGGAAGCGGACGGATAAAGAAAAGTCCGCTATGTATGAGATCGGAGCCAGGGATGTGATCGAGAAGATCCTTCCTGTGGTGGATAATTTTGAGCGAGGCCTTGCCACCGTTCCCGAGGATGCGAAGGAAACGCCCTTTGCCGAAGGAATGGAGAAAATATATAAGCAGCTTATGAAGACCCTGGACGACATGGGCGTAAAGCCCATCGAGGCTGTGGGCAAGCCGTTTGATCCCAATTTCCATAATGCAGTGATGCATGTGGACGACGAATCCCTGGGAGAGAACGTGGTGGCATCGGAGCTGTTAAAGGGATATATGTACCGGGATACTGTGGTACGCCACAGCATGGTGCAGGTTGCCAACTAACTGGAAGTAATTTATCATTGTTTATAAATTCAGGAGGAAATCACTATGAGCAAGATCATTGGTATTGACTTAGGTACAACAAACAGCTGTGTAGCAGTTATGGAAGGCGGTAAACCGACCGTTATCGCCAATACAGAAGGAATCAGGACCACACCGTCCATCGTGGCATTTACAAAAAATGGAGAAAGACTGGTAGGTGAGCCGGCAAAACGTCAGGCCGTGACCAACGCAGACCGCACCATCTCCTCCATTAAGAGACACATGGGTACAGATTATAAGGTAGACATCGACGGAAAGAAATATACTCCCCAGGAGATCTCCGCAATGATCCTCCAGAAGCTGAAAGCAGACGCAGAAAGCTATCTGGGCGAGAAGGTGACAGAGGCAGTTATTACCGTTCCGGCTTACTTTAACGATGCTCAGCGTCAGGCTACCAAGGATGCAGGTAAGATCGCAGGCCTGGAAGTAAAGCGTATCATCAATGAGCCCACAGCCGCAGCCCTGGCTTATGGCCTTGATAATGAAAAAGAGCAGAAGATCATGGTATATGACTTAGGCGGCGGTACCTTCGATGTTTCCATCATTGAGATCGGTGACGGCGTCATCGAGGTTCTGGCTACCAACGGCGATACCCGTCTCGGCGGCGATGACTTCGACAACCGTGTGACCCAGTGGATGATCGACGAGTTCAAGAAGGCAGAGGGCATTGACCTGTCCGGCGACAAGATGGCTCTCCAGAGATTAAAAGAGGCTGCTGAGAAGGCAAAGAAGGAGCTGTCCACAGCCACCACCACCAACATCAACCTTCCGTTCATCACAGCCAACGCAGAGGGACCGAAGCATCTGGATATGAACCTGACAAGAGCGAAATTTGACGAGCTGACCAGCGATCTGGTGGAGAGAACTGCGATCCCGGTACAGAATGCCCTAAAGGATGCCGGACTTTCTGCATCTGAGCTTTCCAAGGTCCTCCTGGTAGGCGGCTCCACCCGTATGTTAGCCGCACAGGAGAAGGTAAAACAGCTGACAGGCAAAGAGCCCAGCAAGACCTTGAACCCGGATGAGTGCGTTGCCATCGGAGCAGCGATCCAGGGCGGTAAATTAGCCGGCGATGCAGGCGCAGGCGATATCCTCCTTCTGGATGTAACACCGCTTTCCCTGTCCATCGAGACCATGGGCGGCGTTGCCACAAAGCTGATCGAGAGAAACACCACGATCCCCACCAAGAAGAGCCAGATCTTCTCCACAGCAGCCGATAACCAGACTGCCGTTGATATCCATGTGGTACAGGGTGAGAGACAGTTTGCAAGAGACAATAAGACTCTGGGCCAGTTCCGTCTGGACGGCATCCTTCCGGCCAGAAGAGGCGTTCCGCAGATCGAGGTTACCTTTGATATCGACGCCAACGGCATCGTAAACGTATCCGCTATGGATAAGGGAACAGGCAAAGAGCAGCACATCACCATTACCTCCGGCTCCAACATGTCTGACGCAGATATTGAGAAGGCCGTGAAGGAGGCAGCCGAGTTCGAGGCCCAGGATAAGAAGAAGAAAGAGGCCATCGACACAAGGAACGATGCAGATTCCATGGTATTCCAGACCGAAAAGGCCCTGGAAGAGGTAGGCGATAAGATCGATGCCAACGATAAGGCAGCCGTTGAGGCAGACTTAAATACACTGAAAGAGGCTGTAAACCGTGCGCCCATCGATCAGATGACAGACGCCCAGGTGGAAGACATCAAGGCTGCAAAAGAAAAACTGATGCAGAGCGCACAGCAGCTCTTCACAAAGGTTTATGAGCAGGCCCAGGCGGCTGGCGGAGCCCAGGGAGCAGGTTCCCAGGCAGGACCCCAGGACGCAGGCCAGGCAGGCTACGGCGATGATGTGGTAGACGGAGATTACAAGGAAGTCTAATAATAAAAGCTGCGAAGCGTATAAATCGAAGGCATGGGGATTAGGCGGCATTCCGCCTAACCCCTTTCCCACTATATAGAGTTTGAAAGGTAAGACTTGAAATGGCAGAGAGCAAGAGAGATTATTATGAAGTCCTTGGCGTGCCGAAAGATGCAGATGATGCGGCGTTAAAGAAGGCATACAGAGTTCTGGCGAAGAAGTACCATCCCGATGCCAATCCGGGAGATAAAGAGGCGGAGGCTAAGTTCAAGGAGGCTTCCGAGGCATACAGCGTGCTCAGCGATCCGGAAAAAAGAAGACAGTACGACCAGTTTGGCCATGCGGCCTTTGACGGAGGCGCCGGCGGGGCCGGAGGCTTTGGAGGCTTTGATTTCAGCGGCGCAGACATGGGCGATATTTTCGGCGATATTTTCGGCGATTTCTTCGGCGGCGGCAGGAGCAGGGGGCGCAGCAACGGGCCCATGCGCGGAGCGAATTTAAGGACCGGTGTCCGGATCACCTTCGAGGAGGCGGTATTTGGCTGTCAGAAGGAGATCGAATTAAACTTAAAGGATGAATGCCCCAAATGCCATGGAACGGGTGCAAAGCCGGGAACCTCTCCGGTGACCTGCCCCAAGTGTAACGGGAAAGGAAAGATCGTTTATACCCAGCAGTCCTTCTTCGGACAGGTACAGAACGTGCAGACATGTCCGGACTGTCAGGGATCCGGCAAGATCATCAAGGAGAAATGTCCGGACTGCTACGGCAGCGGATATATTTCCAGCAGAAAGAAGATCCAGGTGACGATCCCGGCAGGTATCGACAACGGACAGAGCATCCGGATCGCCGGAAAGGGAGAGCCGGGGATCAACGGCGGTGACCGGGGAGACCTTCTGGTGGAGGTGACTGTATCCAAGCACCCGATCTTCAAACGGCAGGAGACCACCATCTTCTCCACCGTGCCCATTTCCTTTGTAACAGCGGCACTGGGCGGCCCGATCCGTATCAAGACCGTGGACGGGGAAGTGGAGTATGAGGTAAAGCCTGGCACCCAGACCGATACCAAGGTACGGCTCAGAGGAAAGGGCGTTCCGTCCTTAAGAAATAAGAATATCCGTGGGGATCATTTTGTGACCCTGGTGATCACAGTGCCTGAAAAGCTCAATGAAGAGCAGAAGGAGGCCCTGCGGCGCTTCGACGACGCCATGAACGGCATTGTGCCGGAAGGCGGAAAGAAGAAGCGGGGACTTTTTGGAAAATAAAACAGGATGATCCGGGAGCTGCTGCAAAAGAGCGGATTCTCGGCGTTCCCTTATGGGAGCGCCGTTCCGCTATTCTTTTGCAGCAGCTTTTTTATTCGCTTCCCGCAGTGTTTTTCAAAAAAAGTTCTTTTATATAGAGCATATCCTGGAATAATGGAATAAATAGCTTTTCATGCCCTCTGCTGCCATTGAGATTTGTGACCTGTGGATGGCAGAAGCTGATGACAGGGATCTGTTTTTTATTGATCTCAGTAAAATAATACTGCCAGTCCCGGTCAAAGGTCCTGGACTGGAAGGATGCCCATTCCGTTGAAACCGGCAATACATGATCTTTAAGCAGGGCAGCATTTCCCTTGATCCCGGAACTGGCCAGACCACAGCAGATGATCATGCCTGGATCACACAAACAGATCTCTTCCAGGATCTTTCCATGCTGCATCTGCACCGCATCCAGAAGCTGGCTTCCAGAGGCGCGGCTGCCGCCGCCCTCCTTCTTCAGATTCATAACAGCAACGCGCCTTAGCTGTGCCGCGCGGCTGGGGGAGGACATATCCCACGGATACTCCCCGTCACCGTCCAGCAGAGCTTTTGTCCATCTGCCGATGTTGTTCCATGTTCTCCATCCGCTTCCATCTCTGCGGAGATCCGCACACAGGTCCCGCTCGTGCCGGCAGTTCATATCGCGGAGAATAAATAAAATGTGCGGCCTGTCATAGTGAGCGGGATCAACAATCCCGTCCCGGATAAAAGCGTTAAACGAATATTCGGATTTCCATTTTGTAAACAGCTCATCAAAGTTCATGGAAAGGCCTCCCTGCTTTTGCAAAAGTCTTCCGGCTCCTGGCCGGATCTATATGGTGTTTGGTACAGAGCATATCCAGGCCTTCGCGGCTAATGTCATAGGAAAGTGCATCCTATGACATAAAAAACGTTCCGCAGGGATCGCTATATAGCGGAAGGAAATTTGTCCGCAGAAGCGGCCCGCCGCAGGCGGAGAAGCCCTGTCCGATCATTATAAACGGGAACAGGCAGAAGTGTAAGCCCCTTTTTGGGCATAGACAGGGACTTTTTTCTGCTATGCCCAAAATTCCGGAGATTTTTGGGTATATACAGAGAAAAAAGAGAAATATGCCCAATCCATAGGAGAAATCCAGTGAAATCCGGTGAAAATCCCAGGATTTCCGTGAGATTTTTGGGCACTGTGGGAAAAAACGTACATTTTTGCCCAATATTTTCGAAAATAGGGGAGGGGGGAATATGGGACCGGAAGGATCCCGGTTTTCGCAGACGGCGGTGATCTGAAAGGAAACATGGGGCGGGAGACTGGAACGGGCGCGGGAGGCGCAGGGCGGCTGGATATCTGCGGCAAACATAATACTAAATAATCAAATATACATTGATAGACGAGGTATTATATTGCATAATGAAACTAAGGAAAGGTGGTGGGAGCGTGTCGATCACATCGGATATTTTACGGGGACACACAGAAACGATCATCCTGTCCCTGCTGCTGAAGCAGGACAGCTATGGCTACAAGATCAACAAGGAGATCCTGGCCCGGACGGACCGGAGGTACGAGCTGAAAGAAGCGACCCTGTATTCAGCGTTTAAACGGCTGGAGCAGGCGGGCTGTATCCGGACGTATTGGGGAGACGAGACCACTGGAGCCAGGCGAAGATATTACTCGATCACAGAAAAAGGGAGAGAAACCTACGCTTCCAACCGGAGGGACTGGGAGGAGGCAAAGGAGCTGATCGACCGGCTGCTGGACGATGACGGGGAGGGCACAGCATGAAAGAAAAACTGAGAAAATATGTGGAAGATATGGTAAGGGATATCCCGAAAACCAGAAATGTGGTGGATTTAAAGGAAGAGATCATTGGAAATATGGAGGAAAGGTACGATGATCTGCGGGCAGAGGGGTACGGGGAGCAGGACGCCTTCGACTGTACCATCAATGCCATGGGCGACATCCGCTCGCTTTTTGAAGAGGAAAACAAGGAAAACGGCGGCGGAAAGGGAGAGCCTGTAATGGCGGGAGAAAGACCAGAAAAGAAAAAAGACCATACGGTGAAGATCCTGGTTCTGGGAGCTGCCCTTGGAGGCCTGCTGTTTCTTCTGGGCACCGGTATGGTGGCAGCCAGGGTGGACAGGGGCCATAAAGGAGGAGAAGAGACCCTTGAGGCATCGGGACGTCTGGACGGGGAAAATCGTTTTGAAGACCGGGAGGAGACGGGAGAGACTGGCCCTGGCATGGAGGAACCGGGGATAGGAGAGGCTGACCCCGGTGTAGGACAGCCAGAAATAGGAGAGAGCGGTCCTGGAACAGAAAAGCCGGGTACGGAGGAGACAGGTTCTGGCGCAGGAGCTGACCCTGGAGATACTCCCGATGGATGGAGATGGACAAAGCTCGGCGATGGCGGGATCCTTAAACGTCAGATCCCTATGGACGAGGCAGAGGACATCCAGATCTCCTATATACTGACCGATCTGAACGTGGAGGTGACAGATTCCGAGGAGATCCTTCTGGAGGAGGAGTACGTGGTCCCGTGGGAAGAGATCCATCAAACCAGGGTGTCTTCTGGCGGAGGCCGGGTGGAGATCGTCAACGATGATCCGGATGGATCAAAGGGAACGATCGTCTTAGGACTGACAGGACTGAGGTTTGAAGACGAGGAAAAGAAAAGGCTCCCGGTTTCCGCCAGGATCCAGATCCCAGAGGATTTCCGAGGAGAGCTGGAGATCAATACGGTATCGGGAAACATACGGATTCCGAGATTTGAGGGAGAGAGCCTGGAGGTCGCCACAGTATCCGGCGATCTGGATGGAGGAACGATCAGAGGAGCAGTGGAGGGAGAGAGTGTATCCGGGGATCTGAGCATTGAGAAGGCAGCGGCGGGCGCAGAGCTTTCCACCGTATCCGGGAAGATGACGATCGGAGAGGCCCTGGGAGATATTTCCATGGAAAGCGTGTCTGGAGAGATCCTTGTGGAAAGAGCAGAGGATCCCCGGTTTAAGTTCGAGGCCCAGTGGGTCAGCGGCGGTCTGGAGACAGATTTTGACGGGCAGCTGGAATGGGAGAAAATGGGTGCCAGGGGGATCGTGGACAGAGGAAACGGCAGGGAAAGCGGAAAGAACCTTCCCAGGATCCAGTTCACCACCACATCGGGAGATATGGAATGTTATACAGGAAAATAGAAGGATGAAAAATAGCCAGGGAGCTGCAAACGGGGGATCTGCGGATCACTTCCTCCGTTTTGCAGCTCCTTTTTAATGGAAAAAATTATTCTTCAGCTTCCAGCAGATCATCGATCTGCTTCCAGATGGCGTTGATCTCTTTGAGAGAATCCAGGCGGTCCTGCTTCTGTTCCATGGCTTCGCCCATGGCCTTTAAGGCTGCGTCAAAATCTTTTTCCTTTACAGCGGCCCTGGCCTGGGTCCGCAGGGATTTTATGGAGAGACTGTCCATGGAAGAACGGACCTCACGGATCCTGGCCTTCAGTTCCCGGGCTTTTTTCCAGGTATCTTTGGAAACAATCAGCTCCCCGGTCTCCTTACGGATCTGCCGGATCTCGCTGAAACGGGCCGACAGGGCCTTATTTTCGGTGCGGACAGCGTCCATCTCCTCCTCCAGGGCCTTTAATTCCTCCCGGATGGGGGCTACGGCCTCTTTATATTCCGCCCTTGTTTCTGCCGCAAAGGCCGGGAAGGACAGAAGGCATCCCATAACAACGGTTGCGACCGCCAGCTTCATACATTTTTTCATTGTGCATCATATCCTTTCTTTTCAGTGTGGGACCGGAGCTTTTATACCATGGGACAGCGCATCCGAATTTTAATGCAGAAACGGCCCGCCGCAGACGGAAAAGCCCACAGGCGCGCTTCTTTCCCGCAGGACTGCTCCGGATAGGAATATATTACCAGGTCCATCTGCAATAGAAAAGGCGCAGGTTGCGGCAGTCCTGCGGCAGAAATGGGGCAAAATCATAAATGGAAGGAACCGGGGCTTCTGGAAAAGAAAAAGCAGATTGTATGCGATTAAAAACTTGAAGTTACAGCCGGGATATGTTATCTTTTTCACAAAACAGAGACGACTGCAAAGAATCACAGGAGGAATAATTCGATGAGAGGTGTTGAGACCAGGATTCAGGAGATCCGCCACAGGATCTTCCGCGAGGCGGCCCGTATGGCCTACCATACCGAGTGGCCCATTGACAAAAGGATCGAGGAGCTTCCATATAAGATCATCCCCGGGGAGGTTGGAAACTTCCGCAATGACGTGTTTTTAGAAAGAGCCATCGTAGGAGAACGGCTGCGCCTGGCCATGGGACTTCCCTACCGCGGGGCGGGAGACCCGGCCCCTGTATCCGATGGGATCGAGGCGGCAGACCGGCCGGAAACGTATTATACGCCGCCGCTGATCAATGTGATCAAATTTGCCTGCAATGCGTGTGCAGAAAAAAGGGTCATGGTGACCGACGGCTGCCAGGGCTGTCTGGCACACCCCTGTGTGGAGGTCTGCCCCAAGGATGCGGTGAGCCTGGACCGGACCAACGGGAAATCCAGGATCGATCCGGAGAAGTGCATTAAATGCGGCCAGTGTGCAAAGGTGTGCTCCTACAACGCCATCATTATCCAGGAGCGTCCCTGTGCGGCGGCCTGCGGCATGGACGCCATCCACTCAGACGAGAACGGAAAAGCAGATATCGACTATGACAAATGCGTTTCCTGCGGCATGTGCCTGGTGAACTGTCCCTTTGGAGCCATTGCGGACAAGTCCCAGATCTTCCAGGTGATCCGCGCCATCCAGACAGGAGAGCGGGTATACGCCGCTGTGGCTCCTGCCTTTGTGGGACAGTTCGGCCCCAAGGTGACGCCCGGAAAGCTGCGGGCGGCCATGAAGCAGCTGGGCTTTGCCGATGTATTCGAGGTTGCCATCGGGGCAGACCTCTGCGCGGTCCAGGAGGCTGAGGACTTTATAAAAGAGGTGCCGGAGCATATCCCCTTTATGGCAACCTCCTGCTGCCCGGCCTGGTCTGTGATGGCAAAGAAGCTGTTCCCGGAATACGCAGACTGCGTTTCCATGGCCTTAACGCCCATGACCCTGACTGCCAGACTCATTAAAAAGCAGCATGAGAAGGCAAAGGTGGTATTCATCGGACCGTGTGCGGCCAAAAAGCTGGAGGCCATGCGCCGCAGCGTCCGCAGCGAGGTGGATTTCGTGCTGACCTTTGAGGAGATGGCAGGGATCTTTGACGCCCGCCATGTGGATATTGAGAACATGGAGGAGGATCCCGACGGCGTCAACGACGCTTCCGCAGACGGCCGCAATTTTGCCGTGGCGGGGGGCGTGGCAAAATCGGTGGTCAATGTGATCAAGGAACGGTATCCCGATAAGGAGATCAAGGTAGCCAACGCCGAGGGCCTTAAGGAATGCAGAAAGCTCCTGACCATGGCCAAGGCTGGAAAATATAACGGGTATCTTCTGGAGGGAATGGCCTGTCCCGGCGGCTGCGTGGCCGGGGCCGGGACCATGCAGCCCATTAAAAAATCCCAGGCTGCCGTGGGGCTTTACGCCTCCAAGGCGGGCCACAAGACCTCCGACGGAACGGAATATGTGAAGGAGCTGGAGAAGCTGGTGGAATAGGATCCATGTAAAAACGAAAAACGCTTAAGCAGAGAAATGGTATCTGCTTAAGCGTTTTTTTATGTCATAGGAAAGTACAGTTTACAAGGGACTACACAGGGTAGGTATCTGA
>UMFB01014813.1_pt1 | contig 31993 bp, 34 predicted proteins | sample 1964921 | NCBI WGS metagenome assembly UMFB01 (sample SAMEA4836037, study PRJEB28245) | human gut metagenome | biome: gut microbiome; material: fecal sample | place: Denmark | collected 2008
GACATATCCATTTTTCAATTACACTTTGCGGAAACTCAAGATTTCAATGCTTTTGGTGCGCACCAATGGATGATTTTGGTGCGCACCAATACGAATTACTTAATTATCAAATCGCAACTTTGCTTTCGATGAACTCTTCAAAAGCCTTGCGTTTTACCAGTTTTTTCGTACCCACATACAGAACAAAGGGACAGTTGGGTTGTTTCAACATCTCATCAATCTTGTTGATTCCGATGTTGCTGTATTCGGCTGCTTCACGAATGGAAAGCAGCATTTTGCGGTCGATAGGCAGGGGGATAGCCTGCTGGTTCTGATTCATCATAGGCAGTAATAATCCTTTCTTTTAGTGTTCCATGTCATGCCCACGGCGGCGGTCAGGCTGTTTGTGTTCCTGGGCTTCCTTTCCTCTGGCGAGGATGGCATTAAGAAAAGCCCGAACCCTCTCAGATGCAATTTCCAGTGCATCCAGATAGGGCTGGGTTTTTTTCTTTAGCTCTTGATATTTTTCATGCAGAGCATTGTACCGCTGCTTCCAGATGGAAGCCGTCTTTTCGGCGGAAGCCAATTTTTCCTTCAAACGCTTGTTGTCTGCATTGGCAATAATGCCGTTGACTGCATAGCGTTTCAGGGTCTCGCACTGATCCTGTGTCAGAGAGACATTTCCGGTGAGGGCATTTTTCTTACCCATTGCTTCAATGTCCTGCACCGTCAGCGCAATGGTCTTTGCTGTCTTGGTTTCCTTTTGCAGAGCTTCCAGTTTCTTTTTCTGCTTCTCCGTGGCAGCTTTGGCATCCTCCAAACTCTGCTCGGCCTGTGCCACCTGTCCGGACACAGCTTCCAACCGCTGCTGTTCGGCTTGTACCTTGAACTGTGTCACCGTCAGATGTTCTTCGGTACTGCCACGCTCTCCACACTCCACATCGGTATAACCGGCGTTTCGCATGAAATGAAAAAAGTCATCCTGCAGCACACTGTAGGACGACTTCAAAATCTTTTTCCCTTTTGTGTTGAGCATAGGATTTCCGTCCTCACCAAGCACCGGCTTAGACTCCCATTTTTTGCTGCGGCTGACCTGTGTGATGACTTCCTTGACGGTTCCCCGGAGGGCTTCATCCTTGCACCGCTTCGACCAAAGGATCTGCTTTTCAACCACCGGGATATAAACCACATGAAGGTGATAGTGGTACACATCCTCGCCCAGAGCTTCGGACATTGCTCGGTTACGCTCGTCAGCGTGCATCACAGCGGAGATGATATACTGCTCACCACCCACGATCTCCACGGCGGCTTTGTAGGCATCGGCATAAAACTGCTTTGCAAATTCATAGCCGCCGTGGTTGTAGAAATAAGCGGAGTTCACATCGAAAACCAACTCACCGTATTTGATGGCATCGGGCTTCAAACCTCTGGTGGAGATCACGCCGTCCTGTTCCATCTGCTCAAACATTTTCACATAATCATCCGTGGGAGCCTTGTAGTGGACGTTCAGCGAGGTGCGTTCCGGTACGATGTCCTGATTGCTGTAGCTGTCCTTTTCACGTTCATTGTGTTCCTGTACCTTTGCCACATCAGCCGGTGTTTCCAAGTCCTGATTGCGGGCTACGGTACGATCTATTCCATCGTTTCTTGCCATTGGCGTTTCCTTTCTTTGAGATTTACAGACAACGGGAGGGGCTGGGGAACGGCACTTTTTCAAAGTGTAATAACCCACTATTACACTTTCATCCATACAGGCTGCAAAGTGCCGTGGGTTCTCCGAAGGCTCTCCCGAGGGGGAGTGCGGTCGCTGCGGCGACCTCTGCTGACCAAGGCAAAAATGTCTGCAACTTTTCTTTTGGTCAGCCCGTCTGCATGAAGCTGTTCTGCGTCAACATCCTCTTGCAGCCGGTGTCCACAGACCCTTTTTTCAAAAGTCCGTGGACATCGAAACAGCCCAAGCGGGAGGGAATGTGCTGTTTCGATAACGAGCGTTTCACGCTCTTTTGCTGTGTACATACGTACAAGCATTAGGGTTTTACTCAACGCTTCGCCATTCCTCCGGAATGTCATCCGGTACGTACGTACACGGAGAATCTTCATAAAACCCATTTATATGAGGTCGTGCAATCGCTTCCACTCCCATGAATCCCCACACCCGCCGACCGGCAGAGTTGGTGATGTTGTTGCAATGCTCCAGATTGTATTTTCGGGCATTGGCAACCATGGCGTCGCTGAAGCTGCGGGATTTCAGCGGTACAAGAGAATTTTCTCTGCACCACATTTCGTAGATTTCATAAAAGTCTTTAGAACTGATGGACGCATCCGCTTTCAGTCGGATGTATCCCTCCGATTCCATGAAATCGAAAATATTGTTATTGTCACGCTTGACCGCTTCCCGGTTTTCACGGATGCGGTCACTCTCCGAAAACTTAAAGTTGTTGGCAACGAGCCGCTGCAATCCTTCAAATGCCCACAGGAAGATGCCCTCGGCTTCAGCCTTCATCTTCTCAGCGAGGTCGGGATCGTCGGCTCTGCCCATGGGCTTTTCCTTGGTAGTCAGCACAAGCTGCCTGCGGTAAAAGCCGTCGCTGCGGTCATACAGAGCTTGCAGATCACCGTTGCTGAACGCCATCAACCGGGCGAACATCCAGCCCTGGTAGCTCTGTTTTCCCTTGCGTTCCAAGTCCATCTTGCCCTGTGCGGTCACGATGGATTTTACATAGTTGGTCTGGCGCAGAGCTTCCATCCGCATATCATCATCCACGCACAGAAGGATGTGTTCCAGATCGGCACGAGCAAATCGGTTTTCAGAAATCTTACCGATGCTGCCGTCCTTCATATTCGTGCCGAAGATGGTGGACAACACAGCGCCGATTTGGGATTTGCCCTCGCCGCCGTTGCCCTTAATCACCATCATGCGCTGTCCCTTGTTGGAGGGAATCAGGCAGTAGCCGATGAACTCCTGCAAGGTAGGGATGTCCTCTGCATAGAGCAGACCGTACAGAAAGTTCAGCCAGATCACCGGCTCAGGAGCATCGGGATTGTAGACAACAGGCAAACGGCTTCTCACAATATCCGGTCTGCCTTCGGTGAATGTGCCGTCCAACAGCAGCGTACCGTTGGCAACATGGATGCGATCCTGCTCCGGCGGGAAGTCAGGTACATGGGCTTCCAGTTTCAGCACTTCCAGAATGTTGGTGATCTTCCGGGGAATGTTGTTCACGGCACAGAATTTCAGCTTGTCGTAAATCTCTCCACGGAGAGGAAGATCATCCGTCACCCGACCGTCGGGCGTGAAAAAAGCCCCGTTTGCGAAGATGATTCTGCGCTCCTGCAGAAATTCTTCACAAAACAGAGCTTCGTTGATGTTCTGCCCATCAAACCACATGGGCAAGTTCATATCAGGCATTTTCCGGTTCTTCGCCACGGTGCGCCACCTCCTTTTTCTTTCGTGCGGTGTACTCCCTCAGAAAAGCGATCTTGCCGTTTTTCATCAACTCGTCCACCAGAGCAACCCGTTCTTCCAGATCACCCACAGTCAGAATGTCAGCCATATATTCGATATGGCAGTGCATCTGCAAGGCTTCCACAAAGCGGTCATCGTAAGGCTCGTCCGGCGTTTTGGGTGCATACCGCACTTTCCAATCTTCCAGAAGATGCAGATAGTCCATCAGCACACGGAAGCAGAGCATTTCATCCTCCCGGAACTGTCGGATATGGGGACGTTTGGGCTTGCAGATCGCCGCTGCAGCCTGCCCCGGCTCGGTGCTGATGCCGAAGTCAGCTGCCAGCCTTTGCGCCGCCTCGTAGCCGCTGAGATCGAACAGCCTTGCCACAAGGTCGATCACATCCCCCTTGGCTCCGCAGCCGAAGCAGAAGAAATAGTCCTCGTTCAGTTTCAGGCTCGGGTGCCGGTCATGGTGGAACGGGCAGCAAGCCATACCGTTGCGGTTGACTTTCAGCCCGTAGTGTTCGGCGGCTTGCTTCACGGGAACAGCCGCCTTGATGGTTTCGTACATGGTCATTTGCGTACCTCCTTTGAGTTTTTGACGATTTTCTTTTCGTCTCACCCAAATATACGCAAAAAATCGCTTTCGATCGAAAAATCAGGCACTCGTGCAAGAAAACAAAAAAGCCGCCCCTTAAAATTGCAAAAATGCAATTTCAGGGACGGCAATGTTCACAGGATATACATTGATATTGTTCCGCAAATAGAATATAATGTGTTTATTATGATTATAGGAGGATACTGCGGATATGAGATACCTATCCACCTTTGAAGTAGCAGAAAAATGGGGTATATCCCCCCGTAGGGTTGGCATCCTCTGCAATGAAAACCGTATACCGGGCGCACAACGGGCAGGAAGCCGCTGGATCATCCCCGAAGATGCACCCAAGCCCACAGATGCCCGCATCAAGAGCGGAAAATATATCAAACACCATACCAACGGAGAGGAGGGCAGCTAATGTCCAGAACTTACTTACCCGCTGATGTTCGTACTCGAATTATAGATTTGATGAAAGAACACAAGTTTTCACAAAAGAAACTGGCTCTTTCCATTGGTGTGCATGAAAGCACCCTTGGACGCTTTCTCAACGGAACAACCGAAAAACTGAGCGAAGAAAGTGTAATCCGCATTGCCAAGACCTTCAATGTGTCTACGGATTTTATCTTGGGAACGACGGAGATCCCAGACAAAAAGAATTATGATATTGCTGAATTGGGCTTGTCCGTGGAAGCTGCCAAAAACCTTTATACCGGAAAGGTCAAAGCTGATGTAGTGAGCCGCTTGTTGGAGAATCCCCGTTTCGCAACGGTTACATACATGATCGCAGGATACCTTGATGATGTGACCGCAGGCGGATATGCTGCCCATAACCAGATGATAACTACTGTCACATCTATGCTTTTGGGACAAAATAAAACCTCCGCTGCGGTAATGGCAGCAAGAGAAGCCAATTCGTATAAAGTTCCGGTCTATCAGGCAGATCTTACAAATATCCAGAATACCTTTATGACTGCGGTAAGAGAGGTAAAAAAGGAAGTAGGCAGTGAACTGGACGCACAGAAAGCTCTGAGCAAAGAAGTTACCTCGCAAATGTTCGCTGCTGTGACCAAAGGGCAGGATACTCCCAATCCTGCTATCATGCCGGAAGAACTTGCAGATGCAATCACCGGGACGATTGCCAATGTTGATGGGGTAAATCAGAAAGCATTGGATGATCTTAATAAGGCTCTGGTTGGCCTGATGCAGAGTATGGTAGCCCCAAATGACAAGTCAGATGAGTAATGAGCAGCTCTGTATTGCCGCCCTGGACGGCGATACAGAAGCGAGAAATGCTCTTGTTGAGAACAATCTTCGCTTCATAAAAAGAACTGCCTATGAAATGTGGAGCGCACAGCAGGAGCTGAATTCCGCTCTTGGCATCGAAATCAATGATCTGGTGCAGGAAGGGTCTCTGGGCTTGTTGGATTGCATCCCCGGCTATAACCCGGATACAGGTAATAAGTTTCTGACCTATGCAGCACCGGCGATCCGCAACGCCATGGTGGACTACATCCGCAGATGGAACCCCACCTTTGAAGCGAAGAATCTGGGAAGCATTATCCGTCTGGATGATGTTGTAAAAGACGAAAATAAAGGTAAGCACGAATTTATTGCTGACTCCAGAGCCAAGAATCCGGAGCAGATATATATCGCAAAAGAAACCCATGAGGAAATCCATACCGCACTACAGCGGATCGACCGCCGGGAACGGGCATACCTCTGGTATCGCTTCGGCTTTGAGGATGATGTATACCATCCGTTGAACGAAACGGCGAAGCACTTCCATCTGTCTGAGAGTAGAGCAAAATCTACGGAAGCACTTGCCTTGGACAATGTGTGGCTGGAACTGCCGTGGTGGTACTAAAATTGCAAGGAGGGAGAAAATGCGAAACATACAGGAAATCAAACTGATTCAGGAAACCAGAGAAGAACAGCTACCGGGCTTCGCATTGGACTTTCCTTATATCGCCACCTGCGCTCAGCTTGACAAATATGCCGATCCTTTTGTTCCCTGGCATTGGCATAAAGCGGTGGAATTGTTCTACATGGAAGAAGGGTCTCTGGAATACGAAACACCGGGAGGAAAGATTGTGTTTCCGCAGGGCAGCGGTGGTTTGGTCAATTCCAATGTGCTGCATAAGACACGCATTTTGGATTACCCGCATATCACGACACAGAAGCTGCACATATTTGACCCTGCTTTTCTTTCGGGACAATCTGGCGGCAGAATCGAGCAAACTTACTTCCTGCCCATGCTTGCTGATCCTATGTTTGAAATCATACCGCTGTCACCCGATGTGCCGGAACACTCTGAGATCCTGCATCTGATCCAGAAAGCATTTCTGCTGAATGAGCACAAAGTTGGCTACGAAATCAGCTTGCATCGGGCGTTGTTGGATATATGGCTGAAGCTTTTCGTTCTGTACCGCAAGCAGGAAACGGCTCAGTACAGAAAGTCCCGAAACATAGATACCGTAAAACGAATGATGATCTATATTCGGGAACATTTGGCAGACTCCCTCACCGTTAAAGAACTGGCGGATGCGGTTTTTCTAAGCGAACGGGAATGTTACCGCATTTTCCGGGATTGTCTGCATACAACACCGGTCAATTACATCATCGACTGCCGGTTGCAGGAAGCCAGCCGAATGCTTACCGCAAGCAATATGTCTGTTACAGAAATCGCATATTCCTGCGGTTTTGGTTCCGGTAGCTATTTCAGCAGGGTGTTCACCCGTGAGAAAGGCTGTACGCCCAATGAGTATCGTGCGAACTGGCAGGATAAGACAAGTATTAGGCGTTAACCTGATATAGTTTTTGCGATTGTGGCAGTATAATTTTCTTGATACCAATCAAGGAGGTTTCTGCCATGTCCCCTGTATTTATTGTTTTACTGAGCATTGCCGATATTGTTCTGTATACCATCCGCAGTTTTACGAACAAGCTTTTCGCAATCTCCTACGATGGAAAGCCTTCTATGGCGACACCGATCTTTTCTGCCATTACAGGTTTTTCCGGTTTCTTGTTTACGATCCTGCTGTCCGGTGGTATTCAGCTTCCCAACATGACCACGCTGCTGTGCGGTATCAGCGGGGGCTGTATTCTGTTCCTATACGATCTGGGCAATATTCGGGCAGCAAAGACCGGCCCGTACTCCATTCAGGCGATTATTTGTATGTTCGGCTGCGTTCTGCTTCCGCTGCTGTTTGAACGGCTCTTGTGGGGCGTGAGTCTGACCGCATTGCAGATGCTTGGTGTCATTGCCGTGTTGTTCTCGTTTGTATATCTGAATCTGAACAACAAGGAATCCATCGGCATTCAGAAGGGGTTCTACGGTTGGGTAGCACTTCTGTTCGTCGCAAACGGTATTTACAGCACCATTGTCATTGCACAGCAGCGGTGGACGGGCTATGCCCAGCGTAGTGAAATGATCGCAGTCGTATTTCTGACGTTGGCGGTTGTTTCTGTGCTTTATCTCATTTTGGGTTGTAAGACCAATATAAAGACTGCATTTCAGCTTCAAAAGCGTAGTTGGTGTTATGCGCTGACCAGTAGTGCAGCCCTGTCGGTTGCCATGAATCTGTTGGTGATTCTGTTGAAGTATGTAAATGCTTCCGTCCTGTATCCAATTCAGAACAGCGCAATTCTGGTGTTGCTGGTATTGCTGAGTGCGGTACATTTGAAAGAAAGAATTGGAAAGTTCACAATCGTTGGCATTGTATTTGCCCTGGCGGGTATTGCCGCTTTGGGTTTATAAAAGAGAAATGGAGGTTTCCGTATGGATGAGAAATTATGGCTTAACTGGGCAATCGAGTTGCAGAGTCTGGCTCAGGCCGGCATGACTTATGGCAAGGATATTTATGACAGAGAGCGATATGAACGCATCCGGGAAATCTCCGCTGAGATCATCGCCCATAAATCTGAAATTCCTGTTGAAACGGTAAAGGATTTGTTCTGCAACGAAACCGGGTATCAAACCCCGAAACTGGATACCCGTGCAGCCATTTTCAAAGACGATAAAATCCTGTTGGTACGGGAGAATAACGGAAAATGGTCTCTTCCCGGCGGTTGGGTCGATGTGAATGTATCTGTAAAAGAGAACGCCATTAAAGAAGTTAAGGAAGAATCCGGTTTGAATGTGACCGCTGACCGTATTATTGCAGTGCAGGATCGCAACAAGCACAATCTGCCGCAGTATGCCTACGGGGTATGTAAGATATTTGTCCTTTGCTCCTTGGTAGGTGGACAGTTTGAAGCCAATTCCGAAACCACCGGCTTCGATTGGTTTGCGATGGAGAATCTTCCACAACTCGCAGAAGAAAAGAACACCCCTACTCAGGTGCAAATGTGCTTTGATGCGTACAGAAATCCCGGATGGCAGGTTCAGTTTGATTAGGGGAGGAATGTATGCGATATAAAGAGATTGTATTTGATGTTGATGGAACTTTGATTGATACCGAGTATGCGGTACTACATTCCCTGCAAGATACAGTATGTCAGTTTACCGGAGAAACACCAGAAATAGAGAGTCTGACCTTTGCTTTGGGGATTACCGGAGAAGATGCTTTGCTGAGATTGCAGATTGCTGATGTAGACAATGCTTTGACATATTGGGAACACGCTCTGACAGCCTACCACCAATCTGTCCGTGTTTTTGATGGTATAGAGCGAGTGCTGTGTGATCTGATTGCCCGTGGCTATAATCTTGGAATTGTGACTTCCAAAACCAGAGCAGAATACGAAACGGACTTTGCTTGTTTTGATATTGCCCGTCATTTCAGCCGAGTTGTCTGTGCGGATGACACCTCAAAGCACAAACCTGATTCAGAACCTCTGCTGAAATACATGGAAAGAGCTAACTGCAAAGAAACAGAACTGCTGTATATCGGTGACAGCGTTTATGACAGGCAGTGCGCTGAGTCTGCCCACTGTGCTTTCGCATTAGCCCTTTGGGGAGCAAAGAAGGATATGGACGGAGTATGTGCGTTTGCTACTCCCGGTGATCTGCTGAATAGCCTTATATAAACAAAATTAGCCCCGACTGATGCTCGAAAAGAGCGTCAGCCGGGGCTGTTCATTCGTGGATGTATTTTATTGGCCGTCCATGACTTCCAGCATCATTCTGGCACCCAGTTTGAAGCTGCTCTGGAATATCAGGCAATCCGTGATAGTCTGGTATTCACGCACACAATCGGTGTACTTCTCAAACAGCTCTTTCTGTTCGTCCGTCATGACGGCTCGGAGCTTTTCTTCGTTCCTGCAGATCAGCTCCTGCAGTTTCTTGTATTCCTTGGAGGAAGTATCGTACTCTGTAGGCTCGATATTGCCGTACCAAAATTCTTCCAACAGTTTCATACCGCATCCTCCCCGTAGATCAGTTCACGGAGGATGATTTCCTCTGCCTGGTTGTGGATGCTGTTCATAGCGCCAACCCACGCCATTTGGTTGGCAGCTTTCAGTTCCTCGGTCACGCCCTCAGATGCCTTCATCTGCTCGATAACATGGGACAAACGCTCCTGCGCCTGCTCGTTCAGATCAGCGAGATATGTCCAGAGTTGACCGCTGAGAACAAGGTCGTTAAACCGGATCGGATGATGCTCTTTCAGATATTCCCGGTGCATCCGTCCCCATTTCCCGATGGGACGGTTTTCTTCCGGCAGAGCAATGTTGGGGATGTAATAGTCACCCACGAGGGTGTAAGTGATTTCGTAAGATTGTAACTGGTTCACGGTTAGTTCTCCTTTACAGATTTTTGATAATCTGTCGTGATGAACCCCGTTTCCCGAATGTCGATTCCCATACGCCGCACCAATTCCGCACCAATTCGCCATGAAAGTATATGTAGATACATGGATTTATGTAACAGAAAAGTTCGTAAATATGGGTTTTATTGAGGTTTATAGAGGAATATTGAGATATGAAACAGGCATTTAACCTACGATACCTAATTTCATATTTATCTTCACCTGTCTGAAAACCCTTGATTTACAGGATTTTCACCCTTCTTATGATTTCTTTACGCCTTTCATTTAACCGGCGGCGTAGCTTGTTGAACTTATGCGTCCTAAACATCTCAAAACACATTTTTACCTTCTTTCACACTCAACAGTCCACCGGACTGTTTTATCGCATACTGAACAACAAAAAAAGAGTCCAACGCAGATATAAAGTATATCACAAGGACTCTTCTTTTTCAATCTTAACAACCAAATATTTCAGCCAGGCAAAAATCATTGCCGACGCAAAACATAAACCTGCTTTTAAGCAAATACTTACTCTGTTAACCCTTCTATTCTTAACTGAATTGTTTCTAACTGTTTTTTTACATTTCCATAAATCGGCGCTCCTACAATATTCCCTTCGCGATCAACGACATATGTCACCGGATAACTGCTCAAATTCGAAATAAATTCTTTGTAAAATGTTTTTCCGGGATCAGGGGAAATATTTGGATAAGTAACTTGCTTTTCTTTTAAAATTTCTTTCGCAGTTTCAAACTGCTCTTCATTCTCTCCGGAATCTGTTCCCACACCGATTAAATTTACATCTTCCTTTTGAAATTCATGATATAATTCCTCCAGCTCGGGCATCTCTTCAATACATGTGCCACATCCATTATTCCAAAAGTTTACAATTGTTGCATGATATTCTTTGAATATATCATTTGAGAACGTTTCTCCCTCTACAGTCGTCTCAGAAAAATCAGGAAATGGAGTTTTACTAACCAATTCACTTCCTTTCTTTCCGCATCCCGTAAGAATCATTCCTACGAACATTGTACACAACAGAAATCTACTTATTTTTTTCATGATGCTTTTCCCTTCTTTAACGTGAATGATTTTATAATTGCATGATGCGGGCACGCATAAACACAGTCCCCACACCGAATACATTCTGTATGATTTGGCGTTCGAAATACCTCTACATCCATTTTGCAGACCTTACTGCACAAACCACAGGATGTACATTTTTCTTTATCTATATGAAGTTGATAAACCGATATTTTGTTAAAAAGCGCATAAAATGCTCCCAATGGACAAATCCATTTGCAAAATGGGCGATAAAAGAAAATCGATAACAAAACAATTCCGATTAAAATAACACTTTTCCACGTAAACAGCCAGCCCAGACTAGCTCGTATCCCTTCGTTTACAATTGATAATGGTATCCCACCTTCTAAAATTCCCGCCGGGCAAATATATTTACAAAAAATGGATTCCCCATTCCGACCTCATTGACAACTGTAATCGGTAAAATCCACACAAATACGATCAGAATGATGTATTTACAATAAGTCAAGTAATGAAAAGGCTTTGTGCTGAACTTTTTACCCGGTATTTTATGTAACAATTCCTGAAACCACCCAAACGGACATAAAAACCCACAGACTATTCTTCCCAAAACAGCTCCTATTAAAATTATGATTCCGACGATGTAATAAGAAAATGAAAATTTAGCAGCTCCCACTACAGCTTGAAAAGAACCGATTGGACAGCCTCCCGCAGCTCCCGGACAAGAATAACAATTTAATCCGGGAACGCAGATATTTTTCAGCTTTCCTCTATAAATCTTCCCCTGAAAAAAATTCAAAACGAACGGATTGGTAAAAATAGCAGAAAGAAATTGAATTTTCCAACGATTATGATTTTCTTTGAGATTCTTTACTTTTTTATCCAATTCCAATACACTCCAAACATATGTTGATTCCTTTATTTAAAACCACTGATACCTCATCTCGATAAATTCCGATCCCAATCATTATGACCGCTATCAGTATCCATGTAATTGTATTTTTTCTCATAACTCAACCAATAACAGTTGCTGCCCCTTCACTATTTAAATTTGTAAAAATATCAACTTCTTTTAATAATTGTTCTTTTGTTATCATTGCATTCCACGATGATGCAAAATAGCTATTTACAAACCAGTTCCCACAATTCGGTATTTCCTCCGCCATTTCTGACATATTCATATGGTCCAATGCATTTTTCACAGATTCATTGTAAATAATTATCGGAAACGGAACATTTTCAAACCTTTGATCTTCCGTATAATTCTTTACACAGACAAGGATTTCTGCACCTTTTTCCTGAATTTCCGGATAGGAATTATTTAATGTATCCAGCCACTCCTTAGATTCTTCTGTATCCATATCTATAAACGCCCAAAAAGTTGTGCCTGTGATATTCTCATTACTATACTTTTCTCCGGACACTGTAGTTGTTTCAAACTCCCCGATTGCAAAAGATACCGTCTTATCTGCTGCCGCATGACTGTTTGCCTCTAAAAATGTATCCACCCAGTCCTGTGTTACCCATCCTTTATCCAGCGCATCCTCGATTGTCACTTCACCGTTTGAAATTGCCTGCTCTACGTCTTTTAAATCCGGCTTTTGATCTCCGCAAGCTGCCAATGAGAGCATCATAGCTCCCACCAAAAAACTGACTACAATTTTTTTTTTCATAAACAAAAACTCCTTTTACTTTTGATATTGTAAAAGGAGTTTAACACAATCCATATAAAGCTGATGTTAAGATAAAAAAACGATTTGAAATACAGAACCTTTTGGATCATTTGATTCTACTGATATTTCTGCATTATGGCGGTTCAATATTTTCTTACAGACTGCCAGTCCTAAACCGTTGCCGCCCACAGCACGACTGCGTGATTTGTCAATACGAAAAAATGGTTCAAAAATGTCTTTCCGATAATCAGCAGGTATCCCTTCCCCCTGATCTGCAAATGACACCATTGTTTTTCCCTCTTCTTGTTCAACTAAAATAGAAACCTTTGTGCCACTGGAACTATATTTCACTGCATTTTCCAACAAATTATAAAAAACTCGTTCTAATAAACGATCCTGCCCAAAAACTGTTTCATTTGAACAATTCAAATTGATTTCTATCTTCTTCTCTTCTGCAAGATCCGCCAATTCATTCACCACATCTATCAATAACGGCTGCAGCTGAACCATCTCCATATTTTCCAGAGGAAGATCCCGGCTAAATAAAAGCAAATCATCAATCAAACCGGCAAGTCTTCCCACCTGTTCCCGTAATGCATTTATAAATTCCTGCGTTTCATCATCAAGCGTTCTTTCCATGAAAAAAACATCTATTTTTGTCTGTAATATAGCTAAAGGTGTACGCAATTCATGCGCGGCATCTGCCGAGAACTGCTTTTGTATTTGAAAAGAATGCTGTACTTCTTCCAACAATTGATTAAAAGAAACGGTAAGCTCCTGTATTTCATCAGAACTTTGTGGAACATTTAGTGGTTCGGCAAAATTATTGATATTTCGTTTTTTTATTTCTCCGGATAATTCCTGCACCGGTTTTAACATATAACCAGCCGCAAAATAAGTAATTACACTTCCGATCAAAACAATTATCCCTGTAGCCATTGCGGTTTCTTTCCGAAACAGCACATAAGACGCCCTTGTCGCAACCATCGGCGTTGCAACTTCACTCTTTAAATAAGTCTCTGAGTCCTCGCCGTTTCCTGCCGGTATTACCTCTTCTGCAAGAATCTCTTCTTCTAAATTTTGTACCATTCTATTGGCTGAAATATTAGAAAAAAACATAAGCGCTATACAACTACATAATAAAAATAAACTTGTTATGATGGTATATCTGATTTTTAATGAAACTGTTTTCATGATAATATATAGCCTTCTCCTATTTTTGTCTTAATCGGATCGTATCCTAACGCATTTTTTACTTTTTTTCGTAATGCTGACAAGTGTACTCGTATGGAATTACTAAAAGGATCTGAATCACCATCCCACACATGATCTATAATATCCTACTGCGTAATCAGACACCCCTCGTGTAAAAGAAAATACTCTAAAATAGCGAACTCTTTCGCTGTCAGATGTAACTCCTGTCTCTTCACTATGACTGTTCTCTTTAAAGTATCCATGCACAATTCATGATATTCCAGTCTGGTTGTCTGTTGAATAAACTGACGGTTCAATAAGATTCGAATGCGCGCCTCCAATTCTTCAAAATGAAACGGTTTTGTCAGATAATCGCTCGCACCCGATTCAAATCCTGATAATTTTGTCTCTAATTGATGATTTGCGGATAAAATCAACACCTTTATCTGTCTTTTTTCCTTTTTCAATCGAGACAGCAGTTCCAGACCGTCCATCTCAGGCAGATTTAAGTCAAGTATAATCAGATCATATTCTTCATCCATCGCCATCTGATACCCTTTTCTTCCATTCTCTGCCGAATCTACCGCATATCCTTTTATTCTTAACCCTTTACAAAGATCCTGTAAAAGAGCAGCCTCATCTTCAATCACTAAGATTCTCATTCTTATTCTCCTTATTGTTTCCACTAACTAAAGCTATCAACATTGCCAGTATATCAGCAATCGGAACGGCGCAAAAGACTGCTTTTCCTTCATGACCAGTTACTTCATACAATGCCATAACCGTATAGAAAATTCCCATTAACGGAAATGTTGAAAACACAACCCGAAGAATTCCATTTCCCAGTCGATAGACCTGGTCCGAACTTGCAAACAACGACAATATATTTTTCCCGAAAAAGAAAACCAAAACCACTCCCACAACTCCATACATAACGGTATATCCTATCGTTGTAAAAAGTGTTTTTTTCTTCTTGTTTTTCTCCTGATGTCCGTCAAAATATGCAATGATCGTCTGAACCCCCTGCGTGATTCCAACTATTGGCATCAAGAATAACGTATAAATTTTTTGGACGACATTCCAAACAGCAACATGATTTAATGTTGTATTAAGCAGCAAGCTCTGATTCACAAAAAATGCCGTACATCCGGCTAATGATTGAATAATCGTCTGTGCAATCCCGAGCTTTAACAATTCAAATGTATACGTTTTAAAATTTCTCCAAGACATGTGCCATTTGAACCATAGCAGCCGATGTTTCAACAACCACAATAACGAGGCAAAACAACAGAACACTTCACTGACAAGAGTTCCATATGCAAGTCCGGTAAATCCCATATCAACTCCGAATACAAATATCGTATTAAAAACAATGTTCGTAAGAACCGCCAGCCCGGTAAATACCATCTCAATCCTTGGATAACCAAATGCACGAATACAGCTTGTCAAAGTATATCCCAGCGCACTAAACACATTACTGAATAATTGTATCCTTAGATACTTTTCTGCCAGTATCGCTATTTGTCCCTCTGCACCTATGAAAGATAAAAGCCCCGGCATTATCAAATACGAACAAATCGAAACACCTGCACTTGCAATAAAAGTCATGCAAATGCCTGTTATAAAATATTCCTCTCGTACTTTTTGCTCTTTTAGATACTTTGCAATCATAATGGATGTAGAAACAGCAAACAATGCTTGAAAAGCTGTATAAATACTTAAAATAGGCGATAGCAATCCCATTGTTGTCAATGCAGCAACCGAAATCTCTCCCAGATGTCCTGCAAACGCCGTATCAACCACAGATGCCATAATTTCTACAATCAAAGAAAAAATAGCAGGTATAGAAAAATAAAGAATCAATGAATGTACAGACTTTTTTTCGTAAATATTTTCTTCCATAACAAACCTCCATCTCTCTTACCATAACAAAAGGAAGGTGACACCCTGTGTCACCTTCCTGCTTTAAATCAACCTTTTAATTAATCCCTTGTTTCCATCAATATTATATCTCCAAACGGAAACGTAATGGCCACTTCGTCTTCCAGAAATTCATTGCTGACGCACAAACTGTCGTAAGGTTTCAGTGTATGATGTGAAAGCGGATATTTTGCTCCTGTAATATTAAAATCACACACTGTCCCACCTAATGGGAATAAAGAAAAATATGTTCCATATGCTTCCTCTCGCTTCAGCACGATACTTTCGTCAATAAGCCTGATTCTATTATGTTTATCCATTATCACAGCGTCTGCACCGGACTCTTTGGCAATTTTCAGACTTTGTATATTTGCCCAAAGATGGTCTACTCTTGCCCCGGTAGCTCCCAGTATCCAGATATTTTTTCTTCTCATATCCAGACACAGTCGGATTGCATTCTCCGTATCCGATGCGTCTTTGATCGGATTAAATTCCCGAATCGGCACATTGGTCTCTTCTTTATAATATTTTACAATGTCTTGCGGAGCACTATCGAAATCACCTACAATATAATCCGGAAGAATCTGATGCTGATATAAAAACCGCAGTCCTTTATCCACACCGATAATAAATTCCGTCTCTTCACTCTCTAAAATCGAAAGCACAAAATCTTCCTCCAGCATTCCTCCGCTGACAATAACCGTACGCTTATTCATAATCCTTCAAAATCCTCATAAATCCGGAAACATTTTCTTCAATGTCTCCACGAAAAACAGCAGAACCAGCCACCATAACATTTGCACCGGCTTTTGCAACTTCTGCAACATTCTCCAACTTTATACCGCCATCCACTTCAATGTCGGTATCCAGTCCCCTTTCCTGCAGCATCTCTCTCAGAACCCGAATCTTTTCCAATGACTCCGGAATGAATCCTTGTCCACCCTGTCCAGGCTCTACTGACATGATCAGAAACATATCCGCCTGATCCAGATACGGTTTTAACACTTCCACGGGCGTGTCCGGTTTGATTGTAATTCCGGCTTTGATTCCACATGCATGTATCTGATCCAATGTTGCCTGTACATCCTCGCACGCTTCATAATGAACAGTCAAAATATCTGCACCGGCTTTTGCAAATGCTTCCACATATCGTATCGGTTCTGTAACCATTAAATGCACATCCAGAACCATACCGCTAAACCCTTTGATGGATTCCAATACCGGTATGCCGAAGGAAATATTCTGTACGAACATTCCATCCATCACATCAAAGTGAAGATATTCTGCTCCGCCCTTTTCACAAAGAGCCATCTGTTCTCCTAATATTTTAAAATCTGCCGATAAAATGGAAGGCGCCAAAATCTGTCTCATCATTTAATACCTCTTTTTCTCCTGTAATTCCCGGTACATTTCCAAATAATCCTCGTACCTTATTCTGTGAATCCTGCCCTCTTCTACCGCTGCTTTTACTGCACAGCCCGGCTCATGAACATGATCACATCCATGGAATCTGCACATCCCTTCATAAGGTGCAAATTCCCTGAAATAATATTTCAAATCTTCCTTTTCGAAATCATTTACATACAAGGAACTAAATCCCGGCGTATCCATAATAAATGTCGATGGATCAATTGTAATCAACTCCGAATGTCGAGTCGTATGCTTACCTCTTGCAATTTTCTTGCTGATACTTCCGGTTTCCATCTCAACTTCTGTCTGTAACAGATTGATCAGCGAAGATTTCCCGACACCGGAAGGTCCTGCAATTGCCGTTGTTTTTCCCTCCAGAAGAATCTGAATCTGTTCAACATTCTCCTGCATACGGGCACTCACAAAAACAACCGGATAACCGCAAGATTCATAAATCTGCTCCAAAGCTGCAATTTCTGCATCTTCTGCTATATCCTTTTTATTAAAGCACAAAATAACCGGTATTTCTTTTTTCTCCATCATAATCAAGAAACGATCCAGCAAATTAAAATGCGGCTGTGGTTCTGTCACAGCAAATACAACCAGAGCCTGATCAATATTTGCTACAGCCGGCCGGATCAATTCATTTTTACGTGGCAGAATCTGTATGATATTTCCTGTCTTTTCTATTTCATCCAGAATCTCAATCTCTACCTCATCACCAACAAGAGGCTTTAATTTTTCTTTTCGAAACACCCCTCTTGCTTTACATTCATAAAGACCGGATTCTACTACATAAACGTAGTAGAATCCGGCAATTCCTTTTATTATCTTCCCTTGCATATAATTAACCATTAATTAACCATCTATCTGCTCTATTGTTCGTTTTCATTGCCACCCTGGTTCTCTCCGCCAGTTCCTTGATCCGGATCCGTATTGATACTTGGATCCACACCTTTGCTGACAACAAAATCGATTTTACTGCCCCGATCCACGCTGCTTCCTTCTGCTTGTGTCTGATACATTACGTAACCGGACGGGAACATTCCTGTATTATCATATTCCCTTGATACCGTTCCCGGTTTCAGTCCGCTCTTCGACAATGCAGCAATCGCATCCTCGTAGGTCGACCATACCAGGCCCGGAACTGTTGATTGCTCTTTTCCTTTACTAACCACAAAATCAATCGTACTTCCTTTTTCTACCTTTTTGCCGGCAGACTGCGTCTGAGACAATACTGTTCCGGAGGCTTTATCGCTGTACTCTTCTGTTGGATTCGCATTCAATCCCAAAGCTGAAAGTGCTGCAACTGCTTCATCATATGTCTTTCCAACAAGATTTGGAACTTCTACCCTTTCCTTTCCCTTGCTGACATACATCTTTACCTTACTTCCTTCTGTCACTTCTGTTCCGGCAGCCGGATCTGTTGAAATAACTTTTCCCGCTTCAACTGTATCGTCATATTTTGCTTCATTTTCTACTACAAGTTTGGCATCCTCCAAGATCTTCTGTGCATCGTCCTCACTCTTGCCTGCCACATCAGGAACTGCAACTTTCTTTGCTTCTTTTCCAAGGCTTTCTACCAGTTCGATCGTTGTATTCTTAGCAACTTTGGTATTTGCCTTAGTCTTTTGTTCCATAATCTCGCCGCTTTCGTATTTATCCGATGGTTTTGTATCCACAATACGATATCCAAGATTTCTCTTGTCCAGAGCCTTGATAGCCTCTTCCTTTGTCATGCCGACTACATTTGGCACTGCTACTTTTGCAGTTCCTTTATCCGCTGTGATCCCCGGTACAGAATTAAATATTCCTGCTGCTTTACCGATTAAAAATACTGCAGCAAGGGCGATTACCACTGCAGCCACAATCATCAGAATCTTCATGATTTTCTTTGTATTAGGATCTACATTTTTCTTCTTTCCGCGTTGATTACGACTGGAATTCCGGCTGTATTCTCTTTCATCCTCATTATAATCATCATTATCGTAATCGTCGTTATCGTAATCATCGTTATCATAATCTTCATCATAATCTTCGTCCTGCGGATACCGCTGCCTCTGCACTCTGCGCAGTTCCTCATCCGACATCACAACCGTTTCCGTCGCACCGGAGACATATCCGGCTGCATTTACAAAATCTCCATCCGGATCTACCAGTGAACGTTTCAAATCATTGATGAGCTGCTGACAGTTCTGATATCTGCGTGCTGTACTCTTCTGTGTACACTTCATAATAATGCACTCCAGACTATATGGAATATCCGGCACCTCTTCTGCCGGAGAAACCATCTCCTCACGCAAATGCTTAATCGCTACAGAAACCGTAGAATCTCCATCAAACGGCACATGTCCCGTAATCATCTCGTACATTGTGATACCTGCAGAATAGATATCGCTCTTTTCGTCTACAATACCGCCTCTCGCCTGCTCAGGTGATGTATAATGCACAGATCCCATCACATTGGTACTGATCGTATTGGTAGACGTAGTTGCTCTGGCAATACCAAAGTCTGTCACCTTTACCTTGCCATCTCGTGAAATAATAATATTCTGAGGTTTGATATCCCTGTGAATGATATGCTGATTATGCGCAGCCTGAATACCTGTCACCATCTGAATCGAGATACTGATTGTCTCTTTTGCAGAAAGTTTTCCCTTTTTTTCTATATAATCTTTCAGCGTGATGCCTTCCACAAGTTCCATAACCATATAATACAGTCCGCGATCCTGTCCTACATCATAAACGTTTACCACATTTGGATGCATCAGTCCGGCCGCAGCCTGTGCCTCACTTACAAACTTCTGAATAAACACCTCATCTGAACGATAGTCACTTTTTAAAACCTTTACCGCCACATAACGGTTCAGCTTATGATCCTTGCTCTTATACACATCTGCCATCCCACCGGCTCCGATACGTTCAAGGATCTCATATCGCTTTCCTAAAAAAATCCCTTCTTTTAACATAAACTCACCTCATCGTCAAACGGATCTGTCAACACAAGGCCTATGTTATCCGTTCCGCCATTCTCTTTTGCTGCTTCTACCAGAGACGTACCTGCCTCCACAATATCTCTTCCTCCCTGAACAATATGGAACAGTTCTTCATCCTCTACCATATTGCTCAAACCGTCTGTACACATCAATATGATGTCTCCCCGTTTCAGACGGTGCTCGTAGAAGTCAACATCTACCTCTGCTTTTGCCCCGATTGCCCGGGTAATAATATTCTTATCCGGATGACTCTTTGCTTCTTCCGGCTTAATGCCGCCCAGCCGAACCATCTCTTCTACCAGCGAATGATCCTTGGTCAACTGTGTGATCCCTTGATTGATCAAATACAAACGGCTGTCTCCTACATTGGCAAAATACATCATCTGATTGACAATCGTTGCTACCACAACGGTAGTTCCCATTCCCTTTAAATGAGGGTCCTGAGATGCTTTCTTAATAATCTCCCGGTTCGCTGTCTTAATAGCAGAAACCAGCGCTTTTTCCACGTCTTCCTCTTCACTCTGCTTCAATTCACGCCGAAGTACCTCTACGGTATACTTCGATGCATAATCGCCTGCCTGATGTCCGCCCATTCCGTCTGCAACTACAAACAGATTCGGAAGCGGTCCCAGTGGATTGTCTGTTGTATAGACATAGTCCTGATTCACTTGTCTAACCATACCAACATCTGTTATGGAAAATGTCTTCATATTGTACTCCTTCCCTGGTAACTTCTTCTGAGCTGACCGCAGGCACCATCAATATCTGCGCCCATTTCTCTTCTTATAGTAACATTAATCCCGCATTTTTCAAGTTTATTTTTGAAATTCAGTGCATTTTCCCTATTTGGACGCACAAAATCCCTTTCTTTTATTGGATTTACCGGAATCAGATTCAGATGACAGTTACGCGATTTCAAAATTGCGATCAATTCTTCCGCATCTTCCTCTGTGTCATTTACTCCATGCACCATACTGTACTCAAAAGTAATCCTGCGCCCTGTTTCCTGAAAATAATTGTCACAGGCTTTTAACACTTCCTGCAGTTCGTATTTATTTGCCACCGGCATCAGACGATGCCGTTTCTCCTGCGTTGAACCATGCAGGGAGAGCGCCAACGTAATCTGTAAATGTTCTTTCGCCAGTTCATACATTTTCGGAACAATTCCACAGGTCGAAACCGTCACATTCCGCTGACTGATATGCAGTCCATATTCATCCGTTAAAATATGAATGAATTTCAGAAAATTCTCATAATTATCCAGCGGTTCACCGGTTCCCATAATCACTACATTTGACACCCGTTCTCCTATTATCTTCTGAATCTGGTATATCTGTCCCAGCATCTCAGACGCCGACAGGTTTCGCTCCAGACCGCCAATTGTCGATGCACAGAAACGACAACCCATTCGACAGCCTACCTGCGAGGAAATGCATACGGAATTGCCATGGTGATACCGCATCAATACGCTTTCCACTACGTTCCCGTCATATAAACGGAACAAAAATTTATTTGTCCCATCCAACGCAGATTCCTGTCTCTCTACCATCTCTACCGGAAGGATTTCATAGTTGTCTTCCAACAATTGTCTAAGCCCTTTGGAGAGATTTGTCATTTCATCAAAATGCTCTGCCTGCCTCTGGTGAATCCACTCATAGATCTGCTTTGCCCGAAATGCTTTTTCTCCCAGATTTTTGATTTCTTCTTGTAATTCTTCGTATGTATATGCACGAATATCTTTTTTCATAACTCCTTCTTTCTCATACACGCAATAAAAAATCCATCACTCTTATGAATACCCGGAAGCAGCTGCAGGCTGCCGTCTTCTCTTACCTCCTGCTGCAGTTCCCGACATAATCTGTCACGTATGTCCATCCCTTCAAATTGCGGATGTTCTTTTAAAAACCAATGTACATTATCCTGATTTTCTGCCGGATTGATCGTACAGGTGCTGTAGATCAACATTCCTCCCGGTTTTACATATTGCTGCACTACTTTTAGGATATCACGCTGAAGCTGCGCCAATTCGTGACACCCTTCTTCGGTTGCCTTATATTTCAAATCCGTCTTCTTACCCAACACTCCAAGTCCGGAACAGGGGAGATCCGCGATCACAATATCTGCTTTTTCCTTACTCTCCGCATCATATTGCGTCGCGTCCTTACAGACTGCAGCAATATTGGCAAGTCCTGTACGAACAATATTCTCCTGAATCAGAGACACCTTATACGGCGTCAGATCTCTCGCTTCCACATGACCGCTTCCTTTTAGAAGTTCTGCCATATGCAGAGCTTTTCCACCCGGAGCCGCACAGACATCAATCACTTCTGCCCCCTCTTTTGGCGCTGCTATTTCACAGACCAGCATGGAACTGATATCCTGTACCGAAAAAGTGCCTTCCCTGAAACTGGAAAGCCCGCCAAGATAATCAAAACCGGAAATACAGAGCGCATACGGAAGATACGGATGTTCTTCCACCCGGACCCCTTCCTGCTGCAACTGCTGTTTTAATTCCTCCACACATTCCGGATTCCGACATCTCACTGTCAGAGGACTTTCCTTTTGAAACTGCATCAACATTGTTTCTACTGTTTCAAAATCATAGGATTTTAACCACAATTTCAAAATCCACATAGGCATGGAATATCTGACAGACAAATAGTCCGCCGGATTCTCCGGATATTGAATCTGATCCAGATTTCTCGCTACATTGCGAAGTACACCGTTGGCAAATCCCCGCAGACTTCCAAAGCCTTTTTTCACAGCCAGTTTCACTGCTTCATTGCATGCCGCCGAATCCGGAACCGTATCCATATACTTTAGTTGATAAACTGCACTCCGCAGAATATTTCGAATAACCGGTTTCATTTTTTTCACTTTTACTTTAGAAAACTGATTCAGAATATAATCCAGTTCCATCATATGTTCCAACGTACCTTCCGTTACTCTTGTAATGAATGCACGCTCCTTTTTATCTAAATACTGGTATTTACTCAGCACATCATTCAACACTATATGACTGTACTTTCCCTCTTCCAATACTTCTAAAAGAATCGCTAACACCAGTTCTCTTTCACTGACAGCCTTATTCATCTCGTTGTCTTCTTCCTCCTGTGATCAATAACAATCGTAAAAGCTGTAAAATCATAGATGCCGCACTGGCTACATAAGTCAATGCAGCAGCGCCTAATACAGCCTTTGTCTGTCTGATTTCCGTTTCATACAGCATTCCACTTTTTTCCAGCGCACGCACAGCCCTGCCGGAAGCATTAAATTCCACCGGAAGTGTAACAAGCTGAAATAAAACCGCGCCCAAAAATAACAAAATGCCTGCATTAATCAAAAATGCTGCCGTCTGATTGTTCATAAACATTCCTATTACAATTAATGGCCAAGCCAGTGTTGAGCCAAAGTTTGCGATCGGCACCAATGCGCCCCGAATTTGAAGCGGTGCATACCCCACTGCATGCTGCACTGCGTGTCCGCATTCATGTGCCGCAACTCCAATTGCCGCCACAGAAGTAGACGCATAGGTCGAATCTGACAATCTCAGCACTTTGTTTCGTGGATCATAATGGTCGGTCAGCCTTCCCGATACGTGCTGCACCTGCACATCATAAATCCCATTTGCCCGCAAAATACGTTCCGCCGCCTCCCGACCTGTCATACCGGAATGACTCCGTACTCTGTCATACTTTCGAAACACACTGTTGACACGATTGGATGCCAGCATACAAAGCAGCACTCCAATCACCACTAATATATAGGTTCTGTCATAAACATAGTAAAACATCTTATCGACTCCTTTTTAATACGACACCCGGTTCCAAATGATACCCTCTCAAAAACGCGCCTGTATCCATTCGTTTTTTTCCCGGAATCTGTAATTCTTCAACCTTGAGTTCTCCCTCTCCTGTCTGTATATAAAAGCAATCCTTCTCTACTCTCGTAATGCATCCTGGTTCTGCTGCAGTTTCTGTCTCTTCTACCATTTCCACGACAGCCTTCGCTTTCCAGATTTTCATCACCTTATCTTCCCAGTAAGTATACGCACTTGGCCAGGAATTTAAACCTCTGACCAGACGTTCTATTTCCATTGCAGGTTTTGTCCAGTCAATATTTCCTAACTGCTTATCCAGCATTTTTGCATAAATTGTCGGAGTTTCCCCCTGTTTTTCCGGAGTCAGACTTCCAGTTTCCAATTCTGCTAATGTCTTGACACAAAGCTCAGCTCCGGCTTCCGCCAGTTTGTCATGAAGGCTCTCTCCGGTCTCTTCCGGTGTAATCACAACCTCCGTTTTCAAAAGCATATCTCCGGTATCCAGCCCTTCATCCATCTGCATTGTAGTCACTCCGGTCACCTCTTCTCCACAGATGATGGACCACTGAATCGGAGCCGCACCTCGATATTTCGGCAGCAGCGATGCATGTACATTGATACATCCGTATGGAGTCATCTCCAGAATTTCTTTTGGCAAAATCTGTCCGAATGCAATGACAACCATTACATCCGCCTGATATTTTCTGAGTTCCTCTATACATTCCGGATTTCTGACACGTTTCGGCTGATAAACCGGTATTCCATGACGAATGGCAGCCTCTTTGACCGGAGTGAACTGCATCTCTTTTCCCCGCCCCTTCGGCTTATCCGGCTGAGTCACTGCCAGACACACCTCGTGTCCTGCCGCAACAAGCGCCTCCAATGTTCCAACGGAAAAATCCGGTGTTCCCATAAATATAATCCGCATCTTATTCGTAATCCTCCCCGTCAAATTCTTCATCACCTACATATTCCTCTTCTGCATCATCATACATAACATCATGAACGCCGTCTTCTGTTTTATCCATATACATTTCCCCTTCCAGATGATCGATTTCATGACAAAACGCACGTGCAAGCAAGCCTTCTCCTTCCATTTCTACTTCCTGCATATCTTCATCCTGGAAACGTACTTTTACATAATTCGGTCTGGTTACGATTCCATATTTTCCCGGAAGGCTCAAGCATCCTTCTTCTCCGGTCTGTTCCCCGGAAGTCTCGATGATTTCCGGATTAATCATTACAATCGGACCGTCTCCAACATCAATTACAACGATCCGTTTCAAAATGCCAACTTGTGGAGCTGCCAGTCCTACGCCAAATTTCTCATACATCGTGTCCAGCATATCCCCAATCAAAATCTGGGTACGAAGTGTGATCTTGTTCACTGTTTTACATTTTTTTGTTAAAATTTCATCTCCTGCGATACGAATTTCTCTGATTGCCATAATATCTTCTCCTTTTTCTCTTCTTGCATTTATCTTCTTAAAATCCATTATATTTTCATTGGATTAAAGTCAAATTGAATCCGAATAGTCTGATATCCGGAATTTACTTCTATATATTTTTCCAACTGATTCTTTATCTTTACCAGTGTATCATATCTTTCCGTTTTCAGATAGAGTACTTTTCGATAGATATCATTCATTTTTCCAATCCCCGGCGCTGCCGGTCCGATAATCTCTACCTCTTTTCCTCTGCATATTCGCGCAGCATATTCTTTTAAATACATACATCCTCTTTCCAGATGTGCTTCATCTGCCGAACTTGCCAAAACTGCCAGCAGATTCTCCGCCGGAGGATAGCCCATCAATTCCCGATACCGGATTTCCTCCTGGTAAAATGCCTCATAGTCCTGCGCCGCCGCCGTCAGAATCGCATAATGTTCCGGGCTATAGGTCTGAATCACTGCTTCTCCCGCTTTCGCTCCGCGGCCCGCACGCCCTTCAGCCTGTGTCAGTAATTGAAACGTTCTCTCACCCGCCCGATAATCATCTGCATAAAGTGACATATCGGCTGCAAGCACTCCGACCAGCGTTACATTTGGAAAATCATGCCCTTTCACAATCATCTGTGTTCCGACAAGTATATCCGCCTCCTCATTTGCAAATGCAGCCAGTATTTTTTCATGGCTGTCTTTTTCCCTTGTTGTATCCATATCCATCCGCAGCACCCTCGCTTCCGGAAAACGATTCTTTACGATTTCCTCAATCTGCTGTGTCCCTGCGCGAAATTCTCCAATATGTTTTGATCCGCATTCCGGGCAGACTGTCGGCTTTATTTCTTCATGTCCGCAATAATGACATACCATTTTTCCACCTCTGTGTGAAGACAAAGAGACATCACAGTGCGGGCATTTCAATACGTGTCCACATTCTCTGCAGGAAACAAAGCCTGCGTACCCACGCCTGTTTAGGAACAACATAATCTGTTCTTTTTTTTGCAGACGTTCTTCCATCAGCTCCTGCAGCTTTTCACTTAAAATTGAGCGGTTTCCGTTCTTTAATTCCTGCCGCAGATCTACCGTATGCACCACTGCCATTCCCTGCTGTCCGGAACGATTTTTCAGTTCCAATAATCGGTAGATCCCATGCTTTGCCCGATACATTGACTCCAAAGAAGGGGTTGCAGAACCCAGTACCAGACTTGCGCCCTCCATTCGTGCCCGCTCCTGTGCCGTTTCGCGTGCATGATACCGGGGAACCTGCTCGCTTTTATACGTGTTTTCATGTTCCTCATCAATGACAATCAACCCCAGATTCGGAAATGGGGTGAAAAGCGCTGAACGCGGACCGATCATTACATCCACTTCCCCATTTTTTGCCCGCATCATCTGGTCATACCGTTCCCCCGCTGATAACCGCGAATTCATAATTGACACCCGTTCTCCAAAACAACGGTAGAAACGCATCACCGTCTGAAATGTCAATGCAATTTCCGGAATCAAAACAATTGCTTGTCTTCCCTGTTCTGCCACCCTCCGAATCATTTCAATATATACTTCTGTCTTTCCACTTCCGGTAACTCCATGAACCAGATAGGTTCCATATATATTCTTCTCATAATCACTCCAGAAAGTCTCAATGGCATTGTTCTGTTCGTCCGTAAAAATGATTTTCTGTGCCTGCTGTTCTTTTTGCTTAACAGGGTTCCGAAACACCTGCTCTGATTCCAAAGCAAGCACCCCCTGTCCTTCCAACGCACGCACCACACTCAGCGTGATATTCAGCTTTTTGTTAATCAGCTCATACTCCAGAACCGGTTCTTCCAAAAGCGCTTCCAAAAGCCGAGCCCGAGCCTTCTGATTCTTGGATTGAAAATACTCCAGTTTTTTTCTTCCCTCTTCTTCTCCTAACAACAGACGCACCGTTTTCTTCATCTTCGCCTGTTCCTTCTGCTTAATCGGGAGCACTGTTTTCAAAGCCTGTATCATCGTTCCGCCATACTGTTCTTTCATCCATGCAGCCAAAGCAACCAGCCGCCCTTCAATCGCAACTCCGTTTCTGGAAATATCTTCGATTTCTTTTACTTTGGACAAATCATAATTGCACGTTTCCGCAAACCCTATAATATACCCCTTGGTCTGCCGATTTCCTTTTCCAAAGGGAACCAATACTTCCATACCTACAGAAAGTTCCCCTTCCAAACGGGAGGGGACTCTGTATTGAAAAATCTTATCCAGTTTTTCATGTGTAATATCTACGATAATATTCGCAAACATGAAAGTTCCTTTCTCTTATCTCAACTCTTCTAATACTTCCTGAATCAAAACACGTTCATCCATCGGATATTTGACGCCTTTGATTTCCTGATAATCTTCATGACCTTTTCCTGCAAGAACAATGACATCTCCTCGCCGGCCATGTTCAATCGCATATTTGATGGCTTCTTTTCGATCACAGATTTCTACATATTTTCCATCGGTTTTTCCAATTCCAATCTTAATATCATCTATAATATCCTGTGGTTCTTCAAATCTTGGATTATCCGATGTAATGATCGTCAAGTCTGCCAGTCTGCCGGATACTTCGCCCATCTCATATCTCCGGTCTTTCGAACGGTTTCCTCCACAGCCGAAGAGACATACCAATCGTGACGGATTGTATTCCTTTAATGTAGTCAACAGGCTTTCCAGACTCATGGCATTATGTGCATAATCAATCATCAGCGTAAATTCATCCGATACCTTTACCATTTCAATCCTGCCCTTTACCTTTGCAGCCTTCAAGGCTTTCTGAATCACATCCGTTGGCACTTGAAAATGTCTGCAAACTGCTATGGCTGTCAGAGAATTATAGACACTGAAGGTTCCCGGAATATCTATTTCCACATCAAAATCCATCAATCCGGTTACATGATATGCGACGCCCAGATAGCCCGGTCTGGATACCAGATGGGTATTGACGGCACGTAAATCCGCTTTTTCAGAAAATCCAAACGTCTCCGTCTTACAGGTTGCCCCTGCAAACACATCTGCAAAATAAGCATCATCCACATTGGCGATTCCCAGCTTGCATTGTTTGAACAGTAACCCTTTACATCTCTTATAATCCTCAAAATCTTTATGCTCATTTGGACCGATGTGGTCTTTTCCCAGATTCGTAAAAATACCGATTTCAAAAGGGATTCCGGCTGTTCTATGGAGCATCAGCCCCTGTGAAGAAACCTCCATCACAACACTGTCACACCCGGCTTTCAGCATCTCTGCAAAATATTGATGAATGGTAAAGGACTCCGGTGTGGTATTGGCTGCCGGTATCTTTCTGTCTCCGATAATCGCCTCGATCGTACCGATCAGCCCTACCTTATGCCCTACATCTTCTAAAATAGATTTGATCATATAAGTTGTTGTTGTTTTTCCCTTTGTGCCGGTAATTCCGATCACTTTTAGTTTCTCTGCCGGATATCCAAAATATGCGGCAGACATCAACGCCAGAGCATAACGGGTATCTTCCACGCAAATCACCGTCACTCCTTCCGGCGCTTCCACCTCTTTCTCCACGATAACTGCAGCAGCTCCTTTCGCCGCTACATCCTCTATAAACTCATGACCATCTACAACTGCTCCGCTGATACAAACAAACACAGAGCCTTTTTCTACTTTTCTGGAATCATTTGCCAGAGTCGAAATCTCAATAGCATCGGCTCCCTGTACTACTTCATACTCCAATCGTTCCAATAACTGATTTAATTTCATATCATCCAACCCCTTTTTCTACACTTATGAATCATAATCCTTCATCTTGAACTGTTCAGCACACTCGCCGAATCCTTTCCATTATACCAGCTCTTGCCCGCACATCTCCAGCGCAGCCTCAATCACCTTATCCATATCGTAATATTTATAATTACCGAGCCGTCCGCCAAAGATTACGTTCTTCTCCTGTTCTGCCAGTTCCCGGTATTTTTCAAATAATGCGTTGTTCTGTTCATTATTGACCGGATAATACGGCTCCATGCCTACCTTCCACTCCGAAGAATACTCTCTGGAAATAACCGTCTTCTCCTGCTTACCGAACTCAAAATGCTTATGCTCGATGATTCTCGTATATGGAACTTCTCGTTCTGTGTAATTTACAACCGCATTTCCCTGATAATTGTCTGTATCCAATACTTCTGTCTCAAACCGTACGGAACGGTACTCCAAGGCACCGAGCTGATATCCGAAATATTCATCGATCATTCCGGTAAATACGATTTTCTCTGCGATATCCGGCTGTTCCTTGATGAATGCAAAATAATCGGTATTCGTCTTCACCTCTATGCCGTCCAACATCTTCTCCACAATCTTCGTATATCCTCCGATCGGGATGCCCTGATAACGATCATTGAAATAATTGTTATCATACGTAAACCGAACCGGAAGGCGCTTGATGATAAATGCCGGAAGATCCTTGCAGTCTCTTCCCCATTGTTTCTCAGTGTACCCCTTTACCAGCTTCTCAAACACATCCTTACCAACCAGTGATAATCCCTGTTCTTCCAGATTCTTCGGTTCTGTAATCCCGGTTTCCGCTACCTGCTCAGCAATCTTCGCCTTCGCTTCCTGTGGTGTACGGATATTCCACATCTTGCTGAAAGTATTCATATTAAACGGCAGGTTATAAAGTTCATCCTTGTATACAGCAACCGGAGAGTTAATATAATTGTTGAACTCCGCAAACTGATTAATGTATTCCCATATTCTCTTATTAGATGTATGGAAAATATGCGCGCCATACTTATGCACGTTGATTCCCTCAATCTCCTCGCAGTAAATATTTCCTGCAATATGATCACGTTTATCAATCACAAGGCAGCACTTTCCCTTTTTCTTTGCCTCATGCGCAAACACTGCTCCATATAATCCGGCACCTACAACAAGATAATCATATTTCATAATGTCGTTTCCTCTTTACTTCTCTTCATTTATTTTATTATCTAAATACCACGTTCTGTAGTAAAAACACAAAGATATCATACCATATAGAGTGTAAAAAAACCACCGTTCATTCTCATAAACGGTGGTTTTTACAACTCTTTTTCTCATTTATTTATCTGTTTACCAAAAAACCTTTTTTTCTTAGTTCTTCTTCTATCAAGTCTAATGTTTCTTCATTATCTGCAGTAATTGTATGATAATGATAATCAGAGGTAATGTTTTTCAGGGGACTGGATTTTCCATTCCTGATATCTTCCATAAATTCTGCAACTTTCCTCCTGGAATTAATATGCAGCTCTGCCTGTAAATGCCCGTAAACCCTGTGGTTTACCATAACATTTTCCACGCACCCTCCCATATCTACCACTGTGCACAATTCCTCTTCCAGACATTCATCTGAATGACAGACCTTCAAAACACGACTTACCTTAGCCGGCGTATTCAGAATATACCCCCTGTTTGTTGCTATCACATCATATCCGGCAGCACGTAGCAGCGCGATATCCTGCACGATCACCTGACGACTCACCCCATAAGATTCTGCCAGATTTTTTCCTGAAACAGGTGCCGGGCTTTTCTGAATCCGTTCTATAATCTCTGTTCTTCTCTCTGAGCCTGACATAGTACTCTCCTTCTTTTACTCAATCTTTCAATCTTATTTCTCTCTTAGATTGCATGAAGATTTTTCAGAGAAATATCTAAGATTAATGCAGAATGTGTCAATGCGCCACTGGAAATATAATCCACGCCTACTGCCGTTACATTTCCAATATTCTCTTTTGTCACATTTCCGGAGCACTCTGTCTCTGCACGACCATCGATCAGCTCAATTGCACGTTTCATATCTTCCGGAGTCATATTGTCCAGCATAATAATGTCTGCACCGGCTTCTACAGCCTCTTTTACCATCTCCAGATTCTCCACTTCCACCTCAATCTTGCGAACAAACGGAGCGTATTCTTTTGCCATCTGCACTGCTTTTGTCACACTTCCTGCTGCTCCGATATGGTTATCTTTCAATAAAACCCCATCGGATAGATTATAACGATGATTGTATCCGCCCCCAACACGAACGGCATATTTCTCAAAAATACGCATATTCGGAGTTGTCTTTCTTGTATCCAGCAGTTTCGTCTTCGTACCTTCCAACAGCTTTGCCACTGATTTTGTGTAAGTAGCGATTCCACTCATACGCTGCAAATAATTCAAAGCCACACGTTCTCCGGAAAGAAGCACGCGAATATCACCGGTCACCTTCGCCATTAACTGACCATTTTTTACTTCCTCTCCATCTTTGCAGAAAAATTCCACCTTTGTATCTGCATCTAAAAGATGAAAAACTCTCTCAAATACATCCAGACCTGCAACGATTCCGTCCTGTTTGCAAAGCAGTTCCACCTCTCCCTGCACCGCTTCTTTCATAACAGAATTGGTTGTTACATCCTCGCTGGAAATGTCTTCGCGAAGCGCTTCTTCAATCAAATGATCCACCTGTAAATCCATTGTAATCTTATTCATTCTTATTCCTCCATTGATTTTATAATATGTTTTGCTGCCTGCTTTGCAAATACGACACATTCCAATAACGAATTGCTTGCCAGACGGTTCTTTCCATGTACTCCGGTGCAGCTTGTCTCCCCAACTGCATATAACTTCGGCATACTCGTCTTGCTGTCGGAATCCACCCAGATTCCTCCCATAAAATAATGCTGTGCCGGAACAACCGGGATACACTCTTTC
>UMFB01034782.1_pt1 | contig 31244 bp, 33 predicted proteins | sample 1964921 | NCBI WGS metagenome assembly UMFB01 (sample SAMEA4836037, study PRJEB28245) | human gut metagenome | biome: gut microbiome; material: fecal sample | place: Denmark | collected 2008
GAAAGTTGATTGCAAAAGGTACTTGCTATGGTGCGTTTACCAAGCACAGAAAACGGGAAGCCGCATAAATACTGGCTTCCCGCTGTTTTCACATCATTCAAACTCTACAAAGCTTAACGCTTTTTGTTTAGGAAATATCTCTTCTCCTATTTAGTGTCTTTTGATTACATGATATTACCATATTATTTCACCTATAGAAGCTATAATTATCAATTTGTTATCGTCATTGATAACACAAACTCCATAACTGCGAATAATATTTCTCTTTTAAGGATTATAAGCTGATTACTTTTGAAATGCAATGGTATTTACTAAGTTTCGATTTCGTCATTCATGTGCTTAACTATTTTGAGTTAGTTTTCGTGCACAAAAGACCGATTTTTATTTTATTTGCATAGATTATTTGGGCTTACTGATTTTCTGTTGCCAAAATGTTGCCAAGAATATATTGTACTAACATTCTTTAACAACGTAAATTTTTTTATACTTCTTTACAAATTTCATAATCATCAATATTATCCTGTCTTTCACAGGCGCTATCTATATATGTACTATAATTATTGATGAAATCGCTCCATTTAACAGCTTTGATATAACTAAATTCTCCATACCAAATCGTAGATCCTGTATCACATACCTTTTTAGTTGCTTCCTTCAAGTTAAACTTGTTTTTTCTAATTATTGAAAACAACCTATCTGTATGATGTGTAGTACACCCACTTTCACAACAGTTCTTACTTTCTAAATAGTACGAATACGACCCATTTTCATCTGGTAATACAACAGCAACCATCGCATTGCTTCTACTTGTAATAGAATCTCCATTCTTATTCTTTCGTGATACTTCTTTTAGTGAATACGAAATCTCCCATGGTATCCATTGATTTCGCTCTGTTTTCCAGCTTTCTTTCATACCTGGAGATATAAATACAACGGTTACTGAACTATCATATATTCTATCTTTTAATTTTTTCCAGATAGTTTCCTCTGATAAACTACTTAAATCTTCTCCATCACTTTCTCCTTTATAAATATTATCTGACGGATCCAATATTTCTTCAAACTTTGTAACATAATCGCGTACAGTTGAATCTTCATATATCGACAGGTTTTTCACTTGATTATCTGCAAACTTATATGAAACAAATATCTTTTTTCCCATAATATTCCCTTCTCCCCATATTACTTACAAGTACAAATTGGTATTATTGTACTTAAAACTGACCAATGCTCAAATATAAATACAATTATAACAATCACTAATGGTATCAAATAAAACCAACGTAATGTTTTTGACCACATAACTTTCCAGACAGATTCAACTTTTTCGATTTTTCCATTGAACTTACCAGGATTTAACTGATACATTAGTTCTCTGTTATTTTGTGGTCTCACTTCCAATACCCAATCATATATTTTCCTGTATATTTTTTCTGTCCTAAGAAAAAAACCATCCAGATACCAAAAAATTATATTTACCGCCACTAATGCTATGCACAACAAAAACATATTTACTTTTTCAGGAAGTAAAGCTAAAATAACTGCGTAAATTGATACAAACCATCCCTTAATCATAAATGAATTTTGCGCCATTCTTGTTATACACGCTTGTATCAAATCAATTTCTTTGTGAATCTCTTCAATTGAAATCTCATTATTATCTCTATTCATATCTCTCACCTCAGACCACATTAAAATTTAAAATACTTTTTGTCTATATTATCTTAGATAACACTGGTAAATTATAAAGAACGTCTAAAGGATGAACATCCTCATACCCCTGTATATTCGGAATAGAATCGCCATCTAATCTATGAGTCAAAATTGCATAATTCCTTTTCCACACTTCAAGTTCGACTGGCGTAAGAAGAATCATTTCTTCTAAATATTTATCAACGTCATGTTCTATATTAATATCATTTTTTTCACTGAATGCTTTATGAATAAGAACATTTTCAAGCAATGTCATTTCTCTAATAGGCTTACAAATTCTTACTAAAGATGACATGGCTAATTCATGATATATCCAAGGAGATAATGTCACTTTTTTCTTTTCTCTTTTAATCGTTTGTAAATCATCTACCAAAGAAATAGAATTGGGGGTATTATAAAACATAATACATTCTGTAGTATCAATCATTTCTGTTAATGCCGTAGATAACATCATATGCACATGACTAGTTGTGTAATTTCTAAGATTATAATTATAGGTTTTGCCATCTTCCTTTTTGCAATGCTCATCATCTATTTGCTGTAACAAGTCATTGCAATATCCCCATACACACGAATCAATAAACGCAGTCAAATTGAATTTATCATACAACCAACCAGCAAACGCTTTAACCTTAGTTATATCTTGATGTGAATGTGATATGAATATATCAACATCTTCGATTTGAAACCAATTATTTTTCATAGATGTTCCATCAATGTGCCCATTATCATATATGAATTCTTTCAAGCTTTTCTTTGCCATTTTTTCATGTTTTTCATATATCTTTTTCCCACTTTCCAGATGTCTATTTAATTCTCTATTGTAAAAGCTATTACTTATCTCTATATTGTACTTTGAATACAACTATTGTACCTCCCTTCTTCAAACAATAAGTCGCACCAAATTTTCCTAGTCTTTTTTAGGTTTTACATTTATAATAACCTTAGGATTTTCTTTTTCATCAAATGTCCCTTTTTTCAATCCTAATAATGTTTCAATATCTTTAGGATACAATGTCAATCCATATTCTCGTGATAATTCTTCCAAGAACTCATTTGGCGTAAATACTTTTTGATCAAATAAAATTTTAATAGCTTGACGCAGTAAAGATGGTTCGGCTGTAACCAACTCATCATCCAACGGCTCTGTTTTTCTAATTCCCTGTTTTTGCATATTTCTCATTAAACGACTATAATCATCTGCCGTAATAATATCCAAATCTTTGGCCCTTCTTATCATTGCTGCTATTGATACTTTCCAAGTCTTTTTTAACTGAGTATAATATGCCAAATTTGTAGCATATGGACTTACATCTTTTCGAAATTCTTCTTCTGGCAATAAAAATGCAGAAGCAAATGCGTGTGCTTGCAACTCAATTTCCTTAAACTCTTCTTTTTCAATGCATTCTAAATCTTCACGCCAATTATGAAGTAAAATATGACCAATCTCGTGGGCAACATCAAAATGTATTCTTGCTGCTGTTCGTTTATTTTTTGAATAGCCTATCAAATATGTTTCCATATCCTCTGATGCTATTTTGTGACTAAAAGCATCAACATCTCCCGTAGCTGTTTCAAAATCCGTTACTATCAATCCATTGTTTTCGGCCAAATAAACAATATTCTCTATTGGTTTATTTCCTAGTCCCCAGTACTCTCTTAAAATATTCGCTGCTTCTTGCGGCGTCGTATTCACAGGAATCTGTGGAAGGTTAACTTTCTCAAATTCCAAATATTCGCTTAGCATATTGTATACAATCGCAATAAATTTGATTTTCTCTTCCTGTTCAACTCTATATTTTTTATTTGTAGTTAATAACGATCTAAAATAAGTTGTGCTTTCATTAAGATCTATTTTTGTTTCTTCCAAAAAGAAAGTAATAGGAAACTCCAATTTTTCACTAAGTTTTTGGACCGTAGTAAATTCCGGATTCATTAATTTCCCATTTTCAAGCATCGAAATTGTTTGTCTGCTGAATCCGGTAAAATCCGCCAGCTGAGTAGCTGACAGATTCCTCCACATTCTTGCTATCTTCAAGCGTTCACCGTTAAAATACTTTCCTCCCATCATAGGGTTAAACGAAACTATCTTTCCCATGATAATCGCTCCTTTTCATTTTATAGTATTTGTGTATCTCCAATCGTTGTATCATCTTTTATTGCAACTGCATCTCTCTGTCCCATTCGTTTTCTGGCTTTATCTTTCAGTTTGATTTTCGGCATTTCTTTTTCTTCAGAAGCATTCTCTACTGTATCTACCACAACAGATTCATTATAATGAATAAATTCATTCCAATTCTCTTCATCTACAATTTGTAACGAACTGTCTAAAACACAACATCTTACTGAAACCAGTTCAGAATTGTATTCTTCAAATAGAATAGTAGCGTAGCGATGAACTACAGAACTATTTATTTGAAACTCTCTTAAAATCCCCTCTACAATTGCTTTGACTTCATCTTCATCAAATTGTTCTTCTCCAAAAAGACTCAATTGCTTATTTTGATCTAAATCAATATTAAACGATTTAACCAATGCATCTACATAATGTGCCTTTCGTCTCTTTTCTTGTTTTCTCTGCAGTTCAGAAAAACGATCCTCTCTCATTACAGAAAAAAAGAGTTCCCGTCTCTTTGTTAAATAACGGAACAAAATACCAGGCACCACGTTTTGCATATTCTGCAGTCACTTCTTTATCCGAAAAATCTGTAATAAAATTACGATTTATCAGATCCCATTTAAGGAATTTTTTTGCGTTCGATTTTCTATCATTTATATGCTCTCTCTGAAGACAAGCCTTTACGTCGTCTCCAATTGCATCTGAGAGGCATTTTACTACTGAATATTTCGCTGTATCTTTTAAATTACATTCTTGATGTTTCAAATCAGACACCTCCTATATATCTTACATAAAGAATAGGACTTTTTTTTAATTTTGTCAAGTATACCATAATTATTTTATATATTTGTATTTTCATTTGTTTGTTTATCATTTTTATTTCAATTTCAAAAGTCGTATTGCATTTTCTCATTTTCAATGTTATACTTCTTTCAGGTGCTACCATTCACGGTAGGCGGTTAGTCCTTCTCCAGAGGGACTGTGACCCTCTGTTTACATAGAAATCCCCAGACTATCTGACGGAAATCTTGCTAAAGGAGGGGATGCCAATGTTGACTCTCGAAGGTCTGATTGCTGTTATCAGCTTATGCTTGACAGCCTTTGGACTCGGTTACTCAATAGGATGCAATCACGCAAAAAAATAACCGCCCCAGCCTCGCAAACTGAACGGTTATTTTCTTAACTAATCATTATGTGGGCTAACCGTCTATCGGTAGCACCTTTTCTATAATTATATTACCACTAATCATATAATATGTCAAAGATTTTTATTGAATCAGTTCTTCCTCTACTGTAGGTTTTCTTTCCAGATTATACTTTCGCAATCATTGAACCTTGCAAATCTTTTCGCACATTTTTCAATTTCAGCCAACAATTTCTTTGTCTGCTTTACACTCTTTTCAAACCATATATTTTTCACAGTAAGTATTTTTACCTTCTTGTCAGCTACAACCTCTATACGACCAACAAAATTATCCCCATACAAAACAGACAATACATAATACCCATACTTACGGTCTTCCACGGGCGTATATATTTCCCATTTATACTCAAAACCAAACAACACCTGTATTAGCTTTCTATCCCACATCATGTTATCCAAAGGTGCAATAAATTCACAGCGTTGCTTTTGTGAATGCTTCCCTCTGATAATTTCGATCAATTTCATATCCTCTATACGGCAATATAATACATGACTAATGTTTTCCACCCTAACCGCTGAAATACGGTTTTCGGATAATAATTCAGAAAAAATATTCGTTCGTTCTTTTGCCTTCAGTCCCTGTATACCAAGCCAAGCAGCCGAAGCCCGATTCCATAATAATCCTACCGCCCCTATTCTTTGAAGCACACACCATTTTTTATAGTCATAGTCACAGAAATACGGGTCTGGCTGATTCAAAATCTCTTTTGGTATACAATTTTCTATTAAATCGTAGTATTTAATACTTCCACTTTTATGATGTATTGCTAATTCTCCACTGAAATACAAATGTTCAAGTGCAGCCCGTGAAAGCTTTGTTGAACTCCAATACCAATCAACCTTTTGTGATAAATCAAAATCTGCTGAACATAACGGACCTCTCTCCGCAATAGCAGCAATTACTTTATCACGTACTTTTTTAATTTCATCTTGACTTCGCTCCCAAGTGCGGTGTTGTTCTCGCTCCCGTTCAAAATATACCCAATTTTCCACAGGTATAATGGCAAGATTTTTATCAAAATAATCCAGTAATTTTCGATCTACATACAATAATTCATACAACATGGTTTTCGTAAAATCACTGATTCTGGATTGCAAAACAATCTCTGCATTCTTCCCACATACATCAATCGGATCAAATTGGATACACCCTGCCTGACGAACAAATTCAAGAATTCCATTTTTCCCCGTATATTTATAATCTCCTAGCAATCCCTGTTTCAATAACATAAACCTTCGTGCTTCGTTTTGCGTCAAATGTATTTCAGACATTTCATTCCCCCAATTTATCCCTGCATAACATAATAATCAGTATAATTTTTTCCATTATGACCACCAACCAAAACTTCATCCGACAATGCAAAACCAAGTTTTTCTACTGCGTTTTTCCGCTCTGTGGCAAACGCTGGGACTTTTGTTGCCATCATCCTGCATTCAAACAAATCAAATGCTTGTGCGAGTATCAGAGATAAAATCTCTGTAATTTTATCCGCATTCTCATAATCGCTTCTTAAATCCAGTCGAAGCAAACCACAGTCATTAAAATAATCTTCTGCCTTTCGATTAAACAACTCAATCGTTCCTATTGCATGATGAACAGTTTTATCCCATATTGTCCATCTCACATAATATTTTTTCTGATACTCTTGTTGCCAAAACTCGATTGTCTGTTGCATAGATTCTAAAGATGCACAAAAAAATTCATTAATACAATTATCACTATTGAAAAGAGGCACCGCTTTTTCATCGGAATATACCAAGTACAAATCAGGTACATCCTCAAGTTCTACAAACCTTAAAAGATAATTTTCATTTTCAAATACAGGACATTTTTCATATGGACTCATTGCTATGATACCTCCGCTTTTTCAATCAATATACCAAAACAACTACGACAACATTGTGTCATAGTTATTTGTATAAAGAAACAATATCTTCAGCAGCTTCAAGAATTCGCTGTCGAATGTGTTCAGGTTCCTTTATTATAATTCCATCTCCTAATGATAAAATTGTGCCAAACCAAAAATGTTCCGTTTCTATCACATATAATGTCATATCACATTCACCGTCACTATACTCTGCAGTAATTATGCCATTTAAATATTCAATGGCTTTGGCTCTGGCATCCGCCTTACAACGAACTTTTATTTCCGTAACCTTTTGTGAATCCGTATTTTCATACTCTCTTAGAATTGTATCCGCAGTATCATGCTCTCTCGTAAATTCTAAGTCTGTAATTTCCAATCCATTCATACGAACAAGTTTGTATGTTCTATAATCGTTTTTGATGATTGAATATGCAAGCAAATACCACGCATACCATCGGTAAATTACTGCAATAGGTTCCACTGTATGTATTCGAGATATATTTTCAGCATTTGTATAACCAAATCTCACTGCCTTTCTTGTCTTTATAGCTTCTTGTAACATCTGCAAGAGATTGCTGTCCATTTCTCTCAATACAGAAAAATCAAGAATCACACTATCATCTTTTTTCTTTGTAAGAGAAGAAATCTTTTCTATGGCAGTATCGATCCGTGGACTATTTATTGCAGTTGAAAATCCTTTTAAAGCTGTAAGTATGTATGAATACTCTTCATCCGTTGCCGTCTGCGCATCCATTTTAAAAGAATTCATCAAATAATATCCCCCAGTTGCACCTGTTTCTGCTACAACCGGAATACCGGCTTTGCATAACGAATCAATATCACGCTGTATGGTACGAATTGAAACTTCAAACTTTTTTGCCAGTTCCGATGCAGAAGTTTTTCCGTGATTCAATAAATAAACTGTTATTGCATAAAGTCTATCTGTTCTCATAAATTTGCGTTTTACGCCTCCACAACTCGTAATAAGTTTTAATGTAATTATAACATCAACAATGTTTAAGGGAAAGACATCATTATCTCTCCCTTCCCTCAGCGATCATTTCTTTAATTTTTATCGTGTATCACGACTATATTTTCTTTGCAGTTTCCGTTTTTCTTTCTCTGCTTCTGCGTTCATCTGTTCTTTTTCTTTAACGTTTTTTAACAGCTTATCAACTGTACCTACTCCCAAAGCATTCCGAACCCGACCATAATCCAGCGCCACCTCTTCCAGTTCTTCTACTTTCTGCTCCAATGTTTTGCTATACCCTTGCCATCGCTCCTTACGATTCCAAATATCCTCATAATCCTTTTCTAATTTTTCATACTTACCTTTCAACTGACAATATGCTACATACAGAGACAACAGCTTTTTCATCAGTTTTTCAAAGAACGGCATTGCTTTCTTTTCCCGATAACTCTTTCCCGTTTCAAGTTTTCCCGCTTCTGGTAATAATTCGTCTGCTGATCTGCCATACTCACCGGCATATGCCTGTACTTTGTCAACTAATGGCGCAATCTCTTGCAATTTCTTTTCTGTCCTTTGAACCTTTTTTACTGCCTTTTCCGCTTCTGTGGTTGCTTCCTCTGCTTTAGATTCTGCCACTTTGATTTCCAACGCAAGCTCATCTAACTGTTCCAAATTATCTTGCCGGATTGTTTCCAGAACCTGTACATCTTCACGTTTTTCTTCCAACAATTTATCCAATTCTACAACTTCTTTCGCACGTTCCTTTTTCTTAAATTCCAGAACCGATAAATGCTCTTCATGAGTTCCTTTCTTCTCCCATTCGATACCATACCTTTCCATAACTTTCGCAAGCTGTTCTTTTTCCGCATTCATCCATTGATTTAGTTCGGTATCGCCTCGACTTCCACCCTTAAATCCTAATGCTCCAAGTGCTTGTTTCAAAGAAACTCTGGTGTCTACACCTCGCTTACTCCCTGTGATATAAGGAACAAAATCAATATGAAGATGTGGTGTTGCTTCATCCATATGCAAATGTGCCGAAAATACTCTGAGTGTCGGATTTCTCTGCTGAAAATCTCTCATATATTCATCCAGAATTTTTGCAGCCAACGCTCCATTTTCTGAATCCGAAGCACAATCATCTTTATTTCCAACCTGCATGATAATCTCATGAAATAACTTTTCCTGTTTGCCGGAACGTATTTTTTCATAATAATCATCAATACATCTGTCTTTCCTCGTCTGCTTTGCATTGTATCTTTCTACCGCTTCATCAAATAATTCATGATAAACTTCCTTTATATTTTCATTGCAGTATTCCACATTCAGGTAACTCCGTTCCGGGTCTGTATTCTCTGCATGAAACTTTCTGCAATTATGATTGATAGAACCTTTTCCAGTCATTCCGCTAATCGTTCTTTTTATAAGCATCTCCTCCTTCGTATGTTCAAATAAAAGTGCCGGATACGGCAAGTTTTGTTACTTTTGTCAAAAGTAACGCAAAAGCACTTTCGACAGCCGTTCCGTCCATCAAAAGGTGCTGTTGCGCTCTTCGAGGAGCAAGGCCATCCTTTGATAAAGGATACCCTGCACCCCGTCCAAACCATATCCGTGTCAATGTGTGACGATGGTGACAATGTTTTTCACAGTGGCTCTGCTCTCAAAAACATTGTCACCTTTGACACGGTTTGTCACGCCGTTCTTTCAGGTTCCTTCCACAGAGTAACCTTTCTTCCGTCGTGTGTGCGGCTGTTCTGATAACGGATACCGTAATCACGAAGCAGCCTGCTTGCGTTGATACTCAGCCTCAATGAAAGCACATTTGGCTTTATATCTACCGCAAGTTTTTCGCAAAGCTCCGAAGCACTTCCTTCCCATCGGTCACCTTCCGAAAAAAGCGTTTCCGCAATTTTATCAAGTAATGGTTCGGGTGGCTCTTTCCACAATTCCGTTTCTGATTTTTCAAAGTTCCATACCAGACGCTCACTGTCTCTTACAAGATGAAGTTTCATATCCTGCTGATCTCTTCCGGCAACATCCAGCGTTGCATTGTTTGAAGTACGCTTATCCTTACTAAGAACAAAAGCTCCATCTGCAGCACCCATCAATCCATTTGTTCCGGAAATCATATCGAAGATATCTTCCGACTTTTGTTTTCGGGTATGGTGAACAATCAGCATCGTGACCTTATAGCTGTCTGCCAAAGCTTTTAATCTTGCCACCACATCGTAATCACTGGCATAGCTATAGTCAGCACCACCCACCTCTCGTACACGTTTTAGCGTATCTATAATGATCAGTCCGGTGTCTGGATGTTCCTGCATAAATCCACGGATCTGATCTTCCAAGCCTCCATTTACCGTTTTACACTCAGTCGCAAAATAAAGGTTTCCTGCTTCCCTTTCTCCAAACATCTGAAACAAACGCTTTTGTAAGCGTGGATAATCATCTTCCAGGGCAAAATAAAGTACCGTAGCCTTTCGTACCTTGTAATCCCAAAGTGGGGTTCCAGTGCTGATGTGATAGGCAAGCTGAGCCATCATAAAACTTTTTCCAACTTTAGGGGAACCTACAAATAGGTAAGTTCCCCTGCAAAGAAGCCCCTCAATCAATGATGTCTGAACGTCAAAAACCGTGTCATAAAGGGTTGTCATTGACACCGTTTTCAGATAAGATGGCGAAAGCTGTCTAAGAAGTTCCCTTTGCATTTCCTCAAAAGATTGAATAGCCCCCTTGAAATCTTCACTTTCATTTACTATACTATTGGTAGCATTTTTTCGAATTGACTGCTCCGTATCTGTTGCCGCAGATACATTTGGAGTGGTCATTTCTTTTTTATTCTCCATTCATATCCTCTCCTTTCAATCCACCAAGAATGACTGCGATCAGTTCGATGATACTTAGCAGTTCATCGTCCACGCCTTTTCCTGCTTCGATTCTCTGTAATTCTGCAAGAACAGCAGAAAGTTCTGTTTTCAGTGCTTTGTGTACTCTCGGATTCCCCTGTACTACCACATCCTGATTTAGACATTTTCGATAACAGTATTCTTGTTTTGGCAAACCAGAGAGTGCCACAGCTCTATTGATAAGCTCGTTCTCTTCCGGCGATACTCGAAATCCCACTGTAATATTTCTCCAACGCTGCTTGCTGTCTCTATTCTTAGCTGACATTTTCAAAATCTCCTTTCCCTAAATCATCTAATTGATCTGCCATTTCTATCTGTTTTGATGGAAACAGATGTGCATAATGAAACGTAATATCAATGCTCTCATGTCCTACTCGGTCTGCGATTGCCACAGCTGAAAATCCCATATCAATCAATAAACTGATATGACTATGGCGAAGGTCATGAATACGGATACGTTTCACGCCTGCAGCCTTTGCACCTCTGTCCATTTCGTGATGAAGATAACTCTTAGTCACTGTAAAGATACGGTCTTTTTTCTTCAATCCGTAAAGCATCCCAAAATACTCTTTCATTTCCTCACACAGAAACTTCGGCATTTTGATGGTTCTGTTACTCTTTTTCGTTTTCGGCGAAGTAATCACATCCTGCCTTTTCAAACGCTGATAGGATTTATTGATTGTGACAGTTTCTTTGTTAAAGTCGAAATCACCGGCAGTAAGAGCTAACAGTTCTCCTTCTCGAATACCGCACCAATAAAGCATCTCGAAGGCATAAAAAGAAACCGGTTTGTCCATCATTTCATAGGAAAATTTCTTATACTCTTCCGTTGTCCAGAACAACATTTCCTTATGCTCTTCACTTCCCATATTTCCTACCTTTGCCGCCGGATTAGAGCGAAGCTCATAATAACGTACCGCATGGTTAAAAATAGCAGATAATTGATTGTGCAATGTTTTGAGGTACGTCTGTGAATATGGCTTTCTCTTTTCATCACGATAAGCAAGCATTTCATTCTGCCAGGCGATGATTTCCTTTGAGGAAATCTCACTGATCTTTAACTTTCCAAAATACGGAAGGATTTTTGTTCGTATGATGTGTTCTTTCGTTAACCAGGTATTTTCCTTTAAGCGATTTTTCACATCATTGATATAAAGCTCTGTAAATGCTTCAAAACTCATATCCAGATCAGAAGAGGTCTGCAGCTTAAACATTCGTTCCCACTCCTGCGCTTCTCTTTTTGTCTTAAAGCCGCGTTTACATTTCTGCTTACGTTCTCCTTTCCAATTTACGTACCTTGCCATCACATACCAGGTACCATTTGCATCATTCTTAAATACTGGCATTAATCTTCCTCCTTTTCTGTTCCATAAAATCTTTCATAAAAATACTGACGGCTTACACGTCCGCTAACGGTACAGTATCCCTTTGCTTTTAATTCATCATTTAACTGTTTGATGACTTTATATGCATAGGATTCTGATACGCTTAATTCCTGTGCCACTTCGTCGGCACGCAGTAATCTCTTCCCCATTTCATTTTCCTTTCTTTCAATAAATTTATTTGCCGTTCTACCCGGATTAAAGCTCCAACAGGTATTCCTGCTTGTCGGCAGGCACTGTGCTGTCCCAATGTACCGCAATACATCAGGCGCTCGCTTGCGGTCAGGCAAGGTCTTGGCGGTTTCACTTTTCGGACGATCATTCAGTTGTTATTAAGCATATTTGTTTAATGTATCATTATTATACTAAGCATATTTGTTTGTGTCAAGTGGCTTGCAGATAAATATTAAACAAATTTGTTTCATTTCTATTGACTCACACTAAACATATATGCTATATTCATTACACAGCAAACAAAAGGAGTACATTATTATGGCTATCAGCGAAAGAATACATTTTTTCAGAATCATGCGTGGTATGACACAAAAGTATCTCGGAACGGCAATCGGATTTCCCGAAAAAAGTGCTGATGTACGTTTAGCACAGTATGAAACCGGTACACGAAAGCCAAAAGCTGAACTTACAAATGCATTGGCTCAGGTACTTGATGTATCACCACAGGCTCTTGATGTTCCCGATATTGACAGTTACATCGGTCTAATGCATACACTGTTTGCCCTTGAAGATATTTATGGTCTTTCAGTCAGCGAGGCAGACGGGGAAGTATGCTTAAAAGTAAATACCGAGAAAGGCAAAGAAGCACACGAACTTCTCAAAATGCTGCACGCCTGGAAAGAACAAGCAGACAAACTCTCTTCCAATGAAATCAGCCAAGAGGAATACGATAATTGGCGTTACCACTATCCGGAATTTGATACCACACAGCGTTGGGTAAAAGTACCATCCAAGCAGTTCAGTGATATGATGGTTGAAGCATTCAAAGACCGATTAAAAGATAGATAAACACGACAAAAAAGCCCTTAACCATGAGTTACTACTCACAGTTAAGGGCTTAATTTATAATATGGTGTTTTTAATCTGCAAGCCACCTATCACGACTCATTACCCACAAACCAGTAGATAACAAGAATAATGGCACTTGCTATGACTGTTATCAATTTGTTATCAAAAGACTTTTTGAAGTCTCGGAAACCCGCATAAATACTGGGTTTTTAGGCTTTTTCGAATTATTCAAACTCAATCGTCCCCGGCGGTTTGCTCGTCAGGTCATACATTACCCTGTTCACACCCTTGACCTCATTGATAATCCTGTTCATCACCTTGAACAGCACCTCATAAGGTACTTCTGCCGCCTCGGCGGTCATGAAATCAGACGTGATCACCGCACGCAGCGCCACAGCATAATCGTAAGTTCTTTCATCGCCCATAACGCCTACGGAACGCATATTAGTCAGCGCGGCAAAATACTGTCCCAGGCCGTTATCAACGCCCGCCTTTGCCAGCTCCTCGCGATATATGGCATCAGCATCCTGCACGATGCGCACCTTGTCCGCAGTCACCTCTCCGACGATACGCACGCCGAGTCCCGGTCCCGGGAAAGGCTGACGGTATACAAGATATTCCGGAATACCAAGCTCCAGTCCGGCTTTACGTACCTCATCCTTAAAAAGAAGACGCAGCGGCTCGATGATCTCTTTGAAATCAACGCACTCCGGCAGACCGCCTACATTATGATGAGACTTGATCGTTGCAGATTTTCCCAGTCCGCTCTCAATCACATCCGGATAAATCGTGCCCTGTACAAGATAATCTACCGCGCCGATTTTTTTTGCTTCCTCTTCAAAAACGCGGATAAATTCTTCACCGATGATCTTGCGCTTTGCCTCAGGTTCGGAAACACCCGCAAGCTTCTGATAGAAACGTTCCTGCACATTGACGCGGATAAAGTTCAGGTCATACTGGCCTTCCGGTCCAAATACGGCTTCTACTTCATCTCCTTCATTCTTACGAAGAAGGCCGTGATCCACAAAAACACATGTCAGCTGCTTGCCAACCGCTTTTGACAATAATACTGCAGCTACGGAAGAATCCACACCGCCGGAAAGTGCGCAGAGCACCTTACCTGAACCTACCTTCTCACGAATCTGAATGATTGCATTTTCCACAAAGGAATCCATCTTCCAGTCGCCTGTGCAGCCACAGATGTTATGCACAAAGTTGGAGAGCATCGTTTTGCCTTCCTGCGTATGCATTACCTCAGGGTGGAACTGTACCGCATACAGCTTTTTATCCGCATTTTCCATCGCTGCAACCGGACATACCGGCGTATGCCCCACGATTTTAAAATCAGCCGGAGCCTGCTCGATATAATCCGTATGGCTCATCCAGCAGATCGTTCTGTCGGATACTCCTTCAAAAAGCGCTGATGAAGCATCCACATCCACTTCCGTTTTGCCATACTCGCTGACAGGCGCAGTCTTTACGCTGCCGCCCAGCATATATGACATCAGCTGGGAGCCATAACAAATACCCAAAATCGGGATTCCCAACTCAAAAATCTCCTTACTGCATCTCGGGGAATCCTCACCATACACACTATTTGGTCCGCCCGTAAAAATAATCCCCTTCGGATTCATCTCCCGGATCTTATCCAGCCCGAGGGTATGGGGATGCACTTCACAATAAACGTTACATTCTCTGACTCTTCTGGCAATCAACTGATTATACTGCCCACCGAAATCAAGAACAATAACAAGTTCTCTTTCCATCCAATTCCTCCTATCTGTTCTCTCAAATTCGTAAAAATATTATAATTTCATTCTCTTTATCTGTCAAAGGTTTCTTAGGTATGCTGCCCGAAAGTTTCCCATTTATGCCCTTTATAACGGATCACATAAAATACCGCCCGTACTGCCCAGTCAAGTACCATTGCTCCCCAGATTGCCAACAGACCAAAGTGAAATACATAAGTAAATACATAGGCTGCAACCACACGGAACAGCCACATTGATACAATGGCAATATTCATTGGCCACACCACATCTCCCGCAGCCCGCAGCGTATTTGGCAGGGTAAACGACGGCACCCAGATAAGCATTGACATTACCGTATGAAAGCGGATCACGTCCACAGACATTTTTGCCGCCTCCGGTCCCAGATTATAAAATGTTACCAGTCCCGGAACCGCAAAGAACATTATTACGGAAATACAGGAAATTCCAATGATTGCATAACAACACAGTTTTTTTGTATAATATCGTGCCTGCCCGTATTCTCCCGCCCCGACGCAGACGCTCACAACGGAAACCAGCGCCAGATTGATTGCCATTCCCGGCAGATTATTCCAGCTGGCCAGAGTGTTCGCCACTGCATTGGCTGCGATCGCCGCAGTTCCCATCGTGGATACCGCACTGATCACAAGAATTTTCCCAAGCTGGAACATACTGTTTTCCAGCCCGTTCGGAACTGCTATATACAAAATCCTTTTAATGAGCTTTCCCTCAAACCGCAAGGTTACCTGACCGCGCAGGCTGATCTGCCTTTCCCCGTAAAACATCATGATAAAAATGACCACAGCGGCCACATATCTTGAGACAGTCGTTGGAAGCGCCACGCCTTCCACACCCATGTGAAGTCCAAACATGCAGATTGCATTTCCGATTACATTCAGACCGTTCATCAACAGAGAAACCCACATCGTCACTTTAGCGCCGTTCATCGCCCGAAACAATGCGGCACAGGAATTGTATATTGCCAGCGCAGGAAACGACCATGCCGTAATGATCAGATACGTTTTGCTCGCACGCATGACTGCTTCATCTGTTTTTCCAAAAATCAGACGCAGCAGCGGATCATGCTCCGCCAAAAACACTGCTGAAATTGCGACTGCCAGAATCGTTGCAAACAGTAAAATTTGCCACGCCGTACGGCATGCTTCCGCCCGTTTCTTTTTTCCCAGAAAGTGTCCCGCAACCACTGCTCCTCCTGTTGCCAATGCCGAAAATACATTGATTAACAGGATATTGACCGTATCCACCAGTGAAACTCCGGAAACTGCAGCTTCTCCCGCCGCAGAAACCATGATCGTATCCGCCATTCCCACCGCAATCGCAAGCACCTGTTCGATTACCAGCGGAATGATCAGCTTTCTCAAATCCTTTCCTGAATAAAGCATTTTTCCCCTCCCGCATCCTGTTTTTTCGGGAATTTCCCCTCTGCATTTCATTTTAAACCTGTAAAATGAGGATGTAAATATCTTTTTACCTTGTGTCCTTTCCTCCCTTATGCTATACTGATTTTGAATTGCAGATTTGAAAGGAGAGCACGAATGTTGATTTAATCCGCTTATCTTGAAACATGAACATTAGTCGGACAGGCGCAGTTTTGTACAGGCGTCCTGTTATTTCATGTTGCCAAAAGTGGATGGATCGCCATTTTCTCTCTTTTTATTTTACAGTACAGACGCCCGGATTGTATCGGGTTTTCAATCGCTGTGTCCATATCCGTTTAAAAAGAGAATTTTACAGGCAGAGACCCTTTGACAACAAAGAGTCTCTTTTTTATTCACGTACTTTTATGGAGCTTCGCTGTCCGGCTTTTTATATCCGAAGGGAGGATATGATATGGCGCAGATCAATGTGACAAATTTGACTTTTTATTATGACGGCAGCTTCGACCCGGTATTTGAAAATATTTCATTTTCAGCAGATACTGACTGGAAGCTCGGATTTATCGGCCGCAACGGCAAAGGAAAAACGACGTTCCTGAAACTTTTGATGGGAAAATATGAATACAGCGGAAAAATCTCCGGTCCGGCAGTCTTTGACTATTTTCCATATGAAGTGACCTCCTCGCAGCTGACGCAGTGCGCGGCAGATTTTTTAGATGAATTAAAACCGGGCTGCGAGCTGTGGCGCGTCCTTATCGAAATGGAACGGCTTGATGCCCCGGCAGAGCTTTTGTACCGCCCTTTTGGGACGCTCAGTCATGGAGAACGCACAAAAATATTTCTGGCGCTGCTCTTTTCCGGAGAAAATGATTTTGTGCTCATCGACGAGCCGACAAACCATCTGGATCAGGAAGCGCGTGAGGTCGTGAAACGCTATCTCCAGAGCAAAAAAGGCTTCATCCTCGTTTCACACGACCGTGATGTCCTGGATGCCTGTGTGGACCATGTTCTCGTACTCAATCGCTGTACGATAGAAGTTCAGACCGGAAATTTTTCCAGCTGGCAACAAAATAAAGAACGCATGGACCAGTTTGTTCAGGCGGAAAATGAAAAACATTTAAAGGAGATTGCGTCCTTAAAAAAAGCCATCGACCGCAGTTCACGCTGGGCGGAAAAAAATGAAAATACCAAAATCGGTTTTGCCCCTTTCAGGGAACCTGACCGCGGAAAAGGAACGCGCGCTTATATCGGTGAAAAAACACGCAAAATGCAGGCGCGGGTCAAGAGCTTCGAGTGCCGTATGGAACGGGAGATTCAGGAAAAAGAAGGACTCCTTCAAGATTTGGAAACACCGGCGCAGCTAAAGCTGATACCGATGCGCTTTCACAAAGACAGGCTTATTTTTGCCCGAGACCTGTGTGCCGGTTATCCAGGACAGGAACGACCTGTTTTGAAAGATTTTCAGTTTGAACTGGCACAGGGAGAACGCATTTTTTTACATGGAAAAAACGGCTGCGGCAAATCCACACTCATCAAGGCAATACTGCAGCAGGCGGCGCAGAAAAACACTCTTGCCATTTCCCGGAACACGGCTGCAGATACTCTCGAAATGCCATTTTCCGATGCTCCCTGCATCGAAATCCGAAGCGGCATACTGGAAACAGTCTCCGGACTTGTCATTTCCTATATCAACCAGGACACAAGCTTTCTAAGAGGAAGCCTGACACAGTTCTGCGAAGACCGGAAGCTGGATAAAAGCCTTTTTCTGGCTCTTCTCCGGCAGCTTGACCTGGAGCGGGAACAATTTTCCAAAAATATGGAGGAATTTTCAGAAGGGCAAAAGAAAAAAATTCTGATTGCGGCAAGTCTCCAGACGCCGGCGCATCTGTATATCTGGGACGAACCGCTGAATTTCATCGATGTTTTTTCCAGAATGCAGATAGAAACTCTCATTTTGAAATATCGCCCTACCATGCTGCTCGTCGACCACGATGTGCGTTTCCGGGAAACTATCGCTACACGGATAGTAGAGCTTCCCGGCTGAAAACGACTACAGCTGAGGCTGAAACAGCGGAAAGAAAGAATGCCGCGTCCGGAAGCAGCTCTATTTCAGCCTTCCTTCCCGCTCCAGATAATCCAGAAACGCCTCGCAGCCTTCCACGATATCGTGATACGTGATTTCAAAATCTCCGGTATACCACGGGTCGGCAATATCCCTCGGACGCTCCGAATAATCCAGAAGCCGCGCAATCTTGTGCTCCGGGTCGCCGCCGGTGATACGCAGCATGTTGCTGATGTTATAACGCTCTGCTGCCAGCAGATAATCATATTCTTCATAATCCTGCTTCGTCATCTGGCGCGCCCGCTTGCCCGCTGGGTCGATTCCGTGCTCGCGCAGCTTTCGCTGTGCGGGCGGGTATACCGGATTGCCGATTTCCTCGCGGCTGGTGGCAGCGGAGGAGACTTGGAAAGAAGAAGCTAGACCCCTGCGGGTGACCATGTCACGGAAGATGAACTCTGACATGGGGGAACGGCAGATATTGCCGTGGCATATAAATAGTACTTTTATCATCTTTTTATAACTCCATATAAGTCTTGTATTTCTTCTCAAATGCTTGGTATCACAGGGTTTTTCGGGTTTTAGCTCCCTGGCTGTTTCCGGGGTATCTTCTCAAATCGTCCCGTATCTTCTCATGCTTTTCCCTGCAATATTGGTAAATACATTGGTAAAGGAAACGGCTTTACCAACGCCTCTTTTTAGCCATTCGCTACCCGAAGCACCTCGGCTTTGGCATCATCGAAGTTTACATGGGTATAGACATTCAGGGTTACACTGATGTCTGAGTGACCCATGATATACTGCAATGTTTTCGGGTTCATTCCAGATTTTGCCATGTTGGAGCAAAATGTGTGTCGGCATACATGAGGGGTTACTTTCGGCATCTGGATGCGGTAAATCTTGTTGTACTTCTCCACGATATGTTCCAGATACTTCTCCCAGTGAAGGGCGACCTTCGGCATATCGTTTTTGTCCAGACACAGGAAGCGAATATACCCATCCACCATCGGCTCGACCTTCGGTGCTTCACGATTGGCAATGATTCTGCGAAAACACTCTGCCACTTCTTCGGTCATCGGCACATAGCGGGTACCACTCTCTGTCTTTGGCTCCTCAATCACATATTTCATCTGGGATGTGCGCTGCAACTGATGGTCTACCTTGATACGCATTTCATCGAACTCAATCTCCGAAACCGTCAGTCCACAGAACTCCGAAATACGAAGCCCCGTGTGAAAGAGAATATAGATTGCATCGTAGTATCTGCTGAAATGTGCATCTTCCTTGATAAATTTCAGCAAATCCCGCTCCTGCTTCCGGGTGATTGCTTCTCTGGTCACAGAATCGTTGACAATCACCGATGCCAGCTCAAATCCAAAGGGATTTTTGCGAATCAGGTCATCGTCCACCGCCATCTGAAAAGCCGGTCTGAGAACGCCCCGGATGGAATGAATGGAGCTGTAGCCCCTGCCGTCCACCTGTTGAAGCTTGATGAGCCACGCTTTTGCATCCGACAAGCGCACCTTGTCAATGCGCTGTTTCCCAAACGCTTCTTTTTTCAGAACATTGATTACCGTCTTGTACCCGGCAACGGTATTGTGCCGGACACCCGTTTTCAGGGACACATACTTCTCCACCAGTTCCAGCACCGTGTAATTGCCGCCATTGGTTACGATGTGGTCAAACAAATCCGCTTCAATCTGCTTTTCTTTCTCTCGCAGCGAAAGTTCCCGTTTCTTGCCTTTGGGCATTGGGTCGTTTTTGTCCAAACGCCAACTGTACACATTTTTCTCTTTTCCGTCCTCGTCAATGTAACGGAACCGATACCTCCCGTCTGCACGCTGGTACTCGCCTTCATGCAAAATTCGATTACGGTTGTCTCGTCTTTTTTCACTCATTGAAATCTCTCCTTTACTGTAAAAGGAGAGCCAGACTTGCACCGTTATAATAGCACAAGTTTGGCTCTCCGTATAGGTCTATCATAGGAAATCGGCAATTCTGCCAAGCACTTTTTTATACTGCCGTTGCCTGATCCAGATACCGCTCAAATTTCTCACGCTTAATGAGGGCACGGTTTCCGTTCATCACATAGAAATCCTCGTTGGGATGCCCGTCAATAAGCATCCGCAGCTTTCCTTCTCCGATGTGATAATATCCGGCAGCTTCTTCAATGGTCAGCGTATATCTGCGCCAAACAGGAATCTCCATATTTTTCGTCATAGGCATTTATCCTCCATAAATGAAATGTGCCAGGCAGAGAACGGTCAGCAACGAAGTCCGGCAACGGACTTCAAAAGACCTCAAATACATTCTCCATCTGGCTTTTGGTTATCTATTTACTTTTCTTTTATTTTTCTGTTGTTTTGGTTGTCAGAAGGAAAAAAGCGTTGGATATCAAGGCTTTTCCCGGCAACCGGGTCGGCAACGGGATTGCAACAAAGAGGGCAACGGGCTGTCATTTTCAGAATGGTAGCTCAATCTGCTCCGTTATCTCCACAAACCCGTCAGGGATTTTGTCGGACGGGTTGCCATTGTCCGTTGCTGTCTTTTCACGCTCCCAGCCCTTTTGTCTGCCGAATCCTACGAACATCCTCGGATTGGAGAAATAACGCCAGCCAGTAATGCACTGGTTCATAATCTCATTGACCTCCCGGATTTCCCATTGTTTCGGCTCGTCAAAAGTGTGGTTCAGGGCTTCCTTGTAGAGCTGCTTGGAGCAGACCGTGTCCCCGGTGTACTTGTCCAGATAGGCCTGAATCTGTCCGGCTTTCGTGTCCTCCGGCATGAAGTCCCGCTGATGCTCTTTCAGGTACTTTGCCATTTCCGGGCTGAATTTCAGCTTGAAGTTTCCGCTGCGGTAAATTTCCATGGCTTCTGCCCACATCTGCCGGATGTAGGCTCTGGAAGCAGCTTCGTCCTCCAAAATGTGAACCTCCGACCGCTCCGGGTACACCATGACCGGAATAAAGCGGCGATTGCCGGAACGGTCAAGGGGCAGGAAGTCGAGAGCGTTGGAGGTGCCGCCGAATACACACTGTCTCGGTCTGTCTGCCGGGTGGGTTTCGTAGGGGATTTTGTAAACCTCCTTCTGGCGGCTCAGGAAGGACTTGATTTCCTCAATGCTCTTGGCGTTGGCGGTTGCCATCATCTCGGACATTTCGATAATCCAGTGACCTTGCAGCTTGCGATACACATTGTCATCGTCCAGCTTGCGAAGGTCATCCGAAAACCACTCGTCCCGGAGAGCCAGCAGCCGGAAGAAGGTAGACTTACCCGCTCCCTGACCGCCTACCAGACAAAGCATGATTTCAAACTTGCTGCCGGGCTTGAATGCCCTCGTAATCGCCCCCAGCATAAACAGCTTCAAGGCTTCATAGCTATACTCGCTGACCTCAGCTCCAAGGAAGTGGTGCAGGGCATATCGGATGCGTTCTGTCCCATCCCATTCAAGATTGTTTAGGCAGTCCCGGATGGGATGGTACTTGTTCTCGTTCGCCACAATCCCGATGGCGTTTTCAATCTTTTTCTCACTGGTCAGCCCATAATTTTCTTCCAGATAAAGAAGCAGATATTTCATATCCGTATCTGTCAGGGCTGTACCTGTTCTGTGATAGCCGATGGGCTTAATGATGTCCTTGCGGTCAGTCAGGCTGTTATAAGCAATCGCCCCGGCAAGCACCGGGTCACGCTGAAACACTGTCAGACAGTTGCGGATGCTCTGCCGGGCACCGCCCTTCTCCGTGCTTTCCAATTCAGCTTTCACTTCTTCAACGCTCCGGGGCGGCTGCATGGCGTTTACTGTATTTTTCAGGGCCTCCCGCATCTGGGGCGGCAAGTTCTGATAATCGTTTTTCAAGCTCTATCACATCCTTTCCGTATTCTGTAATGATCTGCGCCCGTTCCTCCGTATCGCCGGACAGCAGCGTGTCCAGCAGATATTCCACATGGCTGATTTTCTGTAAGGCTTCCACAAACCGGGGATGCCATTCCCCATCCGGCTGATTTGGTGCATACTTTACCTTCCACCGTTCCAGCAGATGAAGATAGTCAGCAAGAACACGGAAGCAGCGGGCTTGCGCTTCCCTGAATTGTATCTCCGGGGATTTTCCTTTGGGCTTCCTTCTCTTGTCCGGGGGCTTCCTGTCCTCGTAGGACAGTCCAAAATCACTTACCAATTGTACAGCAGCTTCCTTCTTTCCCAGCCCATACAAAGCCGCTGTGAAGTCAATCACATCCCCGTCTGCCCCGCAGCCGAAGCAGTGGTAACGCCTGTCCAGCTTCATGCTGGGGGTCTTGTCATTGTGGAAGGGACAGCAGGCCATCCCGTTTCTTCCCACCCGAATTCCGTGTGCTTCCGCAGCCTGCCGGGTGGTCACAGACTGCTTGACTGTTTCAAATACATTCAAATCATTTCCTCCTGAAAATAGGAAAGGCACCTGACATTCTCAATACGAAAATGGCAAGTGCCTGTTAGCGTTCCATATTCTGTTTTTTGTGAGTTTCCTTTTTCCGTGCGGCATTCTCAGCCGCCACAATCGCCTTGTTGCGGTTCAGCATTTCATAAATGGAAGTTCTGGCTTTTTCCTTGATTTGCTGGGTGTTTGCTTTCCTGACCTCCGGCTTCGTCAGCGCAGCCTTCATTACACTAAGAGCTGTCTGCATGGCTTTGGTGATTTTGGAAACCACATTGTCCAGTCGGGCGGCAGCGTACTCCCGCTCCTTTTTGGGAGCCTTGCGCTCTGGGGACAGCAGCCAGGACTTTGTTTCCTCCACCAGCTGAATGTCCTGCTTGTGTGTTTCCACCCTGACGGTATCGGTCACAACCTCCACCGCCTTATCATAGGCAATCTCGGAAACATCATCAATCAGAGCTTCCACATCATCCAGCTTCAAGGTCAGCTCGTCCAGCTTTTCTTCCTTTTCCTGAATGACGGCTTCCTGCTCCTGAATCGTCTGAGACTGAGCCACCAGCTGCTCCTTCTGCTTGGCAAGAATGAAGTCCTGCTTTTCCAGATACTTGCGACCGCCGTACTCCGGCTCCTCCTCCAGCTGCAATCCGTGCTTCCTGCAAATATCGAACAGCAAAGCCCGGCAGGCGGCATCATAGACCATTTTTCTGTTGTTGTGGCGACCCAGCTTCTTGTCCGGCTCCGGCAGTTCAAAGCCAAGGGCTTCCAAAGCTTTCTCCTGCTGGGGACAAAGCTCCCCGTACTGATTTTCACAGTCAAAGACATGGCGTTCATGGATGTGAGGCGTGCTTTCATCAATGTGCAATGCCCAGTCCAAAATGTGGACATGGGAGCCGAAGCGTCTTTCCAGCTCCGCAAAAAATTCCGTAGCCACCAGAAAGAGGGTTTCCGCAGAAGCGTGTTCCTCCATCTTTCCGATTTGGAGCAAACTTTCCTCCGGGCAGGTCTTTTTATTTTTCAGGATTTCATCTGTAGTGCGGTTGCGCTCCGTGTGTCGGTTCTTTTCATTACGGGCATTCTGTCCATCCGTGTAATCGGAATAATGGGTGTGATAATAAATCTGCTCGACTTCTTCAAAGGTTGAAGCCAGCTCAATCTCGTCACTGTTCTTTTCTGCCAGCTGCCGATAACCGTTGTAGCAGTCCCAGTAGATGTTGTGTTCGGCTCGCTGCTCGTCAATGTGTTCGCTGTTGCTCACATCGAAATTACGGTCATTGTGCTTGGGATTGTAAACGCCATTCTTTCCGGCACGACCGTTGTGTTTTGTCAGTTTCAAACTTGGTTCCTCCGTTTCTTAAAGATTTTCCCCGCAGGGGGAGGGGCAGCGAAGCTGCTTCCTTGCTGCATTTCTGCGCCAAGTAATACCCAGTACTAAGCGGCGCAACGCCACTTAACTGGGCAAGGCTGCCGCCCTTGACCTGCACAGGGATATTGCATCTACGCTCCGCTTCGGTCCACGCAATACCAAGGTCCCCTGGACCTTGTGCGACCCTGTACCCATGCACAAAGGGCTGCGCCCTCTGTACTCCTGCCCGAAAGACCTGAACCTCGCCCTTTCCTCTATGGCTCCTTTCAGCTTCTTCGGCTTTTTCGCAACCCCCCAAGGGACTTCCGAAAAAATAGCCGCTGCCGGATTTTGCATTCACGCAAAAACTGACAGCGGCTTCTCATCTGACCTTAGCAGTCACATTCGATTTTCTCTCAACAGTGTTGAGGGTTTTCAAGCGAACTCAGGAGGGAACTTCATCGTCTTCTCCCGGTATCAGCACATAGATTCTGTTCGGCTCTCCAATGCTTCGTCGCACCCGCATAATCAATCCGGCGGTTTCCAATTCGTTCAAAGAACGCTTCACCGTCATTGTGCTTCTGGACAATGCGGCTGCAATCGCAGCCACCGGGAAGCAGACAAACAGAATCCCATTCTCGTCCTCCTGTCCATCTGAAAGCATAGCATCCAGCATCCGGCAGTACATGACCTTGGCTGTGCTGCTGACCGGGAATCCCAGCAACGCTCTGGGAAAGGGCATACAGGGCGGCAGCGGTGTGTCTATCGTCATAAATTCAAAATTCATTTGGTTGGGTTCTCCTTTTTCTTCGCTCGTTTAGATAAATAACGAGGGCAGTCAACCACAACTGCCCGGAAACTCTGCCTGCATTCATGCTGGCACTTCCGACACAGATTGTTGTAGCTGACACGCCCCCGATCATTCAGAAAAAAGGACAGTTCCAGTTTCCTCTTTTGGCTCATTCTCGGCACAATGGTATCCTCCCGATTTTGTGTATGGTTTCGGGGCGATTTTTAACCAAAACACCGCCTTGGAGCGGTGCAAAAATCCCCGAAGGATTGCTGACAGGGTAGACTATCCCCCTGTCAGATTGTCGTGTTTCGGTATCATTTTTTGTGTCAGTTCGCCGCTGTACCCTGATGTCGTTCCTGCCCCAGTTTCTCTGCGGCGTTTTGCTTCCGTTGGCACGCTCGTATCGGTCAGGGTTCCTCCATGTTCCTGCCGATAGTCACTGCGCTGCTTCACCGGGAAGCATATCCCATCAGGACGGTCATTCGATTGGAATAATCCATCGATGAACTGACTACATTATGGAACATTTTTGACCCCCGTGCTGTATATCCGCAAAGTAGGATTTCCGGCTGAAAAACAAAAATTTCCACGATTGTGGACAAGGCATGATATAATGAAAACAGCGGCAGAAATGCAGCCGCAGGAAGGAGATTTTGCCATGAAAAAAGGCTTATCAATACAAGAAAAACTAAAAGATTTGCGAGTTGTGGAAAAAGGATTCACGCTGAAACAGCTTGCAGATGAAACCGGAATCGCTTCATCCACTCTGGGCAGCTATGAAAGTGATGACTATAAAGACATCAGCCATACGAATCTGGTGATTCTTGCTCAATACTACGGTGTTTCCACCGACTGGCTGCTGGGTCTCACCGAATCCCGTGAAGTTCAGAATCACGATATATCGGAGCTTCATCTGGACGATGAAACCTTGGATATTCTAAAAAGCGGCAGACTCAACAATCGCCTGTTCTGCGAAATGATAAAGCACCCGGATTTTCTAAAGCTGATGACTGACACTGAAATCTATGTGGACGGCATCGCCACCATGCAGATTAAGAATATGAACGACTGGCTGAATGCGGTTCGGCTCCAAATTGTGCAACAGCATAACCCAGAGAGCAACGACCTGTATGTTCAGGTTCTGGACGCTGCCCGCATCGACGAAGAGGAATACTTCTTCCATAACATCCACGGCGATCTGGATCGGGTCATTCGCAGCATCCGTGAGAAAAACCAAAATGCCACGGAATCCGCTCCCATTGAACGCCCCGCATCCAACGACAAAAAGATGCAGCGGCTTTTGCAGTCCATGAAATACAAGAGTAATCCGATTGAAGAATTTTGGCGTTACTTCTGCGAAGAACTGCAAATTGACTACGATAAGCTTCTTGATGACGAGCATGACACCATGAAGAGAATATTTAAGAAATCTAAGTTGTTAAAGAGTTTCCCAAGTCATAAGAATAAAGCCCGGAAATAAAAAAGCCGCTGCCGCATGGTTTTAATTCCATGTAGCAGCGGTTTTTCGCTGGTGGTATTCCGTTACAATAACAACGCTGTTTTATTTGAAATTTTCTCGTTTATTGCGGAAACTGTATCCTGAAGCGAATCATTTGTTGTGTCTATAGCATTCCGCTCATATACTCCAAGATGATGGAATTGCTCCCACATCACTTCTACCAATTCAGTATTTGTTTCGCTATCCAATTTCAAACGTCCAGTCGCCCGGTTCAGGGTTTCCTCCTTGCTTGCTCTCAAAATGATATAATGTACTTCATAGCCTTCGTGAACGATATTTAACCAAGGCTGCAAAAACCACGGGCCGATAATTCCATCCACGATTACATCATATCCACCACGGGCATAACGCTTTGCGGCTTCTAAAAAGGCCTCGATCACAATCAGGTTTTGCTCATTGGATTCCGGCAAATGCGGCAATATTGCCCCTTTGCTCAGGTAATGGTAAAAATCATCGGTATGCATATGCACTGATTTTTCCATACAGGATTCCTTCGCAACAATAGCTGATACTGTCGATTTTCCAGTTCCCGGAGGGCCTGTAATTACGATAATTCTTCCTCGCCCATTTTACTGATCCCTTCAACTTCGTGCTTTGTTCACTTTTTCACAACGATTCAATAGGTAAATTATGCTGCTTCAAAAAGGACAGCTTATCCCAATATCCTCTCTGGAACAGAATTTTACCATTTACAACATGGAAGAAGCCGCATCCCCGCAGTCCCAGAGGATCCTTCCATTCTAAAATCGCCCACTGTCCATCTTCAAAGATGTTCTCTACAATGGCAGTCATATCGGCAGTGGCAAATTCTGTTGTAAACATTTCTCGGATTGCATCTATCCCAATCACGGGATCATTTGTCACTTGATGGTTGGTTGCGTTATCATGGTACAAGCTCACGATTGCTTCTACATCGTGATTATTGAACGCATCTACCCATTTACATACTACTTCTTTTGGTCGTAACATAAATATTTCCTCCATATATCGTTAGCTGCCTTTTTCAAGATACACGATTCATGTAAAATCACAATTCCCGCCGTTTCCATTGCTTCAGGGCAGCTGCGACACAAATGCCTGCCACAACGATTGTTAAGAAGATATAGGGAAGGTGGAAACCGTGCAGTGCTACCTCGTACACATCAAAATAACGCAATGGGGTCAGATAGTCCAGAAAATGATTACCTGTGTACTCGGCAGTAAAGGCCAACGCATAGGCAGCCAGCATGAAAATTGTTCCTGTCCGCACCGCAGCCCTATAGGACAGGAGCACGCTGGCAAACAACAGCCCCGGGGCAAAAAAGAGGATCTGGGTAAAGAACATTCCCATCGTTGTGGAAAGCACCGCTCCCGGCTGATCCAGACCGCCCAAAGGAAGAACAATTGTGAAATAATTGCACACGCCACTGAACAGGGCGAACACCAGCAGGTTCACTGCTGAAACGATCACCTTCGCCAGAACAATGGTTTTCCGCTTCACTGGCTTTGTGAACAGGTATTCCGATGTTCCGAATTTCTTTTCCTTAGCCACACAGGACAGCCCCAAAGACATGGCATAGGGAAACGCCAGTAGCCCCTCCCAGAAATAGATGCACACATACCAGCCGGTGGATGTCGTCAAGTCGCCTTTGACTCCAAACATAATCATGATCAGTCTCGGAAATTGGCCGACCATCGCTGCCATTTCATCCAGACTATCCTGTAGAGACAGAAGTTCAAAATAGCAGAAACCGCACAGAAGCAGCATGATTCCCAGCCAGATCAACAAAAGTTTTCTGGTTTGACGAAACTCATTTTTAATCAATGTTTTCATGTTCACACCTCCTTAGCTGCGGAACTGAATGTCTTTTTTCAGAAAGACACCGTAAGAAAGCACCAAAAACAGGGCAAACAGCAGCACACACCATCCAAGATACCGGAGGTCATAGAAGCCGTTTTTGGAGATATCAGCGGCTCCGAAGAAAGAGTAGGGAGACAGAAAGCTGATAGCTCGGTTACTGACGATGTTGGAGAAGCTGGTAATGCAATACTCCACAAATACGACTAATCCGGCGGTCAGCAGCGGACTGCGGTTGCGGGAAAACAAAATTCCCACCATCAGGCCCATTGCAGCGAAGAACAGCGTAACAAGGGTCAGGGACAGGGCAATCAGGAAAAACTCTCCCCAAGGAGTTCCGGAACGGAATATTGCCATGGCGAAAAGGGAAGCCAGCAGATACCCCGTACCCACAATCGCCACGCCGACAAACACGGTCAATGCCTTTGCCCAATAAATTGCTTTCCGGGGAAAGGGCTTTGTAAACAGATATTCCGAGGTTCCTTCCGTACATTCTCTGGTGTGAATGGAAATGCCGAAGTGCATCCCAAAAATGCCGGAGGCAATCATGAAAAAGCTGGTCAGGAACCCATAAATGCCCAGCGAAGAGGTTAGGTATTCCATCGATACGCCGACACTCCTGTAAAAGTCCGTGGTGCCCATGGTTTCAAAGAGTTCCACGGAGGCAGCATCCAGAAAGCTGTAATAAGTCGGCGTCATCAAAAAAATACACAGTGCCAAGGCGATAGCCCAGCCCAGGATATAGGTTCGATGCCTTTTCAGTTCATATTTCAAAATGACCATGCCTAACACCTCCTTACGCATAGTAGTGCATGAAGATTTCCTCCAAAGAGGGCTCTTCCAAAAGCACATCGTCCAAATGCAGCAGGTGAAGCTTGTCGATGATCGCTGTGATATTGCCGTTATACATAAAGGAAACAGAGGTCTTGTCAGGACTCTCGGTGTAGTTGGCAATGCCGGGCAATCCCCAGAAGTCACGGGGAATGGTTGTTTTGGCGGTGAGGCTGACCTTTTTATAGCCGCTTTCCCGAAGCTCTTTGATGGACTGAATGCCCACGAGCTTGCCTTCTTTTAAGATTGCCACCCGGTCACACAGCTTCTGTACTTCGCTGAGGACATGGGATGAGAAGAAAATGGTGGTTCCCCGGCTGTTCTCCTCCTTCAGAATATCGTAGAAGGCCTGCTGGATCAGCGGGTCTAAGCCGCTGGTGGGCTCGTCCATAATCAGCAGCTTGGGCGAGGTCATGATGGCAGACACAATCCCCACCTTTTTCTTGTTACCCAGAGACAGGTCTGCGATTTTCCGGGTCAGATCCAGATTGAGGCGCTCAGAAAGCTCATACATTTTCGTTTCGCAGTCCATGCCGTACAGGTCAGCGGTGTATTGCAGCAGTTCCCGCACCTTCATGTTTTCATAATAGCTGTTCTCGCTGGGAAGGTAGCCCACATCTCTGGCAATGACACTGGCCTTGGTCTGGCAGTCCAGGCCGAAAATAGAGGCGTTGCCGCCGCTGGGATGGATCAGGCCCATCAGCGTGCGGATGGTGGTGGATTTTCCTGCACCGTTGGGGCCAATGAAGCCGAAAAACTCGCCCTCATTCACCGAGAAACTGAGGTCGTTGATCCCCCGATGGGTTCCATAGTGCTTGGTCAGCTGGTTTAAGACGATTGCTTGCTCACTCATTTTTGATACTCCTCCTTATAAAAATTTTTCCGCAGAATTGCGATGTTCTCCTCAAAATCCTCCATGACAGCCTGAAAATCGAAGGCCGCCGCCCCACGGTACCGGGCCGCATAGCCCTCGGCCATCAGCAGAAGCATCTGAAAGACCGGCTGAGCATCCTCCGGGTCTTTGAATTTCAACGCATCCTCTTCCCGCAGAACCAGATCGTTTCGGAATCTGCTGGTCTCCTCCGTCAGGATCGCTAGCGTATCTGCCACCTCGGGAGACGTTTCCTCCCAGGCACTGGTAATAAACTGCAAGATAAAAGGCTGATTTTGGAGCCCCTCCATTTTCATGCGGCTGGATGCCAGGATTCTGTCGAACAAATCTGTTTGGGAATTGAGGGCTTCCTTGTCAAATATTCCCTCTATGATTTTCTTGCAGTATTCCAGTAGGTAAATGTAGAGCTGCTTTTTACTGCCGAAATACTGAAACACAGACGCTTTGGAAATGTGTGCGGCTACCGCAATATCATTGATTGAGGCTTTTTCATAACCAAACTTGCCGAAACACAGGAGCGCCGCATTGAGAATGGTCAATCTCTTTTCTTCGGTCAGGGCCAAAAATTTGTCCAATTCATTTTCTCCTTTTTACAAAATAACCGATTCGGTTATTTAGAGTATAGCACCAATAACCGAATCGGTCAAGCAATAAAAATTATCATTTGAAAACAGATACTTACCTAAAAAGCCGTCTGTACGAGCATTTCTCATGCCCACACAGACGGCTTGCTTTATCTCTGGTAATCAGTCCAAAGGGTTGTATTCCGTAACGGTTTTCAAGTATGTTTCCGGGTCACCATTGAGAATTAAATTCGCATAGGCTACCGGGTCATTGTATATCAGATAGTCAAGCTCTGACCTCTGGTACATATTGTCTGCGACCTCGTTCTCAACGGCGGTGCAGTCTATAGAAATCATGCTGCCATCAGCGAAGCAAAGCTCCACACAGGCAGTATCGATATTAAATTCACAAGTTAATAAATCGCTCATTTTGATTTTCTCCTCATTCTGGTTCCATATTTTCGCAAGTCTGACTCTCCAGAAATATTGGTAAATCTTTGGTAAAATTGAGAGCGAAACACAAAAAACGCTTATTTTCGGGACTTATAAGACGATTTGAGACTTTTCATCATGCCCGGTAAATCCTGCCGTGGCAAATAAAGAGTACTTTTATCATTGTTGCATAACCTCGCATTTCTTAGTTTT
>UMFB01004512.1_pt1 | contig 28694 bp, 28 predicted proteins | sample 1964921 | NCBI WGS metagenome assembly UMFB01 (sample SAMEA4836037, study PRJEB28245) | human gut metagenome | biome: gut microbiome; material: fecal sample | place: Denmark | collected 2008
AAGGGTATGTGGTCGTAGCGGTGCGATATAAGGAGCTCACCCTTTTTCTACAACGGCGTTGTAACTCAATTAGTTACAACGCCGTTTTTTTTGTAGGTATCCATTTAGTAACTCGATCTTTGCAACATGATGCGTCGCTTTAATATGCCAAACAACCCTAATATGTAAAGATACTCAAAATTTGCCGTATATGCAAATTGTATTTTGTTATACATTTCAGCAGCGGAATAGTTAGTATTAACGGCCTGGAACGGCCTGGAACGGACATGCAGTAGACTTCTCCGAAAACAGTATTATATTGCAGTCCAAAAACGAGGTAGGAACTTAAACAACTGAATTTATGGAATATATGCTAATTGAAAAGGGCGCTTATGAAGATTTACTATTAAGCGTAAACACTCTTGTTAATCGAGTTAAACAATTAACCGAAGCGGAGTTGCCTGACAGGTGAATGAGTTGTAATGAGGTCTGTAAAACTCTAAAGATTTCCAAATCGGCATTCCACTATTATCGTTATGAAGGTATTATCCCCTACTCTACTATCGGTAATAAGGTTTTTGTACGAGAACGAGATTTAAGTATTATTCTTTCTAAAAACCTAATCAAAACACGGGAATAGAATGGACGAAATAATCACAAGAAATTCACTTGATTTCAAAGAACCATATTCCAATTTATGTAAAGCGATCAAAGCGATTGATAAGTATATACGCAATCAATCTCCTACGATTAAAAAAGAGATTTATTATTCGGGAGAAGAGATACAAGGTATTTTATGTATCAGTAAGAGATCTTTGCAAAATTATCGGGATAAAAAGCTAATTCCGTTCACAACTATTGGAGGGAAAGTGCTATATCCCCAAACTGCAATATATGCAGTCCTCGAAAAAAATTTAATCCCCGCAAAACGGTAAATTAATAAGGATGAGCAAAATACTCATCCTTATTGTTTACCGCTATTCAACTTTGTTCTTTCCAATTATACGCATGTGGATTGGCTCACCCACCCCGTCTTTGAATATGTAAAGTGTTGTACCTGATAATTGTTCTGGTTCTTTTGTTTCCATTGTTAACCGGGATTATAGATGCAAGCCTCCTCGCATCTTCGGCTGGAAAGAATCGGTTGGCTGCTGTGTTGATTGTACGGATAACTGATGCGGCTGTCCCCGGCCCCGGATACTGATGCCCGTATCATTGATAATCCGGGTAGCCATTGTTTTCAATTTGTCGAGGATACCCGGCCCTCCTTTTGCAAACATCATTTCCCTGATTGTACGGCAGAATTCTTCATTTTCCACAGAAAAAGACGAACATAAAAGCTCCTCTAAACGACCTCTTGGAGCGCAACCGGATCGTTCGATTGAAAGGACTGTTGCTAATAAGCTATTGGGACTCGGCCCGTAATTCATAAAATTTGTCCAGTAGCTTTCCGCTGTCGGAAGAAAATGATTCGTTATCACATTGCATCGGATGTAGTTATCGTGATTGATACGGGTTTCCGGGAATGAAATACTGTCCATAGATATTTGGGGTTCAAAAATATTCACCTCCTTCGGAATATCGGATTTATGCAACCATACCGTCGAACGTGTCAATTTATCTATTTCAAACCGGGGATCGAAATAATTACTTTCAAGAAACTGAATGAATTTTTTTATCGCTGTCCTCCCGGCATCGGTCTTGTTAAATAGCCAATCTCCTTGGGGCGTTTGGGCAAGGAAATGCTCCGAATACCCGTTTTGTCTGACCACCTCCTCCACAAAGTTTTGATCGTTCAGATCACAGCCGCACAAACATCCGGGAACAGCGTTTTTGGGAGCGGTCAGCGTACTGTATTCACGGAGTTTTTCATCCGGCATATTCCGGATAAGTTTGTCAATAAAACTCGTTACAATAGAAAGAGAAAACGATAAAAGTCCTTTGTCATTGGACTCCGGTGTATTTTCTAATACTCTCCAGACTTCGTTAAAATTGCCAATTTCAATTTTCGGAACATGTTCCCTGTCTATAAAATCTGCTCGTCCAATTATATACGATGGCGCCTCCATTGATGAATGAATCAAACTGAATACCGTCTCATCCCGGCAGAACTTCTCGAACATACCGGGAGCATTGTCAATTATTCTTATATGTATGGGATAACCGACTTCATCCATGAGTACGCAAAGGCTACTGCCGGTCGATAGTTTTTTTTGTTCTGCCATAAGTGAATATTTTTAAATGTGTAGGCCTTTTGATGTTCGCGGATAAAAAAAATCGTCGGTTTGGTCGGCTCTATCCGTTTTATCCAAGTGTGGCGTTTGTTCCCGCCCCCGGATGTTGAATCCGTCTTCTGTGATGATCCGGGTCGCCATTTCGCTCAGCTTATTTTTGTATTCCGGAGAATGTTTCAAATAATCCCCGCCTTCAGTTGTTTCGTGGCGTTTGAAGAGTAACTGACGTAACTCGCGATGTTTTCTGGAATAATCACCCCTTAAAAACAGTTCCACACAACTGTTTGGTGCGGCTCCGTCCCGCTCAAAGAAAAGGAGTGTAGCAATATTGCTGCTCATGCTGGGATCGGCATTGTCAATATCCCGTTCGACAAATTTTTGCCAATAGATTTCCGGAGTTGGCGATATGTCGATAACATGAGTATATTCGCGGATAAAATAATCGTTCGCGTCAATATTATATCTTTGGAAGATATTATTTCCGGGCATCAGTGGTGGGTTGAATTTGTCGAATTCGACAGGTAGTTGTGATTCGCGGAAATAGACGGCACTGTGGTTATAATGATCGAAATTCAATCGGGGGTCGAAAAAATACTTGTCGAGTTGGGATAAAAACTTCCCCATTTCATTCCGATCATCACCAGGACGAAAGAGCCAGTTTCCGCGAGGTGTTTCTACAAGTTGCCCTTCTACATAGCCATTCTTGTAGAGTGCTTCCCAGACGACCGATATATACTTCAAACTTAACTTTTGAAGGATTTCGGCATCATTAACCCCTCTATCAGCTACTTGAGAACTGAATATCAGGTCATCCTTGGGGGTTTTACATAAGAAATCATCAATATATCCTTTTAGGGGTTCACTCCCCGAATCTGAAATCAGGTTTTTATTATTCTTCTCATGTTGGACAATATATGAGGTATATCCATAATCTTCGGAATATGTATTCGGCACATCCGAAGATTTTATAAATCCATATTTTTCAACTGTGGAATTAAGGGCGGTTGGGGTTTGTTTGAGTAGTGCAAATGCGGCATAGTCGCGGCACAAGTCACGATATTCTGTTGGATCGTTTCCAATAACACGTATGTGCATCGGCTTCCCATCGCCGTCTCGGAGTAAGCAAAGCGTTGCTTCAGGGGATTGTTGGTTGTTTTTAGTATCCATAGTTTTCCTGAGTTGATTAAATATGCACACTTCCGCGCATCATCGGCTGGAAAGCATCGGTTGGCTGCTGTGTTGATTGTACGGATAACTGATGCGGCTGTTCGCGGCCACGTATGTTGAATCCATTTTCCGCAATAATTTGCGTTGCCATTGTTTTCAGTTTCTCTAAATTGTCAGGTTCATCTTTGATATTGCGCATATCGGTAATCTCCGCACAGAATTCGCTGTACCTCTCTGCAAATTTCGATCTGAGAAACAGGTTCAGACAGCCTTCCGGTGCGTCACCATCCTGTTCAATAAATAGGAGTGTTGCAATATTATTGCTTACGCTGGGAACGGCGACTTCGCTCCAGTTTTTTATAAAAGCCAGCCAATAGTTTTCAGGTGTAGGTTGAAAGTTATACTCAGTTTTATGTTCCCGAATAAAATAGTCTTGAGGGTTTATGTTGCTTTTAGGGAACAGTTCCGCAGATGAAACAGCTCCCGGCACAAAGTGATTGAGGCTTTCTGGCTGATGTGAGTTATGTATCCATGTAGAAAATTGGGTTATTTTATCAATATTCAATCGAGGGTCAAAGAAATTGTTATCGAGAAAATTACTGAATCGTATCATTTCCTTATAGCCGGCAGTCGTATTATCGAACAACCAGCTTCCTTTAGGTGTTTCGATTAAGTTATGTTCTCTATAATCATTGAATTTCAAGACATCCCATGTAAGTTGATGATTTTCGATACAGCAATTTTCAACATACTCCATATTGCGAATGCCGTCACTCTTTATTGCATAATGGTTCCAGAGGTGTTCCTGCGGCACAGCGCGAATAAGGTCATCAATATAATCCCGTAAAGGCGAAGTATAATAATACTGTACGCCGTTCTCTTTTGACTTTGATATATCAAGTAGTTTATCAAGGTCGGTTTTAGATATAACAGTCTCTTTATCCGAAATGAAATTTTCATTTATTATATTGAAACGATGGATTTTATATGCAAAGACCTCTCTTGAGTATTTCAGCAGAGCATTGGCTGCCTCATCCCTGCATAGGTCGTGAATCTGTACTGAATTGTTTCCGAAAATTCGCATGTGCAGCGGCTTTCCCATACCGTCTACAAGAATACAGAGGGCAGAACCAGAAGATTGTATATCCGCATAATTTTTCATACCGGATCATGGATCAGTTATTACTTTGATTGTCCCAGTCAGGTACGGCAACGGTGTCGATTACAACACCGGGGCATTGGATTTCTTCGACAGTTTCGACTTCGGCCAGCTTGCATCGGGTAAGTCCAAGCAACGCCAGCAGGACGATCAAAATGCTTATTACTTTTTTCATAAACTTATTCTTTTAGTAATTCGGTGATTTCGGGATCGAGGTTTGCCCTGAACTGCATTTTCCCGTCTAAAGCACATGCCCGCAGGAAGTGTTTGCGCCCTTCGGTTTTGCGTCCCAAACGTGAACATGCAACGGCCTTCAGGTATTCTGTTATCGCTGACGGTTCCAGGTAGCCGAGTATTTCCAATGCTTGTGCGTCATAGCCCAGCGAAAGGAGTGTCACGGCGGTATTGCGGTCGCGGTATTCATTCAAGATATAAAGTGCCTTTGCGTACCTGCGCTTTTTCAGCAGGTCAACTCCCCGCATGTAGGAGGTATCGACTTCCCGAGTATGTATCGTATCCTTAATCATTCCCCGGCGCCGCAGGTCATATCGCATTGTTACGGCTCGCAGCCACGGATAGAGGCTTTCTTTGATGTTCCGATACTCTGCGGGGTATTGGTCACGTATCATCCGCTCCCGGCGGTCGGGGTCTTTCTCTGTGGCGATTAACTCCAGTATCTCGGCGCGGTGCGGCAGGCTTTCGTCGCCACGGATGCGGGCCATAAGTTCCGGCCAGTCCTCTGCCACCCACCGCACCCGCACGAGCGTATCGACCTGGGGGCCTATACGCTCCCGCAGGTAGCCTTTTAGGGCACGGGCGCGACTTTGTGCCAATGTGCGGTTGCGGTTATAATTTCCCTCCGGGGATGCTGAAGCTGTCAATACGACACTATCGACGAAAAATTCCTGCTGGCCGATCAGTTCGCTCATACGGCGTTCGATTTTGTGTAGCTGGATAGCGTTCCCGCCAAGTGTATCGAGTATGCGGGTATTGTTCACAAGGAATTGTATGTAATTGCGATCCTGAACGGTAGCATACTTGCTGATGATCTTTATTTTGTAGTGCGTCGCAGTATCAACAAACGACAACATGGAGGATACCAGATAAGTCAGTGTGTCCGTCGATGGGAGGCTATAAGAACTTTCATCCAATCCCGTGACCTTGCCTTGCAGTGTTATCAGCATTTTCTTCGAGGTTTCGTCCGTAGCAACATTTTGCGAATAATAATAGGATATGCGGCTGCGGTTCTCAACAACGGAGTCAATACGAACATCTTCGGGATACGGAAATTTTACAAACCGCTGAAAAGCCCGTTCTGCCTGGATGCTGTCGGGATTGAATCGCCATAAATAAGTTTCATATTGCCAATAATCCCGTTCCTGTACTTTATCGAACAGGCCGCCCCGGATAGTCAGGTCTTGGAGTGGTTCGGGCTGGTTATTCTTATGAATAAATGGGGTAATAACGACACTTCGGCTGCGACCTAACATTTGTTTGGGCAGGGTAACAACAAAATCAATCGTTACTTTCCCGTTGCGCTCCGGCAAGGAGCGTGTTCGGGATACGATTGTAACCTGCTCGATGTCCACGGACATAACACGTTCGCCTCCAGTCAACGTATCGGTAGGAACCAGAAAAAAAGAATTACTGTCACGATGTAATTTCACTACTTGAGGTCTGGCGTCCTGTTCATACTCCAGCCGCTCAGACGTTGTAAGCTGCGTAATACTTGCCGTTGTATGCCTACGCTCCAGGCGGCTCGTTATGGAACAGCCACATAAAAGAACCATGCAGCAGACCCAGGTTGCTATTCTGTTTTTGTTCATTCTATTGTAGATTGTATTCGACCATACCGTTCAATGAAACCGGAGTGTCGGATTCCATAGTGTACGAAACAATGGAAATGTCATATCGGCCTTGCAGGTCGAGATATACATAGCCTGTTCCCCGTGAGCGCTCGGCTTCGAAAAACACGTCGAACGTATAATCCTGCATTCTTGTATATCCGCCCGAATAGACGATCTTTACGGTGGCCGTAACCGTGATCTTCAAATCTTCGCTGACGGGATAGGAAGATTCCATAACAATATCGAGTGCCCCGGTTATCTTCCTGAAATCGAGTGTGAAAACCACCTCGGTTTTCACTCCTTTGACCGAAGATTCGAAAGAAGTACTGTTCCCCTGCTCGTCGGTGATGGTTACGGTAAAGGGGATTTCGCCTATGGCTTCGGGTTTTATGCGCAGTTCATAAGTTCCGTTTCCCTCGTATAAGGTCAGTTCGGTTTTCGGAATATCCGCGCTGTAACGCCCCTGAAAGAATGTTATTCCGTCGCCGCTTAACCGGGCTTTGTACTGGCCTGTATATTCGGGCTGGGACACGTCGAATGTCACGTAAGCCCTGTCCATTGCGGCCAGTTCGTACCCCTCCTGTGTAAATGTTACATTCAGGGACTTCTTGTATTGCGTTGTCAGCACGCGCTCCATGCTGAACCCGTATTTGTCCGTAACCATCAGGCGTAGCCGCACGTCGCCCGGCTCTGCTTGCTTATAGCTGATGTCGGCCGTTACAGTTCCGTTGCCCAAAAAGAGCGGATAAGGCGTGTCGGGGTTCCGTTTCACGCCGTCGATGGCGACTATCCCCGTCCCGGCGTCGATATGACAGGACAAGTAATAGACATTTTCGGGGTCGTTCGTGGATGTGAGCCGTAGTTCGGTTGTCGCAGGTTCCCCCGGCGCATGGTTTTCGGCAAATGGCGTGACGGTGAGTTCTGCCGTCGATACCCGCCAGTCCAGGGTGTTCATGCCGAGGATGCGGGCGTCGATGTTGTAAACCCGGTTGCGGCCGACATTAAAATCCGTGGTGTTGTTTTCTCCGAGATAGATGCGGTACACAACCTGCGTTCCGTCGGCTTCGCCGGCGATGGCTATGTAGGTGGCATGTTCCGGGGCGCGGGTTTGGTCTTTCTGCTGCTGGGAACCGATGCCTGCAACCTGTCCCTGCCTGTTCTCCAATAAATAGCAGGTCGCGGCATAGGTCGTAGCCGATGTTTCGACGGGCGGCATGTCGGCAACGGCTTCGCTGCTCTCGGCGCGGCTGGAGCCGAAAAAGGTTGCGGAGCAGGGAACGCTACGGAGCTGCACGGACTTCACGCGGAAAAATGATGCGAAATCCGCAGCCACGGTGTAGTTGAAATTGACCTTTGCCACGGCGCGAATGAGCGATACGGCGATCTGCGTGTCGCCGCGCACGGTGACGGCCTGCTGCGCGGACATGGGAAAGGGAGCATCCGCGAGGGCCGCAGGATCCCGTTCGACGCGCAGCGAGCGAACGAAATCCTGCGTCCGCTCGCCCGCGTCGTGTCCGAGGTTGGCAATGGCGTAAAGCGTATAGTCGCCTTTGGGCAGTTCCAGCACGACGGGGCGCACCGGGGCAATATAGACGTGCCGGGCCTGACCGCCGTTCACGGGGAACAGGTACAGATTGATGTCGTCGATGCGGGTGTCGTCCGTCGCGGCGCGTGTCGGGGACATGGCCCCGCAGCGGAACGTCATTGCAAGCTGCTGTTTGGCCTGCGTCGCCGGGTTAAGCTCTATGTCCGAATCCGAGCAGGCGCAGCAAAAAAGCATCATGCAGACGACGGTATAAATAAGTTTTTTCATGCTGCTGTTAGAATAAGTAGTTAAAACTGATCTCCGCCCGCGAGGGGCCTACAACCCACCGCTTGTAGTGGTGTATGAAGATGGATTCGTATTCGGGCGGGATGCGGTCGCGGCGGGTGTCTTTCATGTAAAAGACCCCGATGCCGATTTCGGCTGTGACGTTCCATCGCTTCGAGAGCAGCCAAGCATAACCATAGCTGAATCCCAACCCGGCCATATCGCCTTTGTAGTAGCGGCGGGAACCGCCGTACAGGTAGTTGCCATAGGTAAGCTGGCCGCCGATGAAATGACCCACGAATGCTTCGTAAAGCCAGCGTTTCGTGCCGACCTGTGCGGCATACAGCCGGCAACTGAACGAATTAGTGTTGATCGGGTTCCAGTAGCCGGAAATATCGAGCGTCCACTTGTCTGCAACTGCCGCATCGAGGCCGACGTTCACCGTTCCGGTAAGTGCTGCCAATGCGTTGATTTTAGCACTAAAAAACTGGGCTACGGCCTGATGCGGTTTGCCACACAACGCCAGCAGGCAAAACGATAAGATGATGATGTGTCTTTTCTTCATGGTTGTAATTCTTTCCGAGCCTACTCCCGAATACAGCGAATAGGATTCGCAGCGTAGCGGTAATAATCGGAAGTGTCAATAAATGAGGGTACGGAACCTGTCGAGAAAATAATCGAGGTGCAGGAAATATCGCCATATCGACAAGCCCACGTTCCCCAGTGCATATAGTAGGGCGCATTGGTGTAAAGTCGTCCGAGCTGTCCGTTATTCATAAAGCGTGTTTCAACGAATGTCCCTCCAGTTGGGATATTCGTGGTGCGGTTTCCGTTGTAATGAATCGTTACATAATAGGGCGACGACTGACTTACCCGCTCGATTCCGGCAAAATCTTCGGGGCTGGGGACTTTCCAACCAACGGGGCACGGGTCATAAATTGATTTGAGGCTTACCTTGCTGATATTGTTGTTGCTTGTCGTGACGTTCCCCCAAAGATTCGGATGATGATTGTAAAGCCAATCAACAACAGATGTCCATTCTTCCCAATCTTCGTACATGGCATCGCTCATAAAGGTTGTCGGGTGGGCAATCGACCACGCCACGGTCATGTTGTCATAAGGGCTTTCAGTCCCGGCGTTTCGGGGATAGCTGACATTAAATGCGAATCCTTCCGTATAGACCACTCTTTCAGGTTCATAGCTGGTGCAACTTGCCGGATGGATGAACGGGTCTTTGCGCCCCCATTGGTAATACAGCCCGCGGGATGCGGGTTGCGTGCAGTCGGTAGAAATCGCTCCCAGGTTTCGATCCATAAAAACGGCTCCGGAAACATAGGTCTGTGCTGTGGTTGCCGGGTCGTAATCGACCGACCAAATATGCCATGACCAGATGCAATTATCCGTAATGTCGAACAATCCGATTACAGCGTTCCCCCGCGCGTTACCCGTCGAGAAAGAGATACGGTTGTCTGCATACAATACATTTTCAACAACTTTGCTATCCGATTCCCAAAGCATACGAGCGGAAGTTCCGTTAAGATTTTGGGCCCAAATATTTTTCGTGTTTTTGCCGTTGCCCTGAACGGTCGCGTTAAACGAATAGCGGGTATTCAGGGTTGGGGCTATGTAGCAGTTTGCCGTTCCCTTGCTGTCGAGCGGAGTGTCTACGGCACGGAACCGGGCATAGATGTCGGCGTACAGATCGCGGGGAATGTAGGTATAGCTCTCCGATGACGAAAGAAGCCGGGTATATGCGGCGTCGGCATACCAGCCGTCGAATAAGTAGTAACCCGTCGCCGTGGCGGTCAGTCGGCAGCCGTCCTCGTGGCATAACGCCGCGGTGCGCTTCCCGCTGCCCTCGGTCGCGGTTTGGGCGTAAAGGCATTTGTCTGCCGTGACGCTTCCGCCCGTGGAAGTATGGACGTAGACTACATTTGCCATCGTATGTTTGAAATCGTAAGACTGGGCGAATCCGTATTCGTCGGTCAGGGTCACACGGTATGCCAGTTTCGAATTGTCTTTTGTAAAGATCGGCGGGCGGTAATCGAGGTAAAAGTAATTGCCGCCTTTGGGGTTATAGATTTCAAATTCGAAGCTGCTATTGCAGTCGTTACGGTCAAATTCGAAATAATCGCTGTCGCCTTGTGTTACCTCTAACCGCCCGCTGATAGCGAGCGAGCTGTTTTCATTCACCATATCGACATGCAGGCTGTAATCCGGGTCATACACGCAGTAGCTGCCGATATTGCCGTCATCGAAATCGTCGTACACGGTCGCAGTATATGACGCAATGCGAGTGTCTGCGGTGTTGTCGTTCAGCAGGGTTATATTGAGCGTGTAATGGCTGTTGGCCCGGACGTTGAAATCGGACGTATTGTTTTCGCCCAGATAGACCGAGTAGGCCAGCACCTTACTGCCCCGTGTGGCACGGATGAGCAGCCACGATGCGCAAGCGGGTGCATTGTCGGCGTTCTTCTGTTTCTGGTCGGTAATCGAAGTATTCACCCCTTGTCTGTTGGGCAGCATGTAGTAAGAACCTGCGGCCCGCTGTCCCGTCAGGGTTGTTTCGGGACTGTCGGTATAGTCGTCGGGGTTATCGGACGCCGTGCCGTCTGGGGCGAACACCACCGCAGTGCGGGGGATGGAAATAAGCTGCACCGATTTGAGTTCCATGTCCGCAGGCTTGGCGGTAAGGTTATAAGAGATTTTCGATACAACCCGCTTTACGGTTATGGGCGGCAACTGCACCACGCCGTCGGAGGATAATGAGATCGTTGTTTTCTGTTCGCAGAACATCGGCAGCATGTTGTAATGCTCTTGGTATGTCACCTTGTATTGGGACAGATCGGCTGTTTCGCCCAGACTGCGCCCGACGTTCGCGGCAATGCGTACGAGGTAGTCGCCCGGCAGACATTCGAAACGTAGTGTCGTTGCGGTGAGGTAGCGATATAGGACGACTGCGCCTTTTCTGTCTATGAGGTAGAAATTCAGGTCGCGGATCGCTGCTTCGTCGGTCGTGCGGGTCGTCGTGGTCATGGGGTCGGGCCTGACGGTCAGTTCTACCGTCACTTTCGACCGGGCGTCCGGCTCGCGGTCGGAAATGCAGCCCCAGCAAAGAGCGAGGGTGAGCAAAAAAAATATAGTGTGTTTCATCGGGAGTTATGATAACCGCCCGCGCCCCGAAAGGTGCGGGCGGTGGTTAATAAATAGGTTTGGTTATGCGCCCAGATCGACCGACTGCGTGACGGGGCTTTCCCACTCGGCCACGGTAACGGCGACCTGGCAATCCTGCCCCACAAGTCCCGAGATGTTGGCGGCAATGCGGTAGTAACCGTTTCGGACGATCTCTCCCCCGGCCTTGCCCGTGATCGGCACGGTGTAGACAACTTCCATGCGGTCGGCGGTTGTCGCGGCGTTGCCGTCAGCGTCGTAGGTCGCGGTGATCTCCAGCGCGACGCGGCTTGCTTCGGCGAGGGGGCCGTTCTCAAAGAGGTAAAAGAGGTTGTTATACTTTCCGGATGCTGCCGTCGCTGTCTGCGTATGAATGTAGGTCATGGCTCCGGGCGTCGGCGTGGCCGGGGCGATGATCGGCGTCTGGCTGGCGGCACGCAGCAGCTTCGTTCCCGTTACGGTCAGCGTTCCGGAGTATTTGCTGTTGAACCCGGCGTCGATGGTTGTCTGCACGGCGACTTTGGCAACGGTGCGTTTGAGCGTCAGGGCTACGGATGTCGTGCCTCCCTCGGCGATGGCCTTGCTCACTCCGGCCGTCATTACGAAGCCGCCGCTGCGTTTGGCTTTGGTAGAAACCTCGGCGAACGTCCCGTTGTAATCGGCGGCAGCCGTTTCAAGCTTCGCCAGCAGCGCGGATTTCGTGGCTATGCCTGACAGGGACAGATTGGCGACGGCATAAAAATCGCACGTTGTCCCAGCCGTTGCATGCGGCAGGGCGAACGTCGCGGTGCGGGTCGTGAGTTCCGATGCGGTGAAGTCGCGCAGGGTAATAAGGTCGCCTTTCGCGTTGAACACATAGACGGAGAGCGCGGACAGGGATTTCTCCCACGTCTCGGCGGTTGCGGCCTCGGCGAAGAATGCGCGTGTCGGGTTCTCGTCGGTGAACTTCATGGCGACGATTGCTCCGTCATGGGTGTGGTCAATGTCGGGAATGATAGTCGTTTCATCGTCTTTGTTGCAGGCGATCATCGAAAGTGCGGCAAGAGCCGCGAAAAAAATCTTTTTCATGTTTGTTGTTGGTTTATTGATGTATTAGTTTGGATAGCGGTTTGGAAATACTCGTCTTCACCCGCTCCTGTTGCTTGGACACATATCCCGGGACACCGTTATCGTCAATCCAATTTCGGATACAGATTTTCAGATCCTCCTTGAGTTGCCGGAACTCGGCTCTTGTTGCAAAGTCATCACCCAAATTATAGACATGGAAAACTGGTTCGCAGACTTTCAGCAGGCGACATGCGATTTTGCGTCGTTGATCTTCAGGAATGGACGGGAAATCAGTAGACAGGATCAAATGTACGGCATCGAATTTTGAGAACAGCAAGTCACGGAACAGCCCTTTATCGGCTTCCTGAATGGCCTGCCCGGAAGTTCATCCGTCGTTGATTGCTTTGCGGTATGCGGCGGTAGCAAGGCGGCTGCGGTGACCAATCAGTCGTTGCGCATAGTGCATCTGAGGATGCCGCTCTGCAATGAACCTTTCGAGTCGTTCCCGGAACCATGATTCATTATAATCTGCCATAGTTGCCACATTCTATCGCTTCCGGCCTTGTCCCTTTTGAGGCGCATCCTGTTCCCGTGTCTGGTCTGCGGCCTGCTCCTGCTGAGTGGTTTCTTTCTGCTCCTGACGGCTGGATACATAGGCAAGGCCGTTAGTCTTGGGATTGATTTTCAGGTCACAGTTGTAGGGTTTGCCGTTTTTAGCCAGAATTGAGCGTCCATCGATCTGTTCTCCTTTAACCAGAGCCGTTCGTTGCTCGGGGCTGAGCTGATCGTTGATAAACTTCGGAATATACGGCCTCGAAAAGACTTGTTCTGTCATGCGATATTCTCTGGAATGAACATCATATTGCAACCTGCCGCTGAACAGATTGTCGTCATTATAGTAATGACAACCTTCCAGACGAACCGCGCCGCCAGCTTTGAGATCATCGAATTTCGCGTCGTCAATACGCGCCCCGTTGAAGTACCGGGGAGGAGTAACATCTTTCACGGGCATTTTCACGAATCGGTTCGTCTCGCGTTCCAACCCCACGTAGCACCGTTCGGTCAATCCCGTATGAGGATCGAATAAATCCACCAGCCGGGTCATTGTTCCGCCGTTATCGAGAATGTTTTTGTCATCAGTGCCGAATAACCCCTGATATTGCTCCTGTGCGTATTCCGGGGTTGCGAGGACGGAATCCATGCCGAGTTTCACGTCGCCGTTGTGGTCGTGATAGAGGTGCAGCGTATACATACCCACAGAGGATATGTTAGGGGTCGGCAAAGTCTTCACGGAAAAGGATTGTTTCGTCGCTCCTCCCTGCATCATAGCCATTACTTCGTCCGGCTTGATCTGCTCCTTGTTGATTCCGAGTTCCCGCATTTCATCCCAGGGGAATTCGTGGAGGTCGAATTTGATTTTTGCCAAATCCTTGGGATAAACCATGTGCTCACGCAGGGCTTTCAACCCTTCGTCATCGTTGGGGTTCAAATCCAGACGCAGCACTTTGTCCACGATCTTTGCAACCTCATTGATCGGAACTTTCAGGAATTGGAAGTCGATCGGGTTGTCTTTCTGCGATTTGAAACCTGTGATAAATGCCGCGAGCGCATTGCTGCTGCGAAAGTCGAAGAACGAGGATTTGTTTTTCGTGAGCGGCTGCGTGGTATGCACTGCATAACGATTACCCTCATGTTTGAGGTGAGTAACTGCCTCAACCTGCCCGGATGTCGGATTTCGGACGAGTACGGTTTCCCGGAATTCATCCAGAGCGTGTCCTTCCTGGGGATTCAAATTTTCTTCTGCCATAAATTAGTGAATTTTAGTGAAACAAAAAAAATGTAACGCAAATATATTGAGCTGTTTAAGGTATGATACTTTTGGCCGCTCCAGGCCGTTCCAGGCCGTCCAACGGCTAAAAGCAGGCATGATTTACTTCTTCTTCGGTGGTAAGAGTTTGGCAAGATTGGGGTCGGCCTCAATGCGCTTCAACTCCCGTTTTACGATATGGACAACATCTGCCTTAACCCGGTTATAATTCTGCTGAATGATCTCTTCCATGTGGTCGATGCCATCGGCGCCCCGGAACGATGAGATTTCCGGGATGGGTACATAGGCTTCAGTTTCGCGCTTTACCTGTTCATTGTCCACAATAATACGAGCGTGGAAAATCTTTTGCTTGATGGGTTCGTCATGGTTGTCTGACACTGCACCGACAAACATACCTTGAGTGAGGTTTGAAATCTTTGACGGAGGAATAAGGGAATCGAGCTGCGTATTTGTCGAAGTGGTCACGCTTTCGGTGCTGATGGATTGGGATTCCCGCACCTGTACAATTTTTCCGAAACGCTCGCTGATCGTTTTGGAAGTATCGCCGACCACCTGACCTGAAAAGATATTGCCGACCGTATTTTGGATGACTTTTGCTTCTTTATCACCATAGTCGCGTTCCAACTGGGAGAAATCCTGAAAACCAAGACATACTGAAACCTTATTCGAGCGTGCCGTGGCGATCAAGTTGTCCAGACCACGAAAATAGATCGTCGGCAGCTCGTCGATGATAACCGAGGATTTGAGTTTCCCTTTTTTGTTGATAAGGCGGACGATACGCGAATTATAGAGGCCGAGTGCGGCGCTGTAAATATTCTGCCTGTCAGGATTATTGCCGACACATAATATTTTAGGTTCCGCCGGATTATTGATGTCGAGTGTAAAGTCGTTTCCCGTCATCACCCAGTAGAGCTGCGGGGAGATCAGGCGGCTCAAAGGAATCTTCGCCGACGCAATCTGTCCCTGAAGCTGATCCTGTGCGCCCCCTTTCCATGCGTCCATAAAAGGCGAGAGGTAGTTTTCAAGGGCAGGATACGAGGTGAGAATCGGGAAAATATCTTCATACCGCTGGCAGAGGAACTCGATGGCATGGGGGAAGGTGCAGTACCGGCCTTTGTCAAATAACTTTAAATACCAGATAATCGCGGCAAATAAAATGATTGGCGAATCGATGAAAAAATCGCCAACTTTGGACACCCATGTCTTATTGAGATTCAGAAAGATAGTATAGGCAGACTCGTAAGCATCGGATATATCCGACATGAATTCCGGCGTGATGGGGTTACAGCGGTTGCTCTTATGGGGGTCATCGAAGTTTATGACATAGAATTTCGGCGCTTTCTCGTATTTTCCCAGATGGTTACGCAGGTGATTGTAGGCGATCAATGTAAGATCGCAAAACTTAAAATCATAAACATACAAAGCGAAACCCTTCTCTATGTGCTGCTTAATGTAGTTATTGACAACGGCATAGCTTTTCCCGGAGCCGGGAGTTCCAAGCACCATAGTCGCTCGGAAGGGGTTTATCACGTTTATCCATCCATCACGCCAGTGACCTTTGTAGTAATACTTTGTAGGAAGGTTTACCGAATATTCATTATATAAGAACCTCGATTCCTGTTCGAAACTTTCATTTTCTTCATTGAAAGGATCATCGACATTGTTTTCTTTTAACCGTCGGCCCAGCCAGATTCCGGCCACCAGCAGACAGAGATAACCAACTGACAGCGTGAAGATATAGAGTATTGCACAGCAAGCGGTACCCCACGGCAGATGGCGCAGGGGGTCATTGAAGAAAAAGAGCAGCAGACCACAACCTCCGGCAACGGCGATTTGCCGATCGGTTATCTTTTTTGAACGCAGGCTTTTCGTCCCCAAGCAGCCGAGGGCAAGGAAGACGAGCGAAAATAATTTGGTCGCTGTCGAATAGGAAAAGAGTGCCGTGGTACGCTGGAAATTCAGGAAGAGTTTATCTATGAATTCGAATGTTCAGCCGGAAGCGGCCAGTCAGCCGTGGCAGAACCAGTAAATATTTAGGACTACAAACAGGATGCTGATGCCGCGCATAAACTGCACGACTTTTTCCAATGCTCTTAAATCGTCTTCTTGTTGCATGAGGTTCGGTTTTGGGGTCGCAATATAATAAACCCTGCGGTGTAAAGTGAGTATGGCCGCTCCAGGCCGTTCCAGACCGTTCGCGGATAATAAAAAGAGGATTTTTCTGGTTTGGGATAGCAGAAAAAGTTTCATTTTTTGCTAAAAAAATCGGTCATTATTTCTCGTATGTGGGAGACTATTCCCAAGCCTTCTACGTTCAGCAAAAAAATGGCAAAAAATACGTTTTTAGTTGTGAGGATAGAGAATATATTGTTTTCATTGTAAAAAAGAAAGTGAAATCCTTAAACTGACTGAAAAACACTGATATAAATAAAGAGTGGGCAGATAATGTATTTGTCCACTTTTTTTATCACTTATAAATTACAAATAATATGGTTCAAGGAAAAAGAAATAAGCACTAAACTTTGCATGATATTCGCAAGTGAAATGTCTGGTTTCATCGAACTTATGGAAAAAGAATTGAAAATATACAAGCCGGACAATAACTCTCCGGTAGAGATACCGCTTGCAGAAAGCAGTGTCCATGCCGGATTCCCTTCCCCTGCCGATGATTTTCTGGAAGGACAGCTCGATCTGAACCATCTGGTCGTAAAGCATCCCGAGGCGACGTTCTTCGCTCGGGTCGAAGGAGACTCAATGAAAGATGAGGGAATTGCCGAAGGCGATATTCTTGTGGTGGATAAAAGCATTGAACCCTACAACGGCTGTCTGGCCGTGGCGTTCGTCGATGGGGAGTTCACCCTCAAGCGTGTGAAAATGGAACCAGACAAGATTCTGCTCGTCCCGGCCAATCCGAAATACAAGATCATCGAAATCTCCCCGGACAGCGAATTCGCAGTTTGGGGCGTGGTCAACTACATCGTAAAAAAAGCCTGATCCGGGCAACCTACTCGGCCTACTCACAATCAAGGTAATACAAGCATCCGAAAAGCACCGTTTTTGTAATTCTAACAGCCCAGACAATACAAAGGGAGAATAATCCGTTTGGTTGCCGGGGTAGTATGTTTGGACTTTGTGACGCGAATAATTTCTACGCTTCCTGCGAGAGAGTATTTAACCCGTCGTTGATTGGACGCCCTGTTGTGGTGCTTTCGAACAATGACGGCTGTGTCATTGCGCGCTCAAACGAAGCCAAGAAACTCGGCATTGAAATGGGGGCGCCCTACTTTCAGATCAAGCAACTCGCCCGCCGCGGCAATGTCGCTGTTTTCTCGTCGAACTTCGTCCTATACGGCGATATGTCCCGGCGGGTAATGAGCCTGCTCAAGAAATTCGCCCCTGCGACTGAAATTTATTCCATCGACGAGGCGTTTTTGGATTTTTCGGGGGTCGATCCTGCTGCGCTCAACGGATTGGGACACGAGATCGCCCGTACCGTAAAACAGCAAACGGGGATTCCGGTCAGCATCGGCATCGCGCCGACCAAGACCCTTGCTAAAATCGCCTCGAAACTCTGCAAGCAATACCCGAAATTAGATGGCTGTTGCTTCATGCACCGCCCGCAGGACATTGAAAAGGTACTCCGCAAATTCCCGATCGAGGATGTCTGGGGCGTAGGCCGTCGCTATGCGAAAATGCTCAAGGCAAACGGCGTCAACACAGCTTGGGACTTTACGCAACTTACGCCCGAGTGGGTGCGCAAACGCATGTCCGTCGTCGGACTGCGCATGTGGAAAGAGCTGCGCGGAGAGGCGTGCATCGGTTTCGAGCAGGCACCCGCGGATAAAAAGCAAATTGCCACGACGCGGACGTTCGCCCACGACATCGACGACTTCGGGGAACTGCATCAGAGCGTCGCGCAATATGCTGCCTCCTGTGCCGAGAAACTCCGCAAGCAGAACAGCGTATGCGGGGAGGTTGTCGTATTTATTCTTACAAATCGTCACAAGGACAACATTCCGCAGCACTATGAAAGTCGTCTGCTAAAGCTCTCGGTGCCGACAGACAGCACGCTGGAACTGACGAAATACGCATCGGGACTGCTCCGGCAGATTTATCGCAAAGGCTACGCTTACAAGCGGGCCGGTGTAATACTCTCGGACATCTGTTCAAAGACCGGAACGCAGCGCGATATGTTCGACACCACCGACCGGGATAAACACGATAGACTGATGAAAGCCGTTGATGGGTTGAACGCGGCTTACGGCAAGCCGAAGATCGTCACGGCTGCCGAAGGGTTCGAACGGTTCAGGATGAACCGGCAGCACTTATCAAAAAAATTCACAACCGATTGGAGATACATCATCAAAGTGAAAGTATAGACCCGAAGATCGAAGGAAACCTATCGTTCATAAGATCGTTGTACTTCTTCCCTTCGAAAAATACCTGCTTGAAAATTCGGTTTTCTTTTCCCAGTTTAAGTTTCATCGGAAAGGGCTGGAAATGCAGGCCAAGCCGAATCACGGCTTTGAAAAGTTCGTGTTGTGTTGCATTACATTTTTCCATGATCTCCCTACATTGGGGTTGTCGCAGGACATTTTGGGCAAGTGCCGCAAGCAATTCCCTTTCCAGTTTCCGATTCACTCTTCCATTCAACAAGTCTTTAGGTGTGTGGCGGCCATCTGTCAGCAACAGGCCGAAACCCCGTTTAGCACAGAACTCCATAAGCGCTACGGTCTTCATCTGTACACGGTAATCAAGCATGCCGGACAGTTCTTTGACTTCGGAGAGGACGAAATGTCCCGAAGCGAGATAAATCCCGAAATCAGGAGTATAGGTTACTTTACGACGACCACGCCAATAAGGAATTTTGACGGGCTGATCCCAGTAGAAGACAACATGCTTACTGGTTTCAAGCCGTTTTATAAAACTCAGTTCTAATGCCGATTCGTACTGTATCTTCCGGCTGCTCTTCGCCGAATGAATCAATCCACTACAATACTTTTTCGTTTGCGTAACCTCACGACAAGGTAGCAGTAAATCGAAGTAGTCAATGTCGAACCTATCCCTTTTGTCGAACCACAAAATTTTACTGAAGATGTTATCTTTCGACCTTACGCTCATACGTCATATAAACGTATTCGGTAAATTGAAAGTATGCGAAAACGATAATCACGCCGGATTCATCAACGGTCTGCAATAAGTTTTATTTACAACTCGATCACGCATCATTTGCATATTATTGAAGTTGCGCGATATATTTTGGATTTTCTCAATGTAGTCATCACTACCGTCCGGTTTTTGGTGGTAGAATGGTTTGATCGAAATACAATTTCGATGTTCAAAAAGGGTATTCAATAGAGTACGATCTGAGTTACCGCAAGAATGCCCCATAATATATATTTGATACGGATCGGTGTCAATAAACCGGAGTAGTTGGCGATAGTTATCTGTTTCCAGATAGCGGATCGACTTGATATTCTTTAAAAAGCAGTTATTGTTCAAATTTGAAAGTGTTTTGTAATCTTCGTCCAATTCATCGCCATAGCCGAAGATTACGGGATTCTTCTCGTTGTCTAATTCCCCGTGTATGTGGTTTATCTTGAACCCGGATTCGACCGGAATATAGAGATTGGCAGTTTTAGTATAGTTAAAATTTAAAAACAGTATTTGATCCGGCAAAAGGAAGAAATCGGGAACTGTTAGTTTTTTATTATATATATTATCTATATGTTTTTGCACATCAAAGTATGGTTCGAAAGTGTCTCTTAGATCACTTGAGGGGTCTACGTCTTCAATTACAGATTTCTTATAAATCTCCAAGTCTGATTTAATTGATAAATATGATATACCGAACCGTTTCAAAAAGGTGCGTATGTATTCTTCCGATTCATTCCAAAAGTTATCCAATCGGTTTATCAGATATTTGTTGAAAGTTTCCCTGCTGCCAATAGCAATATCATCAATGTTGAACGGTTCAAAAATGGATTTTCGAATACATTCTTTTTCCAATTCGGGGACGATGTTTTCTTTTTGAACTTCTCTCAGGTAAGCAATTAATTTAGATTTAATGATTTCAAATTCTGCATCCAATTCGTTAGGATCGTCATATAATCTTTTTGAATTTTTCGCAATGTTTTTTAGTTGAATGTAATATTCGCTTTCAATATCTACCCAAGTTTTCGTTTCTACGTGATTATCTATTTTCGAGAAAAACGGCGACTTTTTAATTATAAATTCGTCAGGACGGGATTTTATTTCGTCGATAATTTCTCTCGGTGTGGGAGGTATCTGACCATTTATTTTGTAATGAGGTATAATATAATACCAACAAACACCATCATCGCCTTTTAGTGAAATCGAGCACAATTCATCGGTTACTGTTTTACCCAAACAACTGCTTAACCATCCACCATATTGAACCCAGTAATTGTCAATAAAGTCCTTGTAACTCGTATGCAGGCCATGTGCCAGGTCAAAACCATTGCCTATCAATATTATTCTGTTCATCTTCTTCTTGCAAATCTGAATCTTAACAAAGATAACAAATTATGACATAAGTTTCAAATCCATGTTCATAAAAGGCATGGATATTGACTATTAGAATATAAAGAATCAATATGTGCTACCATACAGCTCTTGTCGCACAGCCCCATCAGTTGGCACTCCGTTTCGGTAGAGAGTTCGACCGGATCGAAGATTTTCGACCCACGTATCATGTCTCGGCTTTTGCACACACCGAATATCCGATTATCACGGTTGATCCGCATATTCAGTTTTTTCGTTGGGGTCTTATACCCTTTTGGACGGACACACTGGAGGATGCCATAGCAATCCGCAACCGCACGATAAACGCCCGGTCGGAAACGATCTTCTCGAAGCCTTCGTTCCGGGAGCCGATCCGCAAAAAGCGATGTTTGGTTCCGGCTTCCGGATTCTTCGATTGGCGGCATGAGGGAGAGCACAATGTACCCTACTATATTACCGTCCATAATCGGCCGATTATAGCTTTCGCAGGGATATTCGATTGCTGGCACAATAAAGAGCTTGATGAATACGTCGGAACTTATTCGATCATCACGACCGGGGCAAACGAAATGATGCGTTACATACATAATACGAACTTCCGGATGCCGGTGATTCTGCGACCGGAAGACGAGCAGCGATGGCTCGACCCGGAACTGTCCGAGAAAGAGATTATGGGACTGCTGAAGCCCTATCCCGACAAGGCTATGGCAGGGAATATCATCGACAACGCTTTTATCCGGAAATCGCCTTACGACCCTTCGATCTTGAGCATGGCGATTCCCGGATAGATCGCTCTACGCTGTGGCCGCGCGCCCCTAAATATGGGGCAGGTGGGATTCGCGCAGTATCGGCGCAAGCGCCTCGCACATTTCAAAGGCCGCCCGGTTCCGGTCGTCGATGCGAATCTGGCCGGAGGCCATATACAAAACCGAAGCCTTTATCAACCGAAACAACCCTTGCTGAATTGTCGGATGCAGTAATGCGATGCTTTCCACAAAGTTTTCCGTATTGAACCCATAGCTATTCAAGGCTTCCGCAAGCGGTTTGAGAACGGCATATTCCGTCGTCTGTTTCAATTTATCTGAGTCTTTCATATTCCCGGATTTTTAATTAGGAATTCGATGCTACAATTTGATCCGCCGCATCAGTTCGCCGGAAATCTCGTGCAGTTCCCGGCTGCGGGTCGGTTCCATTTCCCGGGCAACGGCCGTCAATCCTTGTGTCAGTTTCCAAAGGGACGGGCCGCCGGAAAGCCCGTCTTCGGGATTACCGTTCATCAATAATTTCTGGACACTCTCCCCTTCGGATTTCAGGAGTTTATTTGCCTTGACCAGTTTCTTGAGTTCGTCGTTGAAGTCCACCTTGACGCGGCTTGCCTCCTGAATCATTACGGCCTGCCGCGTGATGTTATCCCTGCTATACAGATTCTTCGTAAAGTCCTTGGTCGCCGACATTGTTGTTTCCGTATCGAGGGCATAAGTGCGTTCGGAAAACTGAAGGTTATCGGGCAGCCGGGAGCCGAGGTGTACCTGCTTCATCAGGCTCTCACGCACCATACCGTTCAGGCAAACACCATTGAGCAGATATGCCCGCATATCCACAGCCCCGTCCCCGTAGTCGGAGGTAGAGAACCGTGCGCCCATATAGACCATCACCGTTCCGTTGAGTTCCGTCGGGATGCTGATAGGTTCCGGAAGGATCGTTTCGACCCAGATTTTTGTGTCGCTCATATAAGCGTCGCAGGGAACGGCACCCTGGCTTATGGCTTCCGTCAGAAAGGCCATGAGGATCTGCTCGCTGTTCAGACGCCGGTAGCTGTCCGACAACACACCGCGCACCTGGTTGCCGACAGTCCGCACCAGCACGCGCGTGCGCTCCGTCCACCCGGAATGTTCGTTGAGAATCTGCGTCGCAAGCTGCCGCTGCCACTCCGTACCTTCTGATAGCTGCCGGAGGTATTTCGAAGGGATATTCATCTTCTCGGCCAACTGCCCTACTGCGTGCGGATGAAGCGAGTAGCGGTTCTTATTAACATTCATCGTAATATATCCCTGTTCGGTGAATTTGATTACCGGAACCGTATCTTTCTTTTTGAGTTCAACCCCGATCGGGGCAATGAAGTCCTGCGCGGAACGGTGTTCCGACATCAACCGCTGAAGCGTTTGCTTGACATTGTTCTGGTTGTGATCGATCATGCGTTGTACCTTGTTCCTAACAACGTCGTTGAGTCCTTTCTGCAATTCGATTCTATCCATAATTTCCGCCCATATTTTACCTGCCGGGCATGGCAGGGGTTAAAAATTAATATTTGATGTTTTCCCGGAATTAAAATCGAATCATTGTCTTACAAGACATTTGATTATCCCGGCTCTCGGAGCAAAGGGCAATAACAGGCGGGCAAGGCCGGAGGCGGGGATCGAGGTATAAAAAAAGCACCTTCACGGTGCTTTTTTTGTGCCGAGACTTCAGCCTGCCCCGGTGGAGGCCGCGCGTCTGTTATCTTTGCGCAGGAGCCGGGAGAATCATTGAAAAACTCATATATATATATACATTCAAAGATAAATTGTGAAAAAAATCGTATTTTTGATATGATGATTTTTAACTCTTATTTATTATGGAATCTATTATAGTGTTGATTTGTATTTCTCTCATAGTTGTTGTTTTGGGGATTATAATACATCATTGGATGACCCAAAAAGAAATAAATACCCGAAAAGATAAATTATTTCAGGCACTCGATGAGAAATATGCGAATGGTCTCATCCAAACAAAAGAAGATGTAATTATTGTCTTGAGTTCGATTTACAGAAATTCGTATAGCGAGTATCCTCTTGTGTCCGTTCTTGAAGATTATATTACAGAAAGGATCGGATATATCAAAAGAATTGATAAAGAAGAAACAAAAAAGAAATACGATGTATTTAAAAAGATACTTGATATAGAAAACAGGGAAAGACCGTTCAAAAATGCTCCGGATGAGGAACGGCGCCTCCTCGCAAATCTTAATGAAGAGATGAAAAATGAGGATATGGATTCCCTTGAATCGAATTTGAACGAGCTATATTCGGTTATTGTTACCCGTAACAAGATTTATTTGAAACAGGAAAAAGGCACAAAAAGAGCGAACATCGTTTCCACTATTGGACTGACCCTTACAATCGTTTTTGGAATTACAAGTATATACTTTGCGATACTACAAATGAAAACTGTGTCAGCTAATAAGGAGCAGACCAAGAGTGAAACTGTTGTTCAAAACCAACAACCGGACGAAAATATATCATCGGGATCATCAGAATGAAAAAGAGAACTTTGTAAAAGCTACTTTCCAGATTATCGTGCATATAGGAGCGGAATATGGAATATATACACCGACTGTGCGGCGATCGCATCCTAAATTTCAAACTCCTCGCCTGCAAAAAAATTGCGTCGCCCGTGAAAACAACGTATAGGTTAAGTGGTTCGGTTAATGTGCTATTCTTTTAATATTGAAGTGTGCGACATATCCCGGACGATTACACCCTCATCGAATAGTTCATAGGCGAAAACCCAGTCCTTTTCAAAAACCGCACAACGATAACCGAGCGAACACCATTTACGAAACCGGCATAGCGGGTAATCCGCCGCATTGCCCAAACTCCTCAAAAATTCATCCATTCTGTCGGTGCGTTTCAACGCGGCCTCCCTCGAAAGTTTCAACTCGTCCAGAAGGTATATCCTCAATTCTGAAATCTTATCCAGAACCGCTTCCGCAATCAGAACCTCACGCATTTTTATCGCAATGCTCGTTGATCTGGCGCTTCAGTTCGGCTGTGAAAACTTCGACCGGCCTTGCATTACTCGCTTTAGCGGCTTCTTTGAAATTTTTCTTTTCACTCTCCAGAACGGTCACACACTTGTGCCCCTTGATTAACTCCAGGAGCCATTTCCCTTCGGGGGAATTATCCTCAATCATTATGTGTGTCATAGCCGTAATTTTTTTGTGTCCTGCATATACCAAACGTGCGCTTCGTCGATATGTTATCTATGCACCAAAAATAGTGCTTAATTTCCACTTTGCCAAATCGAGTGGCTCTGTTGAGCGAGTAAATTTTCAGCTCCGGAAAATTTCAGTTGGCGTTTATCCACAACAATCCCGGCGGATGAGCCGGCAAGTTTTTCGTAGGGAATAGTACGTGATGAATCAGAAAAGTTATACCTTTGCCTCTATGATGCGGAAATTATACATTATAGCCGGGTGTAACGGTGCGGGGAAAACAACCGCATCCTATACTGTGCTGCCCGAAATGCTGGGATGCAAGGAGTTCGTAAACGCCGACGAGATCGCAAAAGGCTTGTCGCCCTTCAACCCCGAAAGCGTGGCGATCGAGGCCGGACGCCTGATGCTTCAGCGCATGGACGACCTGTTGGCCGAAGGTGCGGATTTTGCATTCGAAACGACGCTGGCGACTCGTTCATACGTGAAGTTCATCGAGAAGGCACATGCAAAAGGCTATTATGTCACGCTGCTGTTCTTCTGGCTGCCGACCCCCGAACAAGCCATTGAACGTGTTGCAACCCGCGTAAGAGAGGGCGGTCACAATATCCCCTCGGAAGTGATCCGCCGCCGCTATGCAAACGGCATCCGGAACCTGACTACGCTTTACACGCCTATTTGCGACTATTGGACGATCTACAATAACAGTTCCGTCGATGGCATCCGAAAAGTCGCATGGGGCATCAACAAAGAAATAAAACAGGTTATTGATCCGTTATCCTATAAAAAGATTACCGATTATGAGTGAGCTTGAAATAAAACAGATGCAGGAGAAAATCGATGCGGGTATTCTGCTCGCGCAGAAACGCCTGATCGAAAAAGCCAAAAAGGAGGATGCAGAACTGGTTATCGAGCAAGACGGGAAAGTCGTGCGCATTAAAGCCAAAGATTTGAAATAAAATGCAACTATTTTGAAGAAAATAAGGGATCTACTTTTCGTAGCTCCCTTTAAATTTTTTGTAACCAACTAATAGTTAGCTTGGCGTACATGCTTGGATACGATTTTCATAATTACAAATGTCATCATTCCTTAAAAAAATACTTCCCATTTCTCTGCTTAATAAGGTAGCCGTGATAAGAATTATTAGCTTTATCTGAAAAGTCAATTCTTATTTTATACTCATCTTTATTAATGTCCTCCTTCCCCACGTAACAAAAAGATAAATTCATTGATTCACCTTGTTCCAAATCCCACGGACAAGGATCAGAATGGTGAATCAGGTTTTTTGACTTTACTTTTACCTTATTTATGTGGCATAAGTTTTCTCTATTTATTAAATCAAAAATCACCTCTCGTTCTATTTGCTTAATATGCAATGTATTACACCACAAATTAGGTTTAATGCCTATAAGATATTGTTTACGTGTATACCAAACTGCCAATCCTGAAATAATAAAGGCTAATACAGAAAGAACGACTGAAATAATCTCGAAGGGTGTCATAATGTGAATGTTTAAATGTTGAATTATATAAATATGATTTTCACTCAATATTAAAGGTCACTTTATACCGTGAGTTACATTTCCAGCTCCTTGAAAAACTCTGTGAGGGTGATGCCGTAGTAGCGGCAGAGGCGCTCGATGGTGCAGAGCGTGAAGTTGCGGCGGCCGGTTTCCAGCAGGCCGATGTTCAGGCCCGTGGCGCGGGCGACGACTTTCTGGAACACGCCGCGCTCTTCGCGCAGGGCCGTGAATTTCGCGGCGATGCGGCGCACGGATTCCGCGTCATGGCGTTTGGGTTTCATAGCGTCGCGTCGTTTTCGGATTCGGATTCGGATTCATCAGCGCCGCGGGGTTGCTCGTCGTAAGGCTCCAGCCCGGCGAAGAACTCTTCGAGCGTCGTGCCGTAGTAGCGGCAGATGTCGATCAGCGTGGTGATGGTCGGATTGCGCAGGCCGTTCTCGACATAGGCCAGGTAGATGCCCGTCTTGAACTGCACCTTTTCCTGCGACAAACCGTGCTGCTCGCGCAACTGACGGAGCCGTCGGCCGACGGCCTTTAAAAATGCGGGGTTCCGTTCCTGCTTCATCATGGCGCAAAGAAGCGCACAAACTACCTTTTTTATAATACCGTAAAGGTAGCCCAGCGCGATAATGATAAAAAAATCGGGCCGAAATAGCTGTTTTTCAGGGTGCAAGTGTACCGAATCCGAAAAAACGTTTTACCTTTGCATTGGATAGACGCCAAAATCAAAATTATGGATAGTTTACTTGCTGATAGTGACAGGCGCAATCTGTCTTGTCAGGCCAAGTAGATCCGTTCACCCCTCCAACATACGGGCAACGGGTCGAAAAGCCCGGCGCGATGATTGCACGAACCCCCGACGAGATCGGTGCGTTCGTCTGTAAAACCGATTGTCGAACAGTCGTTTTCAGCCCGTCACCACGAAATATAAAAAATAATGTGCTGCTCCTTATAAAAAAGGTAGTTTGGGCGTTGCGAATTTGATTTAAATTCGTACCTTTGTTGTAAGCGATCCGCCGAAAGGCGTGAATCGCGTTGCTGTCGATGTGAACGTGAGAATTTGCAGTAAGGCGGCAATCAAGAGGATGCCCTACGTCGGGTCGTTACCACGCCCCGATTGGAGGCAGTACATTCAAGGCACTACACCGCATGACGGGCGTGGGCCTCTTGCGTTTATGAAGTTCTTACGGGTTTCTCACGACCTACATCGGCGTAGTAACGCAAGCACGCATACCTCTCGCGCAGGGGACAGCGTGGGCCTATCCTCGATAGGCCGGGTTCACGTCCGTCTATTTTGTTTAATAGGGGCTTCGGCGGATAGCATCGACTTAAAACGAAAAAGTTATGTTATCTTTGCGAAGTAATACACGGCCTTTGCCGTGACATATTGTAAAGAATAAAGGTTAGGACAACCTTTATACCTTCTGACAAACTTGCGACCATTAGAGATAATGGGTTTATGGTTGGTATAAATTGTCTGAAACCCTTGCTATGCCCCTGCACTTGTGTAGGGGCAGGCACGGGCGTAAGGGCAGTTACCAACCAAAGGCTCGCAAGGCCGGTCAGAAGGGGCTGTACCTGCGCTCGTGTTCTTTTAGATACCGTGCCGGGTGCATCGAGGTTATCCGAAACACCCGGCCCGCAGCTTCACACAGGAGGCTCGGGCGCAAGGACAACTTACCGGAGTAAGGCTCGCAAGGCCGGTCATAGGGGTTGTACCTGCGCTCGTTTTCGTAAGGGGCCGGGAAAGTTGAACAACAACTAACCCCGGTTACAATGTCACGGCAAATCAATCAGAAGAAGGAGGCGTTTTTGGCATCCGTCGGCCCTTGGTCGGCGGGAATTGCCGTGCCGTATGCCGGGGTTTCACCTATATCTGTTTATATTCCCCAAGCTCACCACCTCAATAGTCCCGTGACGCAACAGCATCCGGGCCGGGCGCGGGCGGCACGAATCTGTGTGAATTTGCGTCACTATCTTCATCTTCAATGTGTCCCTGCGCCCGTTTTTTCTGCCTGCGGTCAGACCGCTGGCGTTATCACCCCTGAAAATTATGCCCCATTCAAAACAGGGTCGGAAATCCGGCTGCATATTTTTAGGGTCGGGGCCGCGGACCCGATCAACCTGCGCCCCGTTTTTAACACACCATACCCAAAAAAAGATGAAGCCCATTCGTCGTCGAACCAATTCATAAGATTAGTGTTGGTTGATTTTTTGGGTAAGGGCGGCGGCGTGCCGTACTCCCGCCGCCCGTTTTCGAACACTCGCGCCGAAAGCATTTACAATGCCCCCGGTGCAAACAATAAGGACGGTTTGGCTCTTAAATCTGGTAGAAATCGTTTTAACCACGGTTTCGATAAATGTAATCCCGGCCGTCCTTTTTTCATCAAAAACCCTAATTTTTTCCAATATTCGTTGTCGAATCCGACC
>UMFB01040476.1_pt1 | contig 26572 bp, 22 predicted proteins | sample 1964921 | NCBI WGS metagenome assembly UMFB01 (sample SAMEA4836037, study PRJEB28245) | human gut metagenome | biome: gut microbiome; material: fecal sample | place: Denmark | collected 2008
AGATTATGCCTTTCATAGGTTTATGAAATTAATATGCGTTCTCATCCTGCCGCAGGGCATTCCATACCGTCATGAAGATGATGCGGATGTCGAGCAGCAGCGACCAGTTTTCCAGGTACCAGATGTCGCGGCGTACGCGGCCTTCCATCTGGCTCAGGGAGTGGGTCTCGCCGCGGTATCCCGTCACCTGGGCCCATCCCGTGATGCCGGGTTTGATCAGGTGGCGAACCATATATTTGTTGATGAGTTTCGAGTATTGCTCGGTGTGCTGGAGCATGTGCGGCCGCGGCCCCACGATGGACATGTCGCCCCTGAGCACGTTGATGAACTGGGGCAGCTCGTCGATGCTCGACCGGCGCAGGAAATCCCCGAACCGGGTCTTGCGCGGGTCGTCCCGGGTCGCCTGCACCCTGTCGGCGTCGGCGTTGACGCGCATCGAACGGAATTTGATGCACCTGAACGTCTGGCCGTTCTCCCCGCTGCGCTCCTGCAGGAAGAGCCCCGGGCCGCGCGAGGTCAGTTTGGTGCCTATGGCCACGAAAATATAGATGAAGGGGAACAGCGTGCAGAGGAACAGGCTTGAGACGCTGACGTCGAATGCCCGTTTGATAAACCGGTTCGACGCCTGCCGCAACGGCTCCTCGCGGATGTAGAGGATCGGTACGTTGCCCAGCAGTTCGAGGTTCATCGTGCGCTTCATGTAGTTGCGCAGGTTGGGCACGTAGAAGAAGCGGACGAAGTTGTTTTCGCAGAAATCCATGATCGGGAATATCTCTTCCGCGTAACGATCCGTCGAGAGGCAGCAGTACACTTCGTTTACCGGGTGTGCCTCCAGCCACGGCAGCGCCTCGTCCACGCTTCCCAGGCAGGGGGTGTTGTCCGGCAGGGTGTGGTCGTCGTGGTTGCTGAAATAACCGAGTACGCGGTAGCCCGTGCTGGTGTTGTCGACCATTTCGTGGTATACCTCCTGTGCATTGTCCTTGCTCCCGACGATGATCACGCGGCGGGCGTTGCGCCCGTGTCCGCGCGTGACCTTGACCACGATGCGGCAGGTGTAGCGCCACAGCATCAGCAGTACGGTGAGCACGATGTAGAACGTCCCCATCAGGTGCACCGGCAGCAGCCCGTAGCTCCATACGGTCTGGATGAGCACGAAGAACCCCAGGTGGCAGAGTACGACGTAGAATACGCGGCGGATGATCTCCTCGTAGGGGACGATCCGCGAGGAGAGGATCACGCCGAACCACGAGAGGCCCGGGATGAAGCAGATGTTGAGACAGGCGAATATCTCCAGCGAGCGGGCGATACAGGCCGGTTGCGGATACAGCGTGAGCGCCAGTATCCAGGACAGGTTCAGTAAGAATAGGTCTCCGATGATGACGGGAAGCTTTATGAGCAAAGACTCCCGCATGACTTGTTTCATAACCGAAAATTTAGAGGCGTTAATTTTCGAATTAACGTTGCGCAGATTGCGTATGTGTGGGAAGAAGGATCTGCTGATTTATTTTTTCGATATACTTCAGCGGCACGTAAGCCGTCAGTGCGGTGGCTATGTCCTTGATCGCCACGGCGACCTTGCTGTGCCCCTTGTGCCGGATGTAGCGGCCCTCGATCCCGGCGAACACCCCGCCGGTCACGCGGACGGCATCGCCGCTGGCCAGGTCGACGTCCTGTGGTGCCACGATCTCGACATGTTCGTTCCGTGTCGCCACGACCGCCATGAAATCCCGCATCTGGTTGTCCGGTATCACCGTCGGTGCCTTTGTCTCCCGATCCATGATGTAGCGGATCGGCAGGGTGGTGCAGGCCTTGATCTCCTTCAGGCGCACGGCCGAGGTGCAGATGAACAGCAGGTTGTGGATGAGCGGCTCCCAGACCTTGCGCGTCCGCTCCCCGTATGTCCGCCGGGCGAAGTGCATCGGGATATAGCTCTCCACGCCGATGCCGTCCAGATAGCCCTTTACGAGCATCTCGCGGCCGTAGGTGACGCGCAATGCGTACCAGCGTTGTTTGTTTTCCGGATTTTCAGCCATGGGCATACCCTGGGGACACCTCCGCATGGGTGCGGTTGTCAAGCGATGAAATAATTGTGTAGGAATACGACTCTTGTCTCATGTACATCCCTACGATAGGGCCTGCGCATTTTTTCCTGTCGAACGCAAAGATACGAATTTTTCCCGCTCCGCCAACAACTCTGCTGCCATGCCGGGAATAGGCCATTCGGCCCGCGTAACAAACAATAAAGGACACAAAAAGGCTGGATATTCCAGTTTTGCGCCTCTTTATGTCCTTATTTCTTGCCGATATGCACTAAAAAGCGTATACCTTGCGTTGTTTTACGATGCAAATATAGCTCTTTATTTTTAAATCCAAAATATCCGGCAAAAGATTTTCCCGGATCATGGCTGTTTTTGTCCTTTCGCGGCCAGCTTTCCCCGGGGGCGGATTCGGCCGGGAATTCCGGCGCCTGCGGCCTGCGGCTACCTGAATACGGTGAATTTCTCGTTCCACTGGCCGCGCACCGTATCGTAATAATATCTCCATACGGGTGTCCGGAGCACTTCGCGCAGCCGCCAGCGGTTCCGGTACGGGCCGGAGAGTTTGCGGAACAAGCGCGGCAGGGGCTTGTCCGGCATCGGCGACAGGGTGAGTACCTCCTCCATGAACCGTCCGAGCATCCCCGCTTCGCATTCCGGGCCCGGAACCTCCGCCCCGAGGTATTCCACGGCGGCGGCCGTCATCAGGTCGGCGAACCTGTCCATGCGGTAGTCCTCCATCGCCGTGCGGAACAGTGCATGGTCGATCTCGTCCCAATGCCGTGTCAGGAAACATGCCCAGTCGCAGAGGTGCCGCAGTACGATCCCTTCCTTCTGGAAATGCACGGCGGCGTGGCGTATCAGGAATATGGCGTTGAACGTCGCCGGGGGCGTCTGTATGCCCGGCGCCAGGCCGTGCGTGCCGTCCTTCTCCAGTAACCGCACCAACAGGGCGTTCAGCTCCCGCTCCGTCCTGTTGCGGCGCACGTTGAGTATTGTCCTGTGGTTTTCTATCAGCACCCCGTCCCAGACGTATTCCGAATGCTTGGGGACGTCGAAATAGAGGTGTGCCCCGATCTCATGCAGGATGCGGTCGCCCTTGTCCGATTGGCCGTAGAGGTAAATGTCGATGTCGCCGCATTCCCGGTGCTCCGGGATAGGGTAGTCGCGGCTCAGCCCGAGCCCTTTGAGCAGCAACATGCGGAGCCCCTCTTCGGAGAACCGCGCTGCGAGTTTTGAGGCCGTTTGCTGCTGGTGGCGGTACCTTTCCTCCAGTTTCTCGGCCGACAGCGCCCAGCGTATGCGGGTTTCGCGCGGCGGTTGCTGTGCTGCGGGCAGCCGGCATATGCCGTCCCACACGACGGCGCTCAGCCCGTGGTCGGCGGCCATGCGGTAAATCCGCTCCCACGATCCCGGCGTGACGGCGGTGCCGGCGGTATCGCTCACGGGGGCGGCCCCGAGGCCCGCTCCGCTGCTTACCAGCCGGATGAAATAAAGGGTATCCTTGTCCAATGGCATTGAAAGGTTTGTCGTCCGATAGTGCCGCAAAGATACGACAATCTTGCGAATAATCAATTATGCAGGAAATTGCGGCTTGCAGCCACGAAAAAACGGCCGCCTTGTTCAAGGCGGCCGTTCTCCGTGATCCCGCTGGGGCTCGAACCCAGGACCCCAACATTAAAAGTGTTGTGCTCTACCAGCTGAGCTACGGAATCTCCGTGTGCCAATCGGAAATTACTTTCCGTTTTGGTGGTGCAAATGTATAGAATATTTTTGTTTTACCAAAATAAAACGATATTTTTGTACTCGTTAATACGAAAAAATAAACTTTAAATCCACAATACCTATGTGTAGAGCGCTAATTATCGGTGCCGGAGGTGTCGGGACGGTCGTCACCCAGAAAATCGCAGCCAATCCCGTCTTTTCGGACGTGATGCTGGCCAGCCGAACCAAATCCAAATGCGATGCCGTTGCGGCGGCCATCGGCGGCAACCGCGTGAAGACCGCCCAGGTCGACGCCGACAATGTGCCGGAGCTCTGCGAGCTGTTCCGCGCCTTCAAACCCGACATCGTCGTCAACGTGGCGCTTCCTTACCAGGATCTGACCATCATGGACGCCTGCCTCGAATGCGGCTGCAATTACCTCGACACGGCCAACTACGAACCCAAGGACGAGGCCCATTTCGAATATTCGTGGCAGTGGGCCTACCAGGATCGTTTCAAGGCCGCCGGGCTCACGGCGATCCTCGGCTGCGGTTTCGACCCCGGCGTGACAGCCATCTTCACGGCCTATGCCGCCAAGCACCATTTCGACGAGATTCACTACCTCGACATCGTGGATTGCAACGCGGGCAACCACGGCATGGCTTTCGCCACGAACTTCAACCCCGAGATCAACATCCGCGAGGTGACGCAGAAAGGGCGTTATTTCGAGAACGGCGAGTGGGTTACCACCGAGCCGCATGAGATACACCGTACGCTCAATTACCCGGGTATCGGCGAGCGCGAGTCGTATGTGATCTACCACGAGGAGCTCGAGTCGCTGGTCAAGAACTATCCGACCATTAAGCGTGCACGTTTCTGGATGACCTTCGGCCAGGAATACCTCACGCACCTGCGCGTCATCCAGAACATCGGCATGGCGCGTATCGACCCGATCATCTATAACGGCGTCGAGATCGTCCCGATCCAGTTCCTCAAGGCGGTGCTGCCCGATCCCAAGTCGCTGGGCGCCAATTACCACGGCCAGACCTCGATCGGCTGCCGTATCCGCGGCATCAAGGACGGCAAGGAGCGCACCTATTATATTTATAACAATTGCGACCACGAACAGGCCTACCGGGAGACCGGGACGCAGGCCGTCAGCTTCACCACGGGCGTACCGGCGGCGCTGGGCGCGTCGATGTGGGCCAAGGGGCTCTGGCGCGGTGCCGGCGTGTTCAATGTCGAGGAGTTCGATCCCGATCCGTTCCTGGCCGAGCTCGGCCAGCAGGGGCTTCCGTGGCACGAACTGTTCGACGTGGACATCGAGCTCTGACGCGCAGGGCGGTAAATTCCCAAAAAGGGGATCGGTTCATGGCCGATCCCCTTTTTCCGGTCTTATTATGCCGTATTTTCGGTCGCAACGTGAAACTTGTACCCTTTATTGTATTATATATGATACATTTTTATTATATTTGGGCGTCAATTAACCCATTTGAATAGTATGAAAATGAAATGTATCCTATGTGCCGTCGCCGCACTTGCGATGTGCTCGACATCCCTGTCCGCTGCTCCTGCGGAGGAAAAAGAGAAAGTGGAGTTCAAACGCCATTGGTTCATGCAGGTACAGGCGGGTGCCGCCTATACGCTCGGCGAAGTGGATTTCGGCAAGCTGGTATCCCCGGCGGTGGCGCTTTACGCCGGGCACCGGTTCTCGCCCGCGTGGGGCCTGCGCTTCGGCCTGAGCGGCTGGCAGAGCAAAGGCGCCTGGGTCTCGCCCGAGTCGGTCTACCAGTATAAATATTTGCAGGGCAACGTCGACGTGACGCTCGACCTGGCCAACCTGTTCGGCAAGTTCAACTACCGCCGCACGGTCAATCCTTACCTGTTCGCGGGTGTGGGCGTGAACGGGGCGTTCAACAACGACGAAGCCAACGCCCTCGACGACCAGGGCTATACGCTCCAGAACGTGTGGTCGGGCAGCAAGGTCTTCGTGGCCGGACGCCTGGGGCTGGGCGTCGATTTCCGCTTTTCGGACTGCGTGTCGTTCGGCGTGGAACTGAATACCAACATGCTTTCCGACAAATACAACTCGAAGAAGGCCGGGAACCTCGACTGGCAGTTCAATGCGCTGGCCGGGTTCACCTTCCGCTTCGGCAAGAACTATAAGAAATCGCGTCCGGCAGTCGCCGCCGCGCCCGTAACCCCCGCCCGGACTACCGAGCCCGCCCAAAAGGAGGAACCTGCCGTGCAGGAGCCCGCTCCCGTGCAGGCTCCGGTGACGAAGGCCGCCGAGAAGCCGGCAGCACTGCGTGAAAATATCTTCTTCCGTATCGGTTCGGCGCAGATCCGCACCTCCGAACAGGCGAAGGTCGCAGCGCTTGCCGAGTACCTGAAGGCCAATCCTTCCGCCCGGATCGAGATCGTCGGCTATGCCGATGCCGCTACGGGTTCGCACGCCCTCAACCTGAAACTCTCGCGGCAGCGTGCCGCGGGCGTCGCAGCGGCATTGGAACAGGCCGGCATCGCTGCCGACCGCATCTCTGCCGAGGGCAGGGGCGACACCGTCCAGCCTTTCCCCGGGGTCGAACAGAACCGTGTGAGCATCTGCATCGCCCAATAAACAGGGCAGGGCAGTGTCCCTTGCGGCGGCAGATTCCCTGCCGCCGCCTTTTTTTGCCCTGCATTTCCGCCTCCGCCCCGTTGGCCGCCCTGATTTACCGGCTGCCGCCCTCGTTTTACTTGCCTGTCGCCTCCGCCGCCTCTTTTCACGTTCGACGCCAGTGTCTTGCCGTTCGCCGCGTTTGTCATCTCGCTGCCGCCGCTTCCCGGTTCCGGCAAGACAGAACATCGTTTCTGTGCCTTCCGGTCGCCATCGCGCAGGCCGTTTCTTGACCCTGTCCGCCGCATTTCCCGCCTGTACTTCTGCCGTGTCTTTCAGCCGCAGGCCGCAAGACGGTAAGTATAAATACCTATTTCGCCGAAATTCCCCCTCGGGGCGTCATGGTTTAGCCGGTAATTTGCTATTTTTGCATCGTTTTGAGCGTCTCCGCCGTGCCGGGCAGCACCGTTTCCGGGCGGAGGGGACGAGGGATCGAATCCAATTGAAAACATTTCGATGATTGACTTCTTGAAGCTGCCTTCTCCGTGCTACGTCCTCGACGAGACGTTGCTGGATCGCAATCTGGCCGTGATCGACCGCGTGCGCCGCGAGTCGGGCGCCGAAATTATCGTAGCCCTGAAGGCCTGCGCCATGTGGAGCATTTTCCCCGAGCTGGCACGCCATTCCGACGGTGCCACGGCGAGTTCCGCCGCCGAAGCGAGGCTTGTATTCGAGGAGTACGGCAAGCCTGCGCACACCTACGCTCCCGTCTATACCGACCGCAATATCGACGAGATACTCCGTTGCAGCGACCATATCACCTTCAACTCGGTCGCGCAGTTCGAGCGCTTCGGGCCGATGGCGCTGTTGCGCGGCATTTCGTGCGGCCTGCGCATCAACCCGCAGTATTCGCCCGTGGAGACCGACCTTTATAACCCTTGTGTCCCCGGCTCGCGCCTCGGCGTTACGGTCGATGAACTGAACGATCTTCCCGCCGGGATCGACGGGCTGCACTTCCACGTGTTGTGCGAGTCGCGCCCGCACCACCTGAAGCTGGCGCTGGAAGCCGTCGAAAAGCATTTCGGGCAATATCTCGACCGGATCGGGTGGCTCAACATGGGCGGCGGGCACCTGATGACCCACGCCGAATACGACTGCGACGAGCTGATCGCCCTGCTGCGCGATTTCAAGTCCCGCCATCCCCGCCTGCGGCTGATCCTCGAACCGGGCAGCGCCTTCACCTGGAGGACGGGCTGCCTCGTCTCGACGGTCGAGGATATCGTCGAAAATGCCGGCGTGCATACGGCGATGCTCGACGTGTCGTTCGCCTGCCATATGCCCGACTGCCTCGAAATGCCCTATAAACCGGCCATCGTCGGGGCGCACGAACCCGCCGAAGGGGAGAAACGCTGGCGCATGGGCGGCACGAGCTGCCTTGCCGGCGACTACTGCGGCGACTGGGCCTTCGACCACGAGCTGAAGGTCGGCGAGCGCATCGTCTTCGAAGATATGATCCACTATACGATGGTCAAGACCACGATGTTCAACGGCGTGGCGCACCCCTCGATCGTCATCGCCCGCCGCGACGGGCGCACGGACGTCATCCGCGAATTCGGCTACGAGGATTTCCGCAACCGCATGTCGTAAATTACACAAACGCATATAAATGAAAGATTTTACACCTACCTCCTACATGCTCGAATGTGTCGCTACGGGGCGTGAGTTCGAGGACACGGGCTGGATGCTCTCCGATCCGCAGTGCAAGATGCCCTCGCTCATCCGTGCGAAATATGCCCGCAGGCAACTCGAAGTGAAACCCGCCGAATACGGTCTTTACCGGTTCTGCGACTGGATGCCCGTGCGGCGTATCCTCAAGGGCTCCTCGGCGCCCGTCACCTACAAAAGCAAGGGGCTTGCCGCCCACCTCGGGCTGGAAAACCTCTGGATCACGTTCAACGGCTACTATCCGGCCATCGGTGCCACGATGTCTACCTGTTCGTTCAAGGAGACCGAAGCCTATTCGGTCTGCGGGCGTGCCGCCGAACACGAGGATCGCGTCCTTGTGGTCGCCTCGGCGGGCAATACGGCCCGTGCCTTCGCCAAGGTGTGTTCCGACAACAATATCAAGCTGCTCCTGTCGGTGCCTTACGACAATATCGGGGCGCTGTGGTTCGAGCATCCGCTCGACCCCTGCGTGAAACTCATCTCGTGTGCGGCGGGCGGCGACTATTTCGACGCCATCCACCTGAGCGACCTCGCCCTCAAGGGGCCCGGGTTCTATGCCGAAGGCGGCGCGAAGAACATCGCCCGCCGCGACGGCATGGCCACGACGGTACTTTCGGCCGTGACGACCATCGGCCGCATCCCCGACTACTATTTCCAGGCCGTGGGCAGCGGTACGGGCGCCATTGCCGCCTGGGAGGCCAACATGCGCCTGATCGGGGACGGCCGCTTCGGGACGAATACCATGAAACTCATGGTGTCGCAGAATGCGCCGTTCGTGCCGATGTACGACGCATGGCAGGCCGATTCGCGCAAGATGCTGCCCTACGAGGACGACAAGGCGCGCCGCGATGCGGAGATCATCGACGCCAAGGTGCTCTCCAACCGCCGCCCGCCCTACGGCATCACCGGCGGGCTTTACGATGCGCTGAAAGCCACGGGCGGAGAGTTCTTCGTCTCGACGAACGCCATGGCGCGCAAGGCGCGCAAGCTTTTCCACGAACTGGAGGGCGTGGACATCTACTCTGCGGCGGGCGTCGCACTGGCTTCGCTCATCAATGCCGTCGCCGCGGGCAAGGTCGAAAAGGACGCCACCGTCATGCTTAACGTCACGGGCGGCGGTGAGGAGCATTTCAAGGAGGGTAAGGAGCTCTGGTACCTCAAGCCCAGCCATGTATTCCCGCTCGAACCCGACACGGAAGACGTGGTCGCCAAAGTCGAGGCGCTCTTCAACTGATCCCCGATACGATCCGGCTCCGGCCGGATCTTTTTTTCGGGCCGTCGCGTCCCGGATGCCGCCCCGCGGCAAGGGGCGGCAGTTCCGTACTTTGGCCCCGTTTCCCGTCCGCTGCCTCGTCCGTTTCACGGCGCCGGCGCGAGTCCCGCTCTGCCCTCCGGCGCAGTCCTGTATTCCGAGTGCGCTGTCTTTGCTGTCGTCCTGCCTGCTTCCTTGCCTGTTCCACGGCGCCGGCGCGAGTCCTGGTCTGCCCCGGTATAGTCCTGTATTCCGAGTGCCCCGTCTTGCCCGCCTCCAATCCGCTTTCCTGCCCGTTTCACGACGCTTGCGCGTGTTCCTGTACGTTTCCCTGCCCCGACCCTGTATTCCGGGCGGGACACTGTCCCTGTCCGCTGCCTGCCGCATGTGCCGGTGCATTTTCCGGTGCCGGGAAAGAAAACGGCCGCAAAGGCCGGAATACTGCCGGAAACTATTATCTTTGCAGCGGTTTCCGGAGGGCGGCGCGCAGCCGGGCCTCTCACCGGGAGCTCCGATTTTTTTATTATTAACCCAACAAATTCAAGATGAAAAACATCCGAACCAAGCAGACTCCCTGCTTCAGGCGTTGGAGCCGCAAGGGCTGGGCAGCCTTTGCGAGCCTGCACCGCCATGTAACCATCGGAGTCCTCGCCGTGACGATGTCGATCCTCTTGCTCGCGACGCAACATGCGTCTGCGCACGATGCCGATACGGCCGCCGTCCTCAAAACGCTGAGGATCGACGAGGTCGGCATTTCGGGCAGCCAGTCTGCCCCGACGCGCAGCGTACAGTCGCAAACCCCGCTTTTCGACCGGAAAGCACAGGCCGCAGCGCCCGTCCAGACCCTGGAGTCCGCCCTGCGCCTCGCACCTTCGGTCGATATCCGCGAACGCGGGGGCAAGGGCATGCAGGCCGACATCTTCATCCGTGGGGGCTCTTTCGACCAGACCATGGTACTTCTCAACGGCATCGACTTCACCGATGCCCGCACCGGGCACCAGTCCCATTCGCTGCCCGTCGACATCGACTGCATTTCGGCCGTCGACCTGTTGGACGGCGTGCCGGGCGTCGGGGCCTTTGCCGGGGCGGTGAATATCCGCACGGCGCCCCTGAAACCCACCTACCTGCGTTTCGAGGGCGCCGGCGGCCAGCACGGCTACGCCTATGCGAACCTTTCGGGCGCTGTGACTTCGGGCCGTTTCTCGCTGCTCGCCGCCGGTTCCTACCGTCGCAGCGACGGCTACCGCCACAATACCGATTTCGCCAATTACAACGCTTTCGTGCGTGCGACCTACGAGGCTCCCCGCGCCGGGTTCTTCGACCTGCAGGCCGGTTACCAGAACCGCACGTTCGGTTCCAACGGCTTCTATGCGGCCTATAACCCCGACCAGTGGGAGGCGACCTCCACGGCATTGGCGTCGCTGCGCTGGTTGAAACAGGCCGGGCGCTTCTCGTTCGGCGCTTCGGCGAGCTACCGCAAGAATTTCGACCGTTACGACTGGACGCGCGGCACGGCGATGAACCGCCACAATACCGACAACGTCGGTGCCCGGCTGTGGGCGGATTACGACTGGCGGGCGGGTACGACCTCGCTCGGCGGCGATTATGCCTTCAACCACATTTACAGCACCAATCTCGGCGAGGCGCTCTCCCGGCCGCACGGCCGCTATACGCACGCCAAGGCGCGCAGTACGGGCAACCTCTGGCTGCGCCATGCCAAACAGTGGCGGAGGTTCGACCTCGCGGCTTCTGCGGGCATCAGCCTCACGCCCTACGGCACTTCGGCGCTGTGGAGCCTCTCGGGCGGCTATACGCCCGCCGCGGGGCTGCACCTCGGCATCGGGGCGTTCCAGTCGATGCGCCTGCCGACCTTCACCGACCTTTACTATACTTCCCCGGCACAGATCAACAACCTTGACCTGACGCCGGAAAGGGCTGTCACTTATCTGTTTGATGCCGGTTATGTGAAGAACAGCTGTAGGTTGTCGCTGCAGACCTACTACCGTGCCGGCCGCGACATCATCGACTGGGTGTGGCGTGAGGATATGGGCGACAAGTGGCACTCCGAGCAGACCAGCCGCCTCGACACCTACGGCATCGAGCTTTCGGGCGGTTATACGGTCGCCGACGGCTTTCTGCGCCGCGTGACGCTTTCCTACGGTTATATTACCACCGACCGCAACAGCGACATCATCGCCAAGGGGGCGATGGATTACATGCGCCACAAGGCGGCGCTGGCCGTCGAGGTGCATTTCCTGCGCCGCATGTCGCTGGCACTCACGGCGTCGGTCTACGACCGCAACGGCAGCTACACGCACTATCCCGTGCCGGGCGACCCGTCCCTCTCCGAGGTGCGCGATTACGAGCCTTATTTTCTGCTCGACGGCCGCCTCCAGTGGGAGAAAGGCATCTGCCGGCTTTATGTCGATGCGACGAACATCACCGATTCCCGCTACTGCGACCTGGGCGGCATCCCGCTGCCCGGGGCGTGGGTCACGGCGGGCGTGGCGCTGACCATCGGCCGCTGATACGCTCCCTTCCGGCTGCATTCCGGCCCGTCGCCTCGCGCGGCGGGCTTTTTTTTTGCCGGTTGGCCGCCAGCCGTGCGCAGCGTTTCTTCGGGCTTCTCGCCGGACGGGCAGCGGTTTTGGGGAGGTTATTCCGGCCCGCTCCCTGCGCCAGCGGTTTTTTCGGGGCGGGGCTTTCTCTTCTCCCTGCAGGGTGGACAGCCGGGGAAACGGGGTGCAGGATAGCGCACCATCTTCGAGGGGGGGGGCTTCCCGTCCCTCCCGATTTTTCCAATCTTTCCGATTTCCCTGTTCTTTCCGAAATCTTCCCCTCCTTTCGTACCCCCCCCCGTTTTCCTGCACCGCGTGACCCGCCGCTCGCTTTTTCTCCCTGCGGGAATTTCCGGCTCCGTGCCCGCCTCTCCTGCGGAAAAAACCCGGAAACTGCTGTTTCAGAATCCGGAGTGGCTTTTTTCGTTACGATTTTTTCGTATTTCTCCCGGATTTTCTTTATCTTTGAAAGTATAAATCTAACCTCATTACCTATGGAAAAGCGTATCGTGGAGTGTGTCCCTAATTTCAGCGAGGGACGCGACAAGGCAGTAATCCGTCAGATCACATCGGCCATCGAATCCTCCGGGGGCGTCAAGCTGCTGGACGTGGATCCCGGCGAGGCGACCAACCGGACTGTCGTCACGTTTGTCGGCTCGCCCGAAGCGGTCGTCGAAGCCGCCTTTGCGGGGGTGAAGAGGGCTGCCGAGCTGATCGACATGCGCCGTCATAAGGGCGCGCACCCGCGCATGGGGGCTACCGACGTGTTGCCGCTGATCCCGATTTGCGGCATCACACTCGCCGAGTGCGCCGAGCTGGCCCGCAAACTGGCCGAACGCATCGCCGCTGAACTGCATGTCCCGACCTATTGTTACGAGGCCGCGGCCTTCACCCCCGAGCGGCGCAACCTTGCGGTCTGCCGTGCCGGGGAGTACGAGGCGTTGCCCGAGAAACTGGCGCACAAGGAGACGGCCCCCGATTTCGGGGCGCGGCCGTTCGACGACGGGGTAGCCCGCACGGGTGCCACGACCGTCGGTGCGCGCGATTTCCTGATCGCCGTGAATTTCAACCTCAATACCACCTCCACGCGCCGCGCCAACGCCATTGCGTTCGACGTGCGCGAGAAGGGGCGCCCCGTGCGCGAGGGCAACCCCGTCACGGGCAAGGTCGTAAAGGATGCCGCCGGCAATCCCGTCATGCAGCCCGGCACACTTCCGGCCACGAAGGCTATCGGTTGGTTCATCGAGGAATACGGCATCGCACAGGTGTCGATGAACATCACCGACATCGCCACCACGCCGCTCCACGTGGCCTTCGACGAGGTGTGCCGCAAGGCCGACGCCCGCGGCGTGCGCGTCACGGGCACCGAAATCGTCGGGCTCGTCCCCAAACGTGCGCTCATCGAGGCCGGGAAATATTTCCTGCGCAAACAACGCCGTTCGACGGGTATCGCCGAGCAGGAGATCGTCCGCATCGCCGTCAGGTCGATGGGGTTGGATGACCTCAAACCTTTCGACCCCGCCGAGAAAGTAATCGAATATCTGCTTGAAGCGGAGGATAAGCAAAAACGGCTTATCGACATGACCTGCAAGGGGTTTGCCGAAGAGACCGCGAGCGAATCCCCGGCACCGGGCGGCGGCTCGATCGCGGCCTACATGGGAGCGCTGGGCGCAGCCCTCGGCACGATGGTCGCCAACCTCTCGTCGCATAAGGCGGGGTGGGACGACCGCTGGGAGGAGTTTTCCGATTGGGCCGACCGGGGACAGGCGTTGCTCGGGGAGTTGCTGCACCTCGTGGACGAGGATACGGCGGCGTTCAACCGCATCATGGCCGTCTTCGCCATGCCCAAGTCGACGGACGAGGAGAAGTCTGCCCGCAGCGCGGCCCTCCAGGAGGCGACGCTCTATGCGACGCAGGTGCCCCTGGGGACGATGAAGACGGCCTTCGGGGTTTTCGAAATCGTGCGTGCCATGGCAGCCGTCGGCAACCCCAACTCGGTGTCCGACGCGGGCGTCGGGGCGCTGGCCGCCCGCAGCGCCGTGCTGGGCGCAGGCCTCAATGTCCGGATCAATGCCGCCGGGCTGAAAGACCGTGCCGCGGCCGATGCGCTCGTGGCCGAAGCCGACCGCCTTGCGGCCGAGGCCGAACGGGCCGAGCGCGAGGTGTTGGAGATAGTAGCAAGTAAAATCTGAGCGATATGACACTGCAAGAGTTCCAGAATGACATCCGCGCGGGCATTCCCGACCGGCTGCCCGCCGCTAAACCCTATGACAAACAGATCAACCACGCGCCCAAGCGCAAGGGGATACTCACGCCCGAGGAGGAGGTGCTGGCGATCCGGAACGCACTGCGTTATTTCCCCGCGAAGCACCACGCCACGCTGGCCAGGGAGTTTACCGAGGAGCTGCGCAAATACGGGCGCATCTACATGTACCGCCTGCGTCCCGACTACGAGATGTATGCGCGGCCGATCGACGAATATCCCTGCCGCTGCCGCCAGGCCGCGGCTGTGATGCTGATGATCCAGAACAACCTGGACAAGGCCGTGGCGCAGCATCCCCACGAGCTGATCACCTATGGCGGCAACGGCGCCGTGTTCCAGAACTGGGCGCAGTACCGCCTGACGATGAAGTACCTGTCGGAGATGACCGACAGCCAGACGCTGGTGATGTACTCGGGGCACCCGCTGGGGTTGTTTCCGTCGCATCCCGATGCCCCGCGCGTCGTGGTGACCAACGGCATGGTGATCCCCAACTATTCGAAGCCCGACGACTGGGAGCGCATGAACGCCCTCGGGGTGTCGCAGTACGGCCAGATGACGGCCGGCTCCTATATGTATATCGGCCCGCAGGGGATCGTCCACGGCACCACCATCACGGTGATGAACGCCGCGCGCAAGCGTTTCTCCGGCGGCCGCAAGGATGCCCGGGGGATGCTTTTCGTCTCCTCGGGGCTGGGCGGCATGTCCGGGGCGCAGCCCAAGGCGGGCAATATCTCGGGCGTGGTGAGCGTCATCGCCGAAATTAACCCCAAGGCGGCGCAGAAACGCTACGAGCAGGGATGGGTCGACGAGATGTACGATTCGCTCGACGCCCTGGTTCCCCGCATCCGCGAGGCCTGCCGTGCCCGCGAGGTGGTCTCGATGGCCTATGTGGGCAACGTCGTCGACCTTTGGGAAAGGCTGGCGGCCGAGGAGATTGCCGTAGACCTGGGTTCCGACCAGACCTCGCTCCACAACCCCTGGGCGGGCGGCTACTACCCCGTGGACGTAAGCTACGAGGCTTCGAACAAGATGATGGCCGAGGAGCCCGCCCGCTTCCGCGAGTGCGTGCAGGAGTCGCTGCGCCGCCAGGTCGACGCCATCAACAAACTCACCGCGCGGGGGATGTATTTCTTCGACTATGGCAACGCCTTCCTGCTGGAAGCCTCGCGCGCCGGGGCTGCCGTGATGGGCGAGGGCGGCCGTTTCCGTTATCCTTCCTATGTGCAGGACATCATGGGGCCGATGTTCTTCGACTACGGCTTCGGCCCGTTCCGCTGGGTCTGCACCTCGGGCCGCCCCGAAGACCTCGAGCTCACCGACCGCCTCGCCGCCGAAGTATTGGAGGAGATCCGCGCCACGGCACCCGCCGAGATCGCCGGGCAGCTCGACGACAACATCCACTGGATCCGCGAGGCCGGCCGTAACCGGCTGGTCGTCGGTTCGCAGGCGCGTATCCTCTATGCCGACAGCGAGGGGCGCACACGGATCGCACAGGCCTTCAACCGGGCTGTGGCCGACGGGCGTCTCTCGGCCCCCGTCGTGCTGGGCCGCGACCACCACGACGTGTCGGGCACCGACTCGCCCTACCGCGAGACGTCGAACATCTACGACGGCTCGAATCTCACGGCCGACATGGCCGTGCAGAACGTCATCGGCGACTCGTTCCGCGGCGCCACGTGGGTGTCGATCCACAATGGCGGCGGCGTAGGCTGGGGCGAGGTCATCAACGGCGGCTTCGGCATGGTGGTCGACGGCTCGGAAGATGCCGACCGCCACATCCGGGAGATGCTGCTGTGGGATGTCAACAATGGCATCGCCCGCCGCAGCTGGGCGCGCAACGAGGGGGCCATGTCGGCCATCCGCCGCGAGATGGAACGCACCCCCGGCCTGCAGGTCACGCTGCCCAATGTCGCCGATGAGGAATTGATACGTAATATATTGAAAGAAAACGAATAAATCCCTATCACTTCACATGGAACATCACCATATCTCCGCGGAGCACCTTTCCCTTGCCCGCATCCGTGAAATCCTCGAACGGCACCTTCCCCTGGCACTGAGCGACGATGCCCGGACTCGCATCGTCCGCTGCCGCGAATACCTCGACCGCAAGATGGAAAACCCCGAGCGGCCGGTCTACGGCATCACCACCGGATTCGGTTCGCTGTGCGACATTTCGGTGGGCTACGACGAGCTGGCGCAGTTGCAGAAGAACCTCGTGATGTCGCATGCCTGCGGTACCGGCGAGCGGGTGCCTTCCGAGGTCGTGAAGCTGATCCTGCTGCTCAAGATCCAGTCGCTATCCTACGGCCATTCGGGCGTGCAGCTTGCGACCGTGGAGCGGCTGATCGACTTTTTCAACAACGACGTCCTGCCCGTGGTCTACCAGCAGGGTTCGCTGGGCGCATCGGGCGACCTGGCGCCGCTGGCGCACATGAGCCTGCCGCTGCTGGGGCTGGGCGAAGTGGAATACAAGGGGGCTGTGCGCCCGGCTGCCGGCGTGCTCTCCGAGCGGGGATGGCAGCCGATCGAGCTCCAGTCCAAGGAGGGGTTGGCGCTGCTCAACGGCACGCAGTTCATGAGCGCCTACGGCGTCTGGGCTTTGATCCAGTCCCGCCGCCTGAGCGAGTGGGCCGACCGTATCGGGGCGCTGTCGCTCGACGCTTTCGACGGGCGCATCGAGCCTTTCTGCGACGAGGTGCACCTGATCCGCGCCCACCGGGGACAGCTCGCCACGGCACGCAACATCCGGCGCCTGTTGGAAGGCAGCCAGCTGGCCGCACGCCCCAAGAAACACGTACAGGATCCCTATTCGTTCCGCTGCATCCCCCAGGTGCACGGGGCTTCGAAGGACACCATCGACTATGTCGAAAGCGTGCTGACGACCGAGATCAACAGCACCACCGACAACCCGACGGTCTTCCCCGACGAGGACATGGTCGTCTCGGCGGGGAATTTCCACGGCCAGCCCATCGCGCTGGCGATGGATTTCCTCGCCATAGCCCTCGCCGAGCTGGGCAACATCTCCGAGCGGCGCACCTATAAACTGATTTCGGGCGCCCGGGAACTTCCGAAGTTCCTGGTTGCCAACCCGGGGCTGAACAGCGGCTTCATGATCCCGCAATACACCGCGGCGTCGATCGTCAGCCAGTCCAAAGGGCTGTGCATGCCCGCCTCGGTCGACTCGATCCCCTCGTCGCAGGGGCAGGAAGACCATGTGAGCATGGGTTCCAACGCCGCCACCAAACTTTACCGCGTGGTGCTCAACACCGAGCGCGTGCTGGCCATCGAGCTGTTCAATGCCGTGCAGGCGCTCGATTTCCGCCGCCCGGCGCGTTCCTCCGCGACGATCGAACATATGGTCGCCGAGTACCGCAAACGGGTGCCGTTCATCGACAACGACTCGGTGATGTACCCCCATATCGAATCCTCCATCCAATTCCTCCGGACACTATGAGGCTGCTGGTAAAGAACATCGGTACGATCGTCGGGATCGAGACCGCCGGCCGCCTCCGCCTGTGCGGCGGGGAGATGGATCGGCTGGAGACATTCGACGATGCCTGGCTGCTGGCCGACGACGGGCGTATCGCAGCCTTCGGGAGCATGGATTCGCTGGGCGAGATGGCCGCGGACGAGGTGGTCGACGCCGGGGGCGGGATGCTTTTCCCGTCGTTCTGCGATTCGCATACGCACCTGGTCTATGCCGGGAGCCGCGAACAGGAGTTCCTCGACAAGATCAACGGCCTGACTTACGAGCAGATCGCACGCCGCGGCGGGGGCATCCTCAATTCCGCCGACCTGCTGCACCGCACTTCCGAAGAGGAACTCTACCGCCAGGCGATGGGGCGTATCCGCGAGATCGCCGCCATGGGGACGGGGGCCGTGGAGATCAAGAGCGGCTACGGGCTGACTACGGCCGACGAACTGAAGATGCTGCGCGTCATCCGGCGTATCCGCGAGACGGCGCCGCTGGCCGTGCGCGCCACGTTCCTCGGGGCGCATGCCGTGCCGCGCGCCTACGTCGGACGGCAGGAGGAGTATGTCGACCTGGTCTGCAACGAAATGCTGCCTGCGGTGGCGGCCGAAGGGCTGGCCGATTTCGTCGACGTGTTCTGCGACGAAGGGTTCTTCACCGTGGAGCAGACGGCACGCATCATGAAGGCCGGGCGCAAGCTGGGCATGCGCGCCAAGATCCACGCCAACGAACTCGCCGTCTCGGGCGGCGTGCAGGTGGGCGTGGAGTACGACGCCCTGTCGGTCGACCACCTCGAACGCATGGGCGGGCCCGAGATCGGCGCCCTGCACGGCACGGTGACCTCGCCGACGATGCTGCCCGGCGCGGCATTCTTCCTCGGGATGAGCTATCCGCCGGCCCGCGAAATGATAAATGCCGGGCTGGGCGTGGCGCTGGCTTCGGACTACAATCCCGGTTCGTCGCCCTCGGGCAACATGCGCATGGTCGTGTCGCTGGCATGCATCCGTATGCGGATGACCCCTGCCGAGGCCATCAATGCCGCGACGCTCAACGGGGCCTACGCCATGGGGCTTAGCCGTGACTACGGCTCCGTCACGGTCGGCAAGGTCGCCAATTTTTTCCTCACGGTGCCGATGCCTTCGGTGGCGTTCATGCCCTATGCCTATACCACGCCGCTCATCAGCCGCATATTCCTGCGCGGCGAGGAGGTCGTGGCGTAATATTTGACGGGAGAGCCGTATGAGATTGTTGGTTTTGATCATTGGCCTGGCGCTTGCCGGGGCCGTAAAAGCACAGGATATGAAGCCGTTGACACCGGAAGAAAGACGTGTGATCGTCGACAAGGGTACCGAAGCGCCTTTTTCGGGCCGTTATTACAAGCATCGCGGAGAGGGGGTTTACCGTTGCCGCCAGTGCGGTGCGCCGTTGTACCGTTCGCAGGACAAGTTCGACGCCGGGTGCGGCTGGCCGAGTTTCGACGACGAAATCCCCGGTGCCGTGAGGCGCACGACGGATGCCGACGGCCGGCGTACCGAAATCACCTGTGCCCGCTGCGGCGGACACCTGGGGCATGTCTTTACGGGCGAAGGCTTTACGCCCAAAAATACGCGCCACTGCGTCAACTCCGTCTCGCTCGTGTTCGAACCCGGAGGGGAAGCTTCCGCCGGGGCCGAAACGGCCGTAAAACCCGCGGCTTCCTCCCCGGAATCCGAAGGCCGGGCTGCCTCGCAGCCCGAAAAGCAGACGCAGCAGCCCGGAACCCAATTCGGGAGTCCCGGCGCTCAGGCGTCCGGGGCTGACTCGACGTCGGCCGCCCGGCCGGGGGACGGGATGCCGCCCGCAGGGCAGGCCGCGGAGCGTGGCGCGACGGCGATCTTTGCCGGAGGTTGTTTCTGGGGCGTGGAATATATGCTTTCGAAAGTGCCCGGAGTCCTGAAGGTCGAGTCGGGCTACATCGGCGGCACGACCGAAAATCCCACCTATGAAGAGGTATGCAGCCACCGTACGGGACATGCCGAAGCCGTACGTGTGGTATTCGATCCTGCAAAGGTGTCCTACGAGACGCTGGCACGCCTGTTCTTCGAAATCCACGACCCGACCCAGGAAAACGGGCAGGGCCCCGACCTCGGCGACCAGTACCGTTCCGAGATATTCTACACCTCGCCCGCCCAGCAGGCGACGGCCGAGAGGCTCATCGCCGAGTTGCGGCGCAAAGGCTACGACGTCGTGACGCAAGTCACCCCTGCGGGCCGTTTCTGGCCCGCCGAGGATTACCACCAGCGATACTACGAGCGCAAGGGTACGCAGCCCTACTGCCACGCCTATACCAAGCGGTTTTGAGTAGGGACGGGTGCCGCCGCCGCGTTGTGCCGGCCTTTCATGCCCGGACATCCTGTTGTCGTTTCCGCCTCTGTCCTGTCCCGGACTTGCCGCCGCATAGCGCCCGCCGCCGGGGCATTTTCGATTCCGATACGATTGTAAGACACCCCGCCTTGCAGCGGGGTGTCTTGCCGTCCGGGCGCAATCCCGGCCTGGAGCGATACGGGGCCTCGGCGCCGAATGGTTTTGAAAATCCGCTGCGGCGAAACACTCCCGGCCGAGGACAGATTGCCTTTCGGCCGTGGACAGGCTGCCTTCCGGCTGTGGACAGGTCGCTGTGTTTTAGGCCGTTGCCGCGTGCAAAGCCTATTCTTCGGTGAGTTTCCCGATCTCGCCCCGCATGATGTGGGGCAGATTTTCGCGGATTTTCCCGATGGGCCAGTCCCACCATCGCATCTCCTGCAACCTGGCTACGGTGTCCGCGTCGAAACGCCTGCGGATCACCCTGGCCGGCACGCCGCCGACGATGGTGTAGGGCGGGACATCCCTGGTGACGACCGCCCGTGCCGCGATCACCGCGCCGTCGCCGATCCTCACACCGGCCATGATGACCGCTTCGTACCCGATCCATACGTCGTTCCCGATTACGATGTCGCCTTTGTTGTCCCACGCCGCGGCGACATCCTTCCTGTCCAGTCCCCACTCCTCGAAAAAGAGCGGGAACGTATAGTTGGCCAGCGATCCCAGCGTGTGGTTGGCACTGTTGAACAGGAACCGTGCGCCGCACGCTATCGAACAGAACCTGCCGATTACCAGCCGGTCGCCGTTGACGGGGTAGTGGTACAGGACGTTGTTCTTTTCGAATTGCGTCGGGTCGTTCACGAAATCGTTGTAGATCGTGTAGTCCCCGACCTCGATCATCGGGTTGCCGATGACCGTGTTCAGGTAGACCGTCTGCCGGTCGTTCGTGCGGGGATAGGTCTTGCTATTCATGGCTGGTCGTTTCAGTCTGCTTTTACGGTGATGATCTGTTTCCAGTCGGTCGTATATTCCTGCGAGAGGTGCTGGCGGTTCATCTTCAGCGGGGCGAACCCCTGTGCCGCCACCACGACCCTGTTGCGGCCGTAGGTGCGGTTGGCCGCGTCCATGGCGCCCATCAGCCGGGCGTGCCTGGCACGATCCACGGGGTCGAACAGGTCGGTTTGCAGCCCCGTGCGCGACGAAATGTCCGAAAGCGTAATCCCGGCTTTCTTGTAGCCGTAGCCTTTGCGGAATATGCGTTGCAGGGCCTTTGCCGCCAGCGGCACCAGCTCCAGCGTGTCGTCGGTCGGCACCACGGGGCGCACGGTCTGGCTTTCGAAATACTGGGGCAGCTCCTCGCGGTGGCGGTTGGTGAGGATGTAGACCGTCACCTCGCCGCAGAGGCTTTGCTGGCGGCGCAGTTTCTCGGCGGCCATCGAGGCGAACGCCGCCACCGAGGTGTGTATCTCCTCGTATTGGGTCAGCTCGTGCGCGAAGCTGCGCGAGACGGTGATCTGCTGTTTGGCCGGCGGGGCGCTCTCGAAGTCGATGCACGCCTCGCCCTGAAGCTCTTTCCATGTGCGCAGCCCCGTGACCCCCATGCGGCCGCGTATCCATGCCTCGGGACGCTGCACGAAGTCCCATGCCGTACGTACGTTGGCGGCCTGCAACATGCGCCGGTGCTTGCGCCCGATGCCCCAGACATCCTCTATCGGGAATTTGCGCAGTACCTTTTCGATGTCCTGCGGACGGTACATCAGGCAGGCGCCCTGCAACTTGGGGTACTCCTTGCAGAGTTTCGACGCGATCTTGGCCAGCGTTTTGGTCGGGGCGATGCCGATGCTCACGGGGATGCCCGTATTGCGGCGTACCGTGCGGCTGATGTGCCGTCCCAACTCCTCCAGTCGTCCGGTTTCGATGCCCCGCAAGTCGAGGAACGCCTCGTCGATGGAGTATACCTCGGCGGCGGGAACCATGCGGCGGAGCGTCCAGATCACGCGCCGCGACATGTCGCCGTAGAGGTTGAAATTACTCGAAAAGACGGCTACATTATGCCGTTTTTCGAGGTCGCGGATCTGGAAATAGGGGTGTCCCATGCGGATGCCGAGCGCCTTGGCCTCGTTCGAGCGCGCGATCACGCAGCCGTCGTTGTTCGACAGCACGACGACGGGCCGCCCCTCCAGTTCGGGGCGGAAGACCCGCTCGCACGAGGCGAAGAAATTATTGCAGTCGCAAAGTCCGTACATCGTTTTTTCGTGTTGCATGTTGTCCGCCCCCCCCCTCGGGCGTTGTGGTTCCCTCGCGGGGATATTGCTCGGCGTGAAGTGACTGGGCCTCCCCGCGGCCGCTTCAGACCTTTTTGATGGCGTACGTCACCACGCCCCATACCGAAAAATCGCTTTCCTGGCCGATCTCGATCGGTTTGTAGCGCTTGTTCGCGGGCACGAGGATGATCTTGCCCTGTCCCATCCGCAGGCGTTTGAGGGTGAATTCCCCGTCGAGGAAACATACGGCGACACAGCCGTCGTAGGCCTCCAGCGACTTGTCCACGACCAGCAGGTCGCCGTCGGCGATGCCGTCGTCCTGCATGCTGTCGCCCGCGACCCGAGCGAAGAATGTCGCACCCGGATTGCGTACCAGCTCCCGGTTCAGGTCGAGGGGCGGGTCGAGGTGGTCGTCGGCCGGCGAGGGAAAACCCGCCGAGACGCCGCTCGTCGCCACGGGAAGTTCCGTGCGGGTCGAGGTGTCGGGGCAGATGAGCCGGAGCCGTATTTCTTCCTGGTTGTTCATCTTGTTATCCATAGTCGCTGCAAAATTGCAAAAAATTTCGTGTAAACCGGCAATATTTCCTACATTTGCCTCCTGAAATCCCGGTTTTATGGAACGTGCCAAAGGTATTCTCTACGCGGCCCTGTCGTCGTCGACTTTCGGGCTGGCGCCGCTCTTCACACTGCTGCTGCTCGGCCTGGGCTACTCTTCGTTCGAGGTGCTGTCCTACCGTTGGGGTGTCGCGTCGCTGTTTCTCGGTGCCCTGGCGCTGTTCTCCGGGCGCAGTTTCCGCCTCTCGTGGCCGGAATTGCGGACGGTATTCTTCCTGAGCCTTTTCCGCGCCGCCACGTCGCTGAGCCTGGTCATCGCCTACCAGCATATCGCCAGCGGCGTCGCGTCGACCATCCATTTCATGTATCCGCTGGCCGTCGCCCTGGCCATGATGTGCTTCTTCCGCGAAAAAGGCTCCGTATGGGTCTTTGCGGCCATCGGCATGTCCATCGTCGGCGCCGTGCTCCTTTCGCTGGGCAACGTCGATTTCACCCGGGGGAATACCACGCTGGGCATGGTCTCGGCCGCCGTTTCGGTCGTCTCTTACGGCGGTTATATCGTTGGCGTGCGCAAGAGCCGTGCCGTGGGGATCGACTCCACGGTGCTGACCTGTTACGTGATGGGGCTGGGGGCTTTGTATTTCATTGCCGGCGGCCTCGTTACGGGCGGTATCCGCATCGAGACGGACGGCACGGCGTGGCTCTGCATCCTCGGGGTGGCGCTTCCGGCCACGGCCGTGTCGAACATGACGCTGGTGCAGGCCATCAAACGCATCGGGCCGACGCTGACCTCGGTCTTCGGGGCCTTGGAACCGCTTACGGCCGTGGTCATCGGCGTCGCGGTCTTCGGCGAACCCTTTACGGTGCAGGGCGCTGCGGGCATCCTGCTGATCGTCGCAGCCGTCACGATCGTCATCCTGCACAGCGGCCGCCGGAAAGCCTGACCAGGCCGCACTGCGACGTGCTGCCGCCCGGGGATCGCGGCTTCCGGATAAAGGCGGCGCGCATCCGGCCGCGGGGGACGGCTTCCCGGATACGGATAACCTACTCCCGGACAAAATAGAACCGACGGAAAACCCGTTTTACCGATATGATCATCAGTGCCAGCCGCCGGACGGATATTCCGGCTTTCTATGCGCCGTGGTTCTTCAACCGCCTGCAGGAGGGTTACCTCCTTGTGCCCAATCCCTTCGACCCGAGGACGCTCAGCCGCATCAGCCTCGGGCGCGACGTCGTGGACTGCATCGTATTCTGGACGAAGAACCCGGCGCCGATGCTGCCGCGGCTCGGGGAGTTGTCGGGCTACAACTATTATTTCCAGTATACGCTCAATCCCTACGGCGCCGACCTGGAAAAGCACCTGCCGCCGCTCGAAAGGCGGATCGAGACCTTCAAACGCCTCTCGGATCAGGTAGGGCGCGACAGGGTGGTGTGGCGCTATGACCCGATTCTCACCAATGCGGCCTGCGACGTGGATTTCCACTGCGAGGCCTTCGCCCGGATCGCCCATGCCCTGCGGGATCATACGACGACCTGCATGCTGGGCTTCATCGACCATTACCGCCATATCCGCGGCGTCCTCGGGGCGCTCGGTATCGGGCCCCTGCAGCGGGACGAAATCCGGCGGATGGCCGTGTCGTTCCGCCGGACGGCGGCCTCGACGCCCATCGCATTGAAGACCTGCACCGCAAAGGTCGACCTTCGGCACCTGGGCATCCCGGCCGGCATGTGCATCGACCGCGGGCTGGTCGAACGCATTGCGGGCTATCCGATCGCGGCGAAGAAGGATGCGAACCAGCGCCATATCTGCAATTGCGTCGAGAGCATCGACATCGGCACCTATGAAAGCTGTCTGAACGGCTGTGTCTATTGCTATGCCATCCGGGGCAATTACGATACGGCGGAGTATAACCGCCGCAGACACGATCCCCGCTCGCCGCTGATGATCGGGCATCTTTGCGACGACGATGTGGTGAAAGAGCGGCCGGTAAAAAGCCTCCGCAGCACGCAGCATACGCTGTTTTAACAGGACGGCGTCTCTTCGGGGGAGTGTTTCTTCGATATTTTCCCGGATAGCTCCCGGTATGTGCAGTTCATTATTTCATAGCGTTTTACTTCATGCGTCATGCGGTCTTCCTGCACCAGATAGGCGCGTTTTGCCCACGCCTCGATCGTGAAATCGCATGCCGGCCCTTCCAATTTCAGCACGTGCGAGTCCATCAGGTTCCAGAAAATAAAGCGCAGCTTGTTGGCATAGCTTCCGTTTGCAAACGACATTTGTACGCCTGTTTCGTCCTTAAAATAGACGCTGTTGAAATTTTCTCTTGCCCGTCCCATAGCAGTTGTGTTTAGTCGGTGCAAAGGTCGGAAGGTGTAATGACAAGTTTTGACACCGTTGCGTATTTTTTTGAATGCACGATGCCGGAATGGAGTTCTCAAACTATCGTTTCAGCACCTTTCGCAACCTGTCGAGCCCCTCGGCCAGCAATTTCCGCGGGCAGGCGATGTTCAGGCGGATGAAATCCCGGCCGGCCTCGCCGTATATCGCCCCGGGGTTTATGCGCAGTTTCGCCTCTTCGAGCAGCTTCGTCTCCAGCTCGTCGGACGTAAGCCCCGATGCCCGGCAGTCGACCCACACCAGATATGTCCCCTCCAGCGGCAGCACCGGGTACTGCGGCAGGTTGCGGTCGAAATACTCCCGCAGGAAGCGGTAGTTGTCGTGCAGGTATTCGTTGAGCGCATCGAGCCATTCGGCACCTTCGTCGTAGGCTGCGATCAGCGCTTCGATGGCCAGGGGGCCGATCTCCCCGGTTTCGTTGATCTGGAGCGAGTGCCCGATCCTTGCCCTCAGGGCCGCATCCGCCGCGAAGATGTTGGCGACCTGCAACCCCGCGAGGTTGAATGCCTTGCTCGGCGAGGTGCAGGTCACCGAGCTGCGTTCGAATTCCTCGCAGAGCGAGGCGAACGGCGTATAGCTAAATCCCGGCATCACCAGCTCGCAGTGTATCTCGTCAGCCACGACCACGACGTCGTGGCGCAGGCACAGCTCCCCGATGCGGCGCAGCTCCACGGGCGTCCAGACCCGTCCGGCAGGGTTGTGCGGGTTGCATAGCAGCATCAGCTTCACGGCAGGGTCGGCGGCTTTACGCTCCAGGTCGTCGAAGTCGATCGTGTAGGTGTTGTCGCGGTATACCAGCGGGCTTTCGGCCGCCTGGCATCCGCTGTTGTGGATCGAGGTGAAGAAATGGTTGTAGACCGGCGTCTGGATCAGGACTTTGTCGCCCGGTTGCGTCAGGGCCTTGATGACGGCCGACAGGGCGGGGATGACGCCTGTCGTATGGAGCACCCATTCCGGCCGTATCTGCCAGCCGTGGCGGCGGCGGAACCACCCCGTAATCGCGTCGTAGTAGGCTTTCGGAGCCGTCGCATACCCGAAAATGTCGTGTTGCACCCGCCGCTGCAAGGCGGCTGCGACAGCGGGTGCCGTGCGGAAGTCCATGTCGGCCACCCACATGGGCAGCACCTCGGGATCGGTATCCATATCCCATTTGATCGCGTTCGTCCCGCGGCGCGGGACTATTTCATCGAAATCGTATTTCATGCGGAATTGTATTTGCTCGTTTATAAATACGTCGGAGCCTCCCCGAAAGTCTCATTCCGGGTTCCGGTTTTGCACGGCAGGCAGGCTGCCGGCTTGCCCTCGCGTTCCGGCAGCGTACCCTTATGCTCGCCGATGTACCCTTATCTGCCTTGCCCTATCCGTACCGCCATGCGATGCGGGGAAACGAAAAACGAGGCAGTCGT
>UMFB01044598.1_pt1 | contig 26227 bp, 23 predicted proteins | sample 1964921 | NCBI WGS metagenome assembly UMFB01 (sample SAMEA4836037, study PRJEB28245) | human gut metagenome | biome: gut microbiome; material: fecal sample | place: Denmark | collected 2008
CTTCATTTTTACTGTCCACGAAACCGGGAAGGGCACAATTCGATTTTTCAATTGGCAGTCTGCCGCCTTTTACTTCATCGTTCTACAGCAATTCACATCACTTTGTCTCACGGGCGACCACCAGAATACGGCCATTGTCCCTCTGGTTGTCGCAGGTGCTTAACGTCAAAAGCTGTTCGCCCCACTGCGCACCGGCGCCGCCGCAATAAAGCGATTCCTGTTCCAGCATTTCAACAAAAGCTTCGAATGCCTCCTGTGTCTGCGGTTGTTTGTAATATTGCTCTACATTCTCCGGCGTCAGTTCTATATGAAGCACCGTCATCAATGCATATCGCCGCACACCGTCCGCAAAGGACAGTTCAAAGGATGAGTGCTCCAGGCCATACTCTTTTTCCAGATAAAAACGCAGCGGTGCGAACATACTCCCGTCTTTCATATTATGTCCGTGGATGATAAGGTTCCTGCTGTCCGCCGGGCTGCTGCGCACATCCAAAAACGGCGTGCCCGCCAAAGAGTACTGTTCTTCAAAATCTCTGCGCAGATAATATTCCGGCTGCTGCGGCGTATACATCACGGGATAATCCAGCCCCGTATCCGCACTGTACAGCCAGGCCAGGCAGTCTCTGTTTTGGGCCTGCAGCGTCTCTACGCCTTTCTGCCACACCTCGCCCCGTTCTTCCTCCGGCTGCGGCGCGGCGGCACGAACGGCCTGCGCCAGCTTTTCAAACGTCTGCTGCGCGGCCCGCATCTGTCCCCAATACGACGTAAGCCACGCGGTACTGCACACCGCCAGGCCCAGCAGCGCCCCAACCAGCAGAATCTCATACCATCTCCAGCGGGCATGCTTTTTCTTTTTCATTGTCATATCTCCTCTGCTCTCCGAGGCATCCGGCGGCACTTACTGTACTGAATGCTTCCAAACGGGCCCTCCATGCATTGTGGTCCCCGATACCGCCACTACAATGATATCTGCTTTTTGTTCAAAGTACAACCTTTCCCTTGCGGGAAAACGAGGCTGCAAATCACTGTTTTCAGAATGTGCGGCATTCCCTGCGAAAGCTGGCATAACGTTTTCCCCTGTCTTTACAGCAAACCGTGCCCCCAATACTGCTGCGCACAAAAGCAAAGGAGCACTTCAGATCCTTTTCATTCAAACAAAGCCCGCTCCATCTGACGACTGACTATTCCACTCAAAAGCCTCAGCCATCTCGCCGGGATTTCAATATCTGGGCGTGAGTGAAAACTGAAGCCCTGCAGATTTTTCAAATCCGACCGGGCCACATCCGTCATTCATCAAAAAATATTGACCGGAGTGCAGGTTTTCTGTCATCTGCGTCTCCTCTCCTCCACCATCTTATTACCAAAACGATATACAAAAAATCGGCCCCGTCTTTACAACGAGACCGACCTGGTGCGGATGAAGGGACTTGAACCCACATGAAGTTGCCTTCACTAGAACCTGATGGTAATGCAACCTTGGGGAAGAAATCTTGATAATCTACTGATTTCCACAGCCAGCGTGAGCGTCTTCGATTCGCCGGGAGAGAGGGGCTGCTGCAGGGTGAAGGGTGCGCTGCGGTCGAAATTTACAGCATTTGCGGAAAACAGCAGCTCTTCGCCGTCATACAGCGAAAAAACGACCATTTGCCATATGCTGAAACCACATAATTATCATTATGTTGACACGGCACCCATGCGGGTGCCTTTAATTTTCCCTGTTTTATAAAACCAGCCGCAGGCATTCAATCTTCTTGCGATGCTCTGCACCGGTGGATATGGTATAGATCCGCGTGGTGTTGATGTTGGAGTGTCCAAGTAAGTCCGCCAGTTTTACAATATCCCGGTGAACTCTGTAAAATGTCCGAGCGAACAAGTGCCTCAAATTATGCGGAAACACCTTGCTTGCCGCCACACCTGCCCGCTCGCACAGGGCCTTCATCTGTCGCCAGATGCTGCACCGGTCCAGTGGACGGCCGGAGCGTGTAACGAACAGGGGTCCTGCACCGATGTGCTGTTCCCGGGCAAAGTGCAGCAGCTTTTTTCGCAGCTGTACGGGCAGGAACACACGCCGCGTTTTCCCTTTACAGGTGATGACTGCCTCGCCGCAGCGCACCGCCTCCAACGTGATCTGCGACAGCTCGCTTACCCGGATACCCGTAGCACAGATTGTCTGGAGCAACAGACAGAGCTGTTGACTCCGTTTTTTTCCTGCGGCGGCGACCAATCGTTCGTATTCCTCACGCTTCAGCTCTTTATCCTGCGGGCAGTATGCTGTGCGCTGCATCTTCAGCTGTCGGATACAGCAGTCCGGACGCTTCATACAACGCAGGAAGCTGTTCACCGCAGCAGGCATGCTGTTGACGCTTTCCACCGCGTAACGCTGCACGAGCCAGGCTTTGTATTCCAACAGCAGGGCTTTATCCAGTACGCGCCCTGCGGCAAAGCGTACCAGGCATAAAACGTCATGCCGGTATTTCCCTATGGTTGCCGCGCTTTTTTCCTCCATCGTGAGATATTGCACAAAGCCCTCAACATCCTTCAAGCTGATTTTCTTTTCTTCCATCTTTCTCCTCCTTCATTCCCCCCTGCGGCAGCGGGACACTACCCACGCGAAGTCAGGGGGATTTGCTCTTAATATATACCAAATATTGAAAGAACCCGCGGTTTACGCCGCGGGTTCTTTCGGTAAATTCTGCCTGTACCATAAAAATGCCGTACAGGCCACTTTTCATTTTTCGGTCTGCAGCAGGAAGAAGATTACAAAACCAGCAACAGCCACAGAGCCAGGAAGCCGCGAAAGAAGTTGCAATGTGTGCGGTTATGTAATGGCAGAGGGCATACCTGCAACAGGTGGAGGCGATACCACTGGTACAACATCTCAACCAACATCAGGCAACCCGAACGGGGAGCGCCTTTCGACAATACCACAAACAGGTGATTCGTTCAGGCTGGAACAGGTGATATGCCTACTATGCATGAGTGTGGCTTCTCTGGTCGTGTTTTTTTGCGTGTGGCGCAGAAGATACAAGACGTGAAATGAAGTATACGGGCGTAGTGATAGAGCGAAGGATGCGAAGTGTGTCGACCGCAATTCTTCAACAGAACTCAACTGCGTAAGCAGAATGAAAAATTAAGTGCGAGATTGATAGCAAGTACAACACCTTAAACACATTTTAACTTCTCATTGCTGGTATCGATGTTCTCAGTGACAGATACCACACGCACGTCATGCTTTTTGAGGTGCTTCAATCTTGACCTCGTATCCTCGGCCAACTTCTATTCGTGAAAAAAGTTCCGACATGATCATACATTTTCGCTCCATGGGAACTGCATCAAATTCATCGGCCCAACTTGTGAATTGGTCATAGTATTGAAATTGAATCATCTTTTTCTCTTTTAGCCGCCGCAAGGGTGAGCGGGGGTGCAGTCGCGGGTGTGGCTGTTCTGGCTGGGGTTCTTCATGCACAAGTGCACGGCGGCAGTGGTGAAGGCCTGGGGCAGGGCCAGGATGTTGGGATTGGGGCCCACGTACTTCTTCATCGCGTCCCGCAAAGCCTCCTCGAAGGTGGCCCGGGTCTTCAGGCCCATGCCCCGGGCGATGCCCGGCTCCCGCGCGCCCACAATGTAGATGGCGCTGGTGTGCTCCTCCGCCAGATGGCCGCAGCTCATCATGGAAAAACCGTGGAACGGGTGGAAGGCATTGGCGAAGCGGTACTTGCGGATGTACTCTTGGTTGGTGGCGAAATACTCGCCGTAGCGGTTCATGTCCGGCAGGATGTTCATCGAGTCATGCTGGAACATCTTATACAGCTCTCTCAGGTACGGCCAGCGTTCCTCGTGGAACCAGCCGTCGCAGATGCTGGAGACGATGAACACGCAGTGATCTGCCAGCACCCGCTTGTGGCGGATTACCTGGGCCGAGAGCGCCTGCATCATTTGGATGGGATTGGTGCCCATGCCAGCACCGTAGTGGAAGTTGGTCGGCATGCCGAACACTACCACATCGTACTTCTTTTCTGCCCAGTGCACATAGGTGCGCTTATCCGCCGTTTTCCAGCTGATGGGCTGCATCTCCTTCGCCCAGCCGGAGTCGATCTCGATCTGCCGGCTTTTGGTGTCCAGCACCGCGTCGCAGCAGAAGAACTTCTTGCCCATCTTCTCTTCCATCAGCATACCCTGCTGGTCGAACTTGTGGCGCATCTCGCTGTGGGTGGATACGGGCACGAAGTCCTGCCGGTGCATGACCTGTGGCACATGGTGGGCCGAGATGCTGCGCCAATGGCTGATGCCGGTGGCGCAGTGCTTGTAGCCGCCCGAGTAGCCGCCGTAGGGGTTGCCCTGGGTGTGGCCAATGAGGATGGCCACGTCGGCGTCGTAGACGTACTTGTTCATGATTACGTGGTCGCCAGCCTCGGTATAGCCGATGTCCACCAGGTGGTCGTAGTCCTCCGAGTCGTGGCTGGTGATCTGACCGTTCTCGTAGAATTCCTCAAACAGTTCCGAGCCCAAGATGGTCTTCATCTCCGGCACCGTGGCGCGGGGATGCAGGCCATTGGAGAACAGCAGCAGCACGTCCTTTTTCTCCACGCCCACGCTGTACAGCTCATCCAGGCAGGCACGGATGGCTACCTTGCGGTGACTGGTGGGCTGGTTGCCGCCCTTGACAATGTCCGGGATGACGAACACCACCTTGCTACCCTTGTGGGCCAGCTGTGTCAACGTGGGCATGCCGATGGGGTTGCGGATGCTGTCTAGGGTGATGGCGTACAGCGCCTCCCAGGTCTGTTCGATACACGACGGGTCCGCCACCGTCTGCCCCGGAATGAACACGTCCGTGCTATCCGGCAATTCCGCGCTCATAAGTCCTTGCCCGTACTCAAATTCCAATTTCATTGTTCACAACTCCTCGTTTTCGTTTAAAAGCTGACGAACCTACGCAGCGGCGTGCCGATGAGGGGGCGGCACCACGCCTTGAACGCCTCAGTGATACCGTTGCCCGCCTCGTTAATAAATTCGTCCGGCATGGTTTTTTCCGTCAGCATCACCTGCTCGATGGGGATGAGGATGGGCTTGACGGCGTACGCCTCGCCCGTCTCGCGCTCGAAGCCCACCATCACGCCCGTGTGGCCGGCCACGGCGGCCTTCACCGCCTCGGTGCCCGCCAGCACGGCCTCGTCCCGGTCGATGGCACTCTGCCAGGCGATGGATGAGCGGCCCAAGATGCCGGGCTTTTCCGCCCGGGCCTTATAACCCAGCTTCGTGATGATAAGGTTGGCCAAGTGGGCCGACACGTCGCCGAAATAGGTGGCGCGGCCCACGGTCATCACCGGCTCCACGATGGGCGTGTCGTCGGCGTAATGCAGGCCCTCGCTGGCTACCACCACGCCGCTGCCCTTGGTGTCAATCAGCTGCTGCACATCCGCTAGGAACTGCTCCTCGCTGAAGGCGCGCTCGGGTAGATAGATCAAATCCGGCCCGCCAGTACCGCTGTCCCCGGCCAAGGCGCTGGCGGCCGTCACCCAGCCCGCCGCACGGCCCAAGGATTCCACCACCACCACGTGAATGGGCAGCCCTTTCACGTCGCAGCAAACCTCAGCCACGCTGGCGGCCATGTAGCGCGCCGCACTACCGTAGCCGGGCGCATGGTCCGTCACCGCGATGTCGTTGTCCATGGTCTTTGGGATGCCCACCACCCGCACGTCCAGCCCTTGAGCCTTGCACGCCGCATACACCTTGCCGCAGGCATCCATGCTGCCGTTGCCGCCGTTGAAGAACACATATTTGATGTTGTGCCCGCCGATGACCCGGGCGATGGCCCGGTAGTCCTCAGGCTCCAGATGGTCCCGGCTGGTGCCGATGGCCGAGGAGGGGGTAGAGAGCAGCAGTTCCAGCTCTTCCCCGGGTACCGTTTTGAGGTCGAGGAATTTTTCCGCAATCACGGCCCCGCTTCCCCCCAGCGCGCCGTACACGCACCCGATCTGCGGGTGGCGCCCCGCCTCCCGCACGGCCCCGTACAGGGACGCATTGATCACCGCCGTAGGTGCGCCGCCGTGGACGATGAGCGCATTACCTTCCATGGTCGTCCCTCCTTACTCGCCCAGATAGAGGCGGATGATTTCAAGATATTCCTCGGGGTAAAAGCCGATCTCACCCGAAAAGCGCGTCAGGGCGATGAGCCCGCCGTCGATCTCTTCGATGGAGGCCAGCATGGCCGCGTTGTGGGCTTTCAGGCCGCCCCCATAGACAACCGGCAGCCCACCCGTGCGCTGTTTCACGAAGCGGGCGATTTTCTCAATGTAAGGGGTGTCTGCCGGTGTCTTGCCTGGACCAATGCTCCAGATCGGCTCATAGGCGATGGCCACCTGGCCCTTGTTCACCCCTGCGAGGCCCGTGTCCAGCTGGGCGCCCAGAACCTCCTGCCAAGCGTCCTGCTCCTCGCTCTTTTCCCCGATACAGTACAGCACCGACAGGCCCCGGGCAATGGCCGCCCGCATCTCTTGGTTGAGCAAGCGGTTCACCGCCTGGGCCGCGGCAGCGCCCGTCACTCCTGCCTCGGCCAGGATGCCCAGCTTGTCGGCCCGCTCCTCGCAGTGGCCGATGAGCACGCTTTCACAGCCCAGGGCCTTGGCGGCCGCCGCGGGGCGGTTTGTGGTGAAGGCTCCGAAGTTGCCGCCTAGGGCAGTGTCATCCCGGTAGACGCCCTGGCAGCCCAGCTTCACGGGGCTGTTTTCGCACAGGGCCGCGGCCGCGGCCGGCAGATGGGCCTCGGGCAGGTACATGGTGAAGTTCACCCCGGCGGGGTCGTATTGTTTCAGCGCCTGCTGGGTGCCCTCCACGATGGCGCGGCCCCAGCTGGCTACCGGCGCCAGGCGGTTCACGCCCCCCAGTCCCACAGGCACGTCGAACCGCTTCAAATTCAGGTAAATGTGTTTCACCCTCAGATGCCCTCCTTTTTATAGCGGCTTGCCATCTGCTCCAGCGTCACCTGCTCTACCCACGGCGCTTTGCCGTAGCTACCGAACTGGACGATTAGGGTGCCGACCACCTCTTTGACGCCCTGCTCGATGCAATCCACAATGCGGGCGACATCCGCGTCCGGCACATTGCCGTATATGACGGTGTCCATCAGCGGCGGCAGAAAGGCGCGGGGGTCGAAAGCCTGCTTGTTGGCTTCCAGCAGCTGGTACACCGGGCCGATGCTGGCGCTGTCTTGCAGCGCGGGTTCGGCCGCGAACAACTCTCTCATATTACGGGTGACGGCCAGGCGGATGTCGGTGTCCACATTGATTTTGCTGATGCCACTGTGCCCCACTTCTACCAACTGGTCCAGCGCGATGCCATAGGCATTGCGGATGTCGCCGCCCAAGGCGTTGATCTCCTCCACGATATACTGCGGCACCGTAGACGAGCCGTGGCTGACGAGGAAGCCACAGATGCCCTCATGCCGCATACACTCCTTGGTGGCGATGGCGATTTCCTTGCGGATCTTGGTGTCCTTGCCCTTGTTGGCGCCGTGCATGGTGCCGTAGCTGATGGCCAGGGCGTCGCACTTCGTCTTTTTGAAAAACTCCACAGCCTTAAGCGGGTTGGTGTAGGTGGACGTACTGCTGAACACATGGTCCTCCACGCCGGCCAGCACGCCCAGCTCGCCCTCCACGGTGACACCCAGCGGATGGGCGTACTTCACCACTTCCCGCGTCAGCTCCACGTTGTCCTCAAAGGACAGGCTGCTGCCGTCGATCATCACCGAGGTGTAACCCCCTGCGATGGCCGCTTTCACGCTCTCCATATTTTTGCCGTGATCCAAATGCAGCGCCACGGGGACCGGGCTGTTTTCCCCGTACCGCTTTACCGCCGCGCCAATATTGGCTGCGCCCTTAATCTTGTCCTCCACCGTGCCGTTCATAAAATCCGTCCGGCCGCCCATAAAAGCGTTGGCCAGGTCGGCCCCCTGCAAAATAGCCGGGCTACGGAACTGCTCGTGTACCGCGATGGCGGCCTTCGCTTGGGCCACTGCGTTTACGTTGAACGAGCCCTGCGCGTAATTGAATTGGTCGGCGGTCTCCAAAATTGCCCGCATCGGTACCAGCATATAATCCTTCCTCTCTGTAGCGCTGTTACTTTTCTATAGTTACACAATAAAAACTGATTCTTATGGTCGTGGACCGGGGACGCCCCACATGGCCAAAAAAATAGCCGGTTGGATATTTTTTCCTGCTGTAAATCTTTAAGGTCTCAGGCCTCGTACACGCTCTCGCCGGCCACGATAGTGCGGCGTACATTCCACGCCCGGTCTAAAACGACCAGATCGGCGTCCTTGCCGGGCTCTATACTGCCCTTTTTCTCGAACACACCGATGAGGCGGGCAGGATTTTCGGTCAATAGCGGCAACACATCGGCCGCACTTTTGCCCGTGAAGTCCATCAAGTTGCGCAGGGCTGTGTCTTGGGAGAGGGTGCTGCCCGCGCGCACGCCGGTATCGGCCAACTTGGCGTCGCCGTCCAACACCACCACATCATTCACGCCCAGCTTGTAATGGCCGTCCGGAAGGCCCGCGGCCTGAATGCTGTCCGTGACGGCGACCACCCGGTCCCACCCCTTGCATTTCAGCAGCAGGCGCACCGCCGCTGGGTGCAGGTGACGTCCGTCGCAGATGGCCTCGCAGTACACGCTACTTTCCAGCACGGCGCCCATGATGGCCGGGCGGTGCTGGTGGAACAGCCCCATGGCATTGAAGGTGTGGGTGGCGGCCGCGGCACCGTTGGCGATGGCGCGCATCGACGTCTCATAATCGGCGCCGGAGTGGCCGATGGCCACCGCGACTTCCTTTGACACTTGGGCAATCATCTCCAGCACGCCCTCCACCTCCGGCGAGACGGTGAGGTAGCGCACCGCGCCCCCGGCAGCCTCTTGGTAGCGGCGGAACAACTCGGCATCGCCCTGTCGAAGCAGATGCTGCGGCATGGCGCCCTTGTATGCGGGGGCCAAGAAGGGGCCCTCCAAGTGAATGCCCAGCAGCCGCGCGCCGGGGCCGGGGCATTCTATGGCCTGCCGCGCCTGGTCGATGCACCACAGTGTCTGCTGCTCGGTATCTGTCAAAATGCTGCACAGCCAGCTGGTGGTTCCGTGGCGCGCGAAAAAGGCGCCGATCTTCTGCAGGTCCCTGGCCGCGGCAGCGTTGACGTCGATGCCGTCCCCGCCGTGGGTGTGCACGTCGATAAATCCCGGCACCAGTGCCATTCCGTTGAGGTCCAGTACTTGGGTGCCGACCGGGTAGTGAATGTCCGGGCCCACGGCCGCCAGCACGCCTTCTTGCACCAGCACGTCCGCCGGGGCAAAATCCCGGCCTCGGTAGACATAGGCGTTTTTCAAAAACAGCTCTCTCATAGGCGGCCCCTCAATACGGCTGCTTGGCCGCGTTGGCATTCACTAGGACGAGCGCGTCCGGGTGCGACTGGGCCAGGGTCACGGGGAAAGCCGCCGTTTTTTCCCCATAGGCCGCCCGGCGCACCACCGCGCGGTGCCAATCCCGGAACACGCCTAGGCGCAGCTTGCGCGCGTTTAAGATTTGCTTCATACCGATGGTGACGCACTTTTTAGGCATGCACTCCAGAGCGCCGGCCAGATCGCCCACGGCGTTGGTGGCACGCGTCTCGGGTAGGATGGCCAGCACGCGGCTGGGAAGGGCCGCGAAGGCCTCGTTCGTCAAGCCCGGCTGGGGCTCGTTGAAGGCTAGGTGCCCGGTGATGCCGATGCCGCCGAAAGCGATGTCCGCACCGCCCAGTTCTTCCAGCAGTCGGTCGCCCTTAGCCGGGTCCGCCGGGTCGGGGAACACGCGCTGGCTTTCGGGCATCAGCAACGCGGGGGTAATCTTGCCGTACACCTCCCGGGTCATGAAGCCCCGGAAGGACAGGGGGCTGTCTTGGCTGATGTAGGTACCGTCGTCCTCCAAATACTCGTCCATATTGAAAAACCACACGTCTTTGAGGCTGATGCCTTCTTCATTCACGCGCCGCACAAAAAACGCATACTGGCCCACCGGCCCCACGGGACAGATAAACACCGTGCGCTTGCCCCCTGCGTTGTTCTCTTTGATGCAGTCGGCCATCATGTCGGCCATGGCACGGAACACCTCGTCCGAATCACCCATTTTGGCCAGGGGAATCTTCGCCTCCGCGCCCAAGGTCTCCGCGGGAATATGGTAATACGCTCTGTCTTCCATGTTTTTCCCCTTTCATCTGAACAGATATTCCAAGCCCAGCTCGCGAATGCGCAGCACAATCTCCTTGGTGCGAGCGCAGCCGAACTTCTCCCGGATGCTGTGGATCTGTGTTTTCACCGTGTCCTGGGCCACAACGCGCACCTCGCTAATCTGCCGCGCGTTCAGCCCCTGCAGCAGGTAGCGCACCAGCTCCCGCTCGGTGGGCGTCAATAGGGACAGGGTGTTGACAAAATGCAAAAGGCTGGTTTCGTTGTGGCGTAGGCGGGAATACTCCCGCAACATCACCCGCTGGGTGCGCTCACTCATGGTCGGGTTGCCCGCATAGGCCATGCGGATGTGCTCGAACAGCCATTCATCTTGGCTGCCCTTTACGAAATAATCCACCGCGCCCGTTGCCATGGCGGTGAGGATCATGTCATCGTTGTCGTGGGTGGTGAGGTAGATGATCTTCGCCTCAGGCTTCTGCGAGTGAATGGCGGCTGCGGCGTCGATGCCCGCCTAGATGGTCTCCATTTCGATATCCAGCAGGATAACGTCGAATTCCGTTGCCAACGCCGCTTCCACCGCCCCGACCACGCTGGAGCTCGTCGTCACCACCTGAAAGTCCGGATGGCCGTTCAGTTCCTGGCACAGGTCCTCCAGCAACACATCATTGTCCTCCGCCACGATGATGCGGATGTTCATGCCCTTTCACTCTCTTTTGACCCCGCTCAGGTAAAATTTTCGGCAGCAGAATATATAACTGCTGCCGCCTTGTATCTAACAATTCTTTACGTCTCTTTATGTCCATATGAATGAATCTCCTTTTACCTTAGTGTGATTTTCATTACTCACTTTCTATTCTAGCAGAAGGATATCCCTTTTAGCGGTTTTGCTGTTTTGCTAAAACCGCATTCTGTGGGTTTACAGTTTATTGCTGTTTCGAGATAGAGTAGAAATTTACTTCCCATCAAATCCAGTGTAGTTCTCACCAATCTCAATGACGCGATATACGTCCAGCCAAGACTGCAAGGCTTCTTCTTTTTGACAAATGTAATCGGTAAAGTCGTTCCAAGCGGCGTTGGCTTCGGTGTCTTGTCCAAGTAGCTTGTAGCGAATGGCCTTTGCGAACAGAGCCACATATTCCTTGTGCGCCTGGAGGATTTCAAAGGAACGGCTCTGGCACATTTGTGCTGGGCTCCCAGCGGCGAATGCCTGTTCTGCCAAAGCGGAGAAGTTTTCCAGAAAAGCGTCAAGGTCCTCCAGCGCCCGCACTTTGTCCACGCTGCGCTTGCCGTTCCAGAAATCTGTGTTGAAAGCGACGGATACGGCTTTCAGGTATCGGCTGCACGCCTTCCAGGCACTTCCGAAACAGTGGACATAATAGTCCTGTTCGATCTGCACGAATTCCATACTGCTGTTCCAGAGAAGCTGACCACAGGCGTAGTTGGGCAGCGCCGTGGGAAAGCACACACGTTGCTCCTGACACAAAATTAGACCATTCAACTCAAGTTTTTTCAACTGCCGGATATCCTCTGATAGCACAAAGGAAATCTTTGAATAGCCGGGGTCGCCGTAATGGGCACGTCCGAGATGATAATCGTAATCAAATGAATCTCCGGAAAAAACTTTTTTCCATTCCTTCAAAAAAGCCACATTTTCTTCCAACCCTTCGGGCAGAGAGATCTGATTGCGGCGGTAAGGCGGGATCGAGGGCAGATTCCCCATTTCACGGAAACTCTTTTCAAAGGAACGGCTAATGGGGGCAAACATCAGAACGAAGCGGTCCGGATTAGCCAGACGTTCTGTCTGCGGCGGCCATAAAAGTTCCTGATAAGCCAACAGAACGATCCGCGTGGGCAGATGTTGTGCCTCCAGCAAATAATCGATTTGGTTGAGGATACGAATATACCAGTCAGAAGGAGAGAGAGTCCTGCATTGTTCACACTCGCACTGGTTGTTATAAGCATCTGCCAGCCAGACATGAAGATAATCCACATTCGGATGCCGGACGGCATATTCCACCACGACATCAGCAAAACGCTTGCGCACCTGTGGCGATGAATAGCACAGATTCGTGTTGGTGGGAACTCCCTCGAACAGTCCGCGCTTTCCGTCCACCTGTGCCAGCATCCAGTCGATTTGCTGGGTGCTGTCGGCCTTTTCCCAGCCATTATCTTGCAGACCTAGGCACTTGGTGGTCCAGCCGTGCCCCATGGCGTGCAGTATCAGCCCCCGCCTTTTGATCTCGCCAATAATGCTTTCTGTCATGGCTTTGGTCTGCTCGGCGCTTTTGGGAGTGGGGGAAAGATAAGGATTATTAATGTGCGCATACCAGCGATTGAAGAAGACCGTTGCATTCTCGAATTGCAGAAAGTAAGAGTTGCAACCGATCTTCGGCAGCCAGTCGATCATAGCGATGAGATTCTCCACCGATGAGGCACCCTCGATACAGACGCCCCGGTGTCGATGGCTGGCAGCCTCCTGCACGTGCACCAGCATGCTGACCTGCCAGACACACTCAGGGACGAATACGCCGTCTTCGCCGGGGCGCAGCCAGCGGAATCCCAATTCGTGCAAAAAACGGTATACGGCGATCAGGGTACTGCGCGGGTTGGTACCTGCGATTACGGCGCTGCCGTTCCAAGCATCAATGTAGATGCCGTCATCAAGAGACGGGTCCTTCACATCAAACTGCACCTGGGGGGCCAAGTCGCTTATCAGGCCAATGCAGTATTGAAACTGAGAGCGTGGCCTACCGAACTGACATTCACCACGGAACATCAAAAAGTCGGTTTTTGGCATTTGCATGTAACGAACAAATTCGTCCGTAGCAAATTGCACGATGGGGTCGCTGCCGTAAGGGATCGCTTCAAAATGCATCATAGTCCGGCACCTCCCTTCCAGGTCTCATATCGTTCTTTCACATCCAGCAGCCGGCGGTGGCTTCTGTCCAGAAAAGCCTTTTCCTGTAAGTCTGCGGTGTTCATAGCAACGCCAGGATTGTGAGAGACGTCGGTGTTGAAATGCCCGCCCAGATCGTTCACACACTGGACAACAGCGCCGGCGTAAAGCGTGTTCTGCGAAACGATACTGTTGCACAAATTGCGCACGGTGATGCCGCAGTCGGGGGTCACCCGACCAAGGAGGCGGTCGTCTGACCCGCAACAAATCACATTACCAGTGAAGCTGACACCGGCGCAGTTTTGCAGCAATACCTGACTCACACGATCATCGGTGTCCCGGCCGCTCCGATAGAAAATATTTCCGGTACACGCAACGGTGTGTACCGGAGGCTGGGTTTCGTCTGCCGGGCCGATTGCCAGAGCTGGGCCGCCAGAACGGTCGATGTAATTCCCCACCAACTGATAGTGGCTGCCCACCGGGATAGAAATGCCACCCGTTGTGTTCCACTCCACTCGGTTGCCCAGAAAGGTGATGGAAGCGCCTTCGCCTTTTACCGCAAATCCCCACCCTCTGTTGAAGGAGAAGAAATTGTCGTTCAGGAAAGCGTCCCAGCCATGGAAGCGCAACCCGTCGCCTTCGCAGAAAGCAAGCATACTGTGACGGATGGAGATACAGAAAGCCCGCGAGATGTCCAGTGCGCATCCGGTGAAGTTGCTGACACGGCAGGTGTCGATCCACATCACATCCTCGGGTTTTTCCTTGATCTTATCGGAACGGATCCCACTACAGCCGCCAGGGATATCGTTGCCATAAACAGAAAAGCCACAGAGGGTGGAGCCGGTGGCGTGAGTTACGTTCAGCACGCAGTTCTGTTTTTCGTCCCGCTGCACCAGAACGGTCTTTCCGATATGCGGCTGGCGAAACCCCCAGGTCTTGTCGGCTTTTATGCACACCTGAGGAGGGACTTCAAGTTCTCCAACGAGGAACGTCCCCGGCGCAAGATAGATTGTTTGCCCGGTTTTTTCAGAAATGGAAAGGGCTTTTTTGAACGCATCGGTGTCATCGGCGTGACCGTTTCCGACGGCGCCGAAATCATAAACATTGATAAAAGGAAGCATAGTAGAGCCATCCTCCTGAATCGTCGGAACGGCGCGGACGAAAGGCCGCGCCGTTCCGGCTGGGTTGAAAATATGGCCGAATATCCAAACGCTATCCAGCCATATTCTGCGTGTTACGAAACACTCATTTGCCGGTCATAAGCTTTCTGCATTACCTGAATGTGCCGCTCAAGGCCCATGCCGTTCAGCTGTTCAACGTAAGCATCCCACTCTTCCTCGATGCCGCCGTTCAGTAGCCATTTGGCCAGATTATCGTTGACATAATTCAAAATGTCGGTGCCGGAGGAGGCGTTCCAGGCAGCCTCCTCCTGTGTCCAGGTGATGAACGGCATGGAGGGGACCTGGTAGTCCTGATAATACTCCTTGCGGATGTCGGCTTTCAATTTGTCGGGCGCGGTGGGCTCGATGTACTTGCCATAGTAATCTTCGAACACGGCGGAGGGGGCCCACATGGGGCACTCTTTAAAACGGTATTCGTCCAGCGTCATGCCCTCGGGTTCAGTGGTCTCGTACTTGCCGTCAGTAGTCTCGCGCACAGGGCCGAAGTTTGCTTCGATGGAAGTCTTTACGTCGTAAAACTCGTCGATCCAGCGCATCAGAATCTCGGGTTTTTCGCAATTTTGAGTGATGGCGAACGTGGGGCCGCGCACGCCGCCGTTGATACGCTCAAAGCTGATCCAAGACTGGTCGCCGTCCGGTCCTTTCAAAGGCCCAAGCGGGACATAGTCGTTCACACGGTCGGGGCCGACGATCTCCAGAGCAGTGAAAGCCATGAAACTGCCCAACGTCTCGTCCTCCGTCACGCCTTTGGCTCGGTACTGCTTTGCGTCCTGAGTGAAGCCCTCGGCGTCGAACAGGCCCTCTTCAAAGAACTTGTGATAGAATTCGACCGCAGCCTTGAACTCGGGCTTGTCAGCGGTAAAGACGACCTTGCCGTCTTCCACAACGAAATGGCTACACACATCGTTGCCGCGAGTGAAGTCCGGGCGACCAAAGGAGCCGAACAGGGAGTGGATACTGTTGATCTGGTGATTGAATATGAACGAGAAGGGGATCTCGTCATTCAAGCCGTTCCCGTTGGGATCCTGGGTCTTGAAAGCCTTCAATGTGTTGTACAGGTCATCGGTGGTCTCGGGAATCGGCAGACCGAGCTTATCCAGCCATGTTTTGTTGATGAACATCTGGTCCACATTATAGAAATGAGAACCGGCGTTTGCGTTAGCCAGACCGTAGACCTTGCCGTTGGTGGCGGTGCACACAGATTTATAGATGGGATAGTCTTCAAAGATTTTTGTCAGGCGGGGGCAATACTGGGCGATCAGATCATCCAGCTCAAGGAAGACCCCCTGAGGAGCATAGCGCTCGATGTCGTTTTCATCAATGCCCATGAAGAAAGCATCGGGATAGTCCTTGCCCGCTAGGATCAGATTCTTCTTCTGCGCAAAGTCGGCGGCGGGGATCAGTTCCCACTCGATGTGGACATTGGTGCGCTCTTCCAGTTCCTTGAAAAAGGCCATCTCCTCGAAAGGCGCCTGAGCCGCGTCGATGGGTGCCACCATGTGGAAGGTGATTTTTTCGTTGACGATCGGCAGACCTTCTTCATTCATAGTGACCTCGCCTGTGCTGGAAGAAGAGTTGGAAGGCGCGCCGCCACAGCTGGAAAGCAGAAGGACAGCCACCATTTGAAGAACGAGCAGTAAAGTGATGAAACGTTTGCTTTTTTTCATTGTTCTCCTCCTTGCAAATTGATGCAGTGAACCTTTTTTCGATCGTACACTGTAGCCGAACGAGTCGCGCTTGAAAGGCAGTACAGCGTTTCGGTTGCTGGCTTTTTCGTCATCACCGTCCTTTTGTTAATGTGCACACAGCGTTTGTGTTCTTAATGACCATCAACCTTTGACAGCACCCAACATAACGCCTTTTGCAAAATATTTTTCTACAAAAGGATACATGATAAGGATCGGCAGGCTCGAAACAATGATCACACCGTACTTCATCAGGTCCGCAATGCGCTGCTGGTTGATCAGAGCTTCCGAGACCATGATCTGTGAGGACATATTGTTCTCAATCAGCATATTGCGAAGCACCAACTGCAGCGGATATTTCAGTTCTTCCTTCAAATAGAGCATGGCCGGGAAGTATGAGTTCCAAAGCCCCACCGCATAGTAAAGGACCATCACGGCGATGATCGCCTTGGAAAGCGGCAGCGCGATACGGAAAAATGTGGCGAAGTCAGAGCAGCCGTCCAGATAGGCCGCCTCATACAGTTCCTCGGAGATGGAACTCTTGAAAAAGGCACGCGCAACGATCAGATTCCAAGGATATACTGCTACCGGAAGGATGAGTGCCCACATAGTGTTGTCCATATTCAGATTCTGAACCAGCATGTAGGAAGGGATCAGCCCGCCGGAAAAGAACATCGTGAAAACGATCAGCCGCAGGATAATGCCGCTGCCAGGTAGGTTCGGCCGGGACAGGGCGAAAGCGCCGGCAATCGTGATGCACACGCTGATCAACGTACCGGTAAAAGTGTAAACAAAAGTGTTGATATAGCCGGTCCAGATCAGCTTGTCCTGCAAGATCTGCTGGTAGCCCTCAAAGGTAACGTCCTTCGGGGCGAATAGCACCTGCCCGGTGTACACAGCGTTGGGGTCGCTGAACGAAGCGATGACAATGAAATAGAGCGGATAAAAAACTATCAGCAGAACCAGAAACAACACGGCATAGTTTATGATGTCAAAAACGACGTCCGCGCGCGGACGATGAATTCTTTTCGTTGGCATGGTTCAACACGCCCTCCTTTCCCTGTCTGGATCACCAAAGTGAAGTTTCGCTGTATTTGTTGGCCAGATAATTCACCGTGAGAAGTATCACTAGGTTGATGACCGCGTTGAATAGGCCGATCGCTGCAGAATAACCAAACTGCGATTGCAGGATTCCCTGTTTGTATTCGTAGGTGGAAATCACCTCTGACACCGTGCGGTTCAGGCTGTTCTGCATAAGGAAAATCTTTTCGTATCCGATGGAGAACATTTTTCCAGTGGAAAGAATTAGCTGGATGATCGCGGTTGGCATGATGCAGGGTAGATCAATGCGGATCATCCGCTGCCACTTGGTGGCACCGTCCACAACGGCCGCCTCGTACAAGTCTGGAGATACTCCAGAGAGCGCCGCCAGGTAAATGACGGTGCCCCAGCCGGTGGTCTGCCATATTTCACTGATGACATAGATGGCTTTGAAATATTGAGGGTCGCCCATGAAGAAGATGGACTCGCCTCCCAGCTTGATGAGGATCTGGTTGATGATGCCGGTGCTGGGCGAAAGGAACGCCTGCAGAATGCCAACCATGACCACTGTGGAAATAAAATAGGGCGCATAGATCATGTTCTGGACCAGATGCTTGTACCGCCTTGCACGCACCTGATTCAGCAAAAGAGAGATAATGATGGGAAGGGGAAATCCGAACGCGAGATTCAACAGGCTGATAGTCAGCGTGTTTTTTATGACGATCTTGAAATCCGGCGAGGAGAAAAAACGCCGGAAGTGCTGCATACCCACCCACGGACTATTCCAAAAGCCCAAGGTTGGAGAGAAGTCACGGAACGCGATCTGGATCCCATACATGGGAACATATTTGAACAGAATGAAGAACACGATCAAAGGCAGTAAAAGGACATACAGTTGCCAATGGCGTAGCGCAAGTTTTCCTTTTTGCGGCGAGCCGCGATGTAAATGAAATTCACTTTTGCCCTGAGTCACAGGTCTCATTTCGGCACCTCCCGACTGTTCTCGCTGAAAGAAGTTGCATCGATTACACAGGGACCGCCGTTTTGAAGAAGGACTCTGTGGCGGAAACTACGGTTTCGGACCGAGTCATAATCATGTCCGGCGTCCGCGCGATAAGAAAAGAAAAACATAAAAGGAGCGTTTCCCGTGTTGATGCTGCGGTGATAAAACCCTTTGGGGACATATACCACCTGCCCCGGGCCTAAGGGGAGCGCGGCCCATTGGTCACCGTGTATCTCTTCCAGCAGGATCAGGCCGTTCCCGTCAAGACCGAAATAAACTTCGGCGGTATTCTGCACGGCGTGAGCGTGACCAAACGTCATGTAGTATTCATCCCCGACACGACCGGGATACACCGTGCTGACGCCAAAGGCAATGTCACCTTCGGTCACCGGGACCGACAAATCGCTGCTGGCGTAGATACAAGGGTCGGCCGTTTGCAGGGCGTTTTCGGCTTCCGTGTCAAGAAATAGGCCCGCTAGGTCCCGCAGGTGACGCTGTTTGATCTGGTGCTCCGGAAGGTGGAGCAGATCAACGGCAGTGGCGGGCAGTCCGAATGAGATTTTGTCTGCCATATCGTCAAACCTCTTTCTTCCCTTGCTGCTGTGCGTAGAGGGCTGCCCCGATCACGCCTTTATCTGCGCGGATCGGAGAATAACAAAAACAGGGGCGGCGCTCGGCCACCGCGCGGGGAGTGTGTTCCAGTATCTTCTGCTCCAGAAGCTCCCGCGGGAACCCAGGCATTTCCGTCACGCCGCCCCCGATGATGATGGCATGCGGGTCAAAGGTGCCGGCGAGGGTAGCCAGAGGCAGGGCGCAGGCGTAGATAAATTCCTGAATGGCCCCATCACCACTGTGCTCCAAGAAGATATTTTCAAGAGCCGTTTTCTGGAAAAACCTGTCCCGAAGCCGAGTCAGCTGCAGGCCGGATGCATATGCCTCCACGCAGCCTGTTTTTCCGCAGGAACATTTTTGGCGGGCGTGATAAAGGGACATGTGGCCCATATCCATCGCCACGCCGTGGGCGCCTTCCAAAATCTTTCCAAACACGGAGACGGCTGTGCCGTATCCCGTTCCTATGTATGCGCCCAACAGGATCTCTTTTTCAGAGTGCGGGCGGACAGCCATGTCGAAGCGCAAAAGGTTGTTCACGTCTTTGTTCAGATAAACCGGAACGCCCACTGCCTGTTCCAGCGGTGTGGCAAGATCATAGTTTTCAAACAGATGGTTGCCGTCTGGCATGAAGAGATTGGGGGTGCAGTAGACGGTCCGGTGGTCGTTACACACAGAACCGGGGATGCCGATAGACACAGCCTGAACAGGTCCGTCCGCTGCAGACATATATCGGCGTATCAGCGCGGCCAGAGCATCTGCGGCACCGCCTGCCGCGAACACCTGCGCGCTGCGATAAAACTCGCAGGAGACAACGGTCCCCTCACGAACGTACCCGATGCGAAGATGGGTACCGCCGATATCGATGCCGATCTGCCTGCTTGTGTTTGACATCATGATCCCTGCCTGCTCAGATAATCTTTGTATTCACGCAAAATATCCACGGAATGGCTGCTTCCCAAACACACTGCTCCACTATCGATCAGTGCAAAACAGTCTTGGAGATGCACAATACCGCCGGCAGCTTTGATCTTTACTGCATTGCCCACCACCGACTTCATCAGCCGCACATCCTGCACTGTGGCGCCGGATGTTCCGAATCCGGTGGAGGTCTTGATGAAATCTGGCCCAATCTGCAAGGCGATCTCGGCCATTTTGGCGATCTCCTCTGCGGTCAGATAGCAGTTTTCAAAAATGACTTTAGAGATGGCACCGTTTTTCCTGCAAAGGGAAACGATCTGCTCCATCTCTTTCATAATATAGGAATAGTCTTTGGCCTTGAGCGCGGTGATGTTTATGACGTAATCAATGTCATCCGCCCCTTGCTGGAGGGCTTGCTGGGCTTCAAACACTTTTGCCTCCAGAGGGATCTGCCCAAGCGGGAACCCTATAGCTGCTCCGACCCGAACGCCGCTGCCCTCCAGCAGAGAACGGCAGTAGGACACGGGGGCTGAATTGATCGCTGCCATCCTAAAATGGTAGGTCCAGCAATCGCGGCAAAATACATGAAAATCTTCGAAGGTGGCGTTTGGCCGTAGGAGAGTATGGTCAAAGCGCTTTGCAAACTGCAGAACTTTTTCTTTCGTATCCATGTGCACACACCCTTTGCAGTACGGTGAGGAAATGTTTTGTTTAATGCTGTAATTACAGAATAACATAAAGTTAAACAATATGTCAATATTTTTCTTTGTAAAAATATTTTATTGTGAACTATTGACTAAAAAGGCGCAAATGAGTATAATATGATTACATTGTGGTGTAATTATATACTTGTTGTTCAAATTGTCTTCCGGAACAAGGCCAGTGCGGGACCTCATTTTCGCAGCGGCTCAATTTTAAAGAAAGGTAACCGCATGCACGGCGGTCGGCACGGTAGTTTCTATGAATGGATTTTGGAAACAAATCGTTATAGATCGAACCACCCCTATTCCGTTGTATTTCCAATTGAAAGAAGCGATCAAACGGGGCATCAATCAAAAGCAGCTGCAGATTGGCGAGCAGATACCGCCTGAAACGCAACTGTGCAATCTGCTGCATCTCAGCCGCCCTACCGTACATCAGGCGCTCACGGCGCTGGTCTCCGAGGGATATCTGGCGCGGAACCAAGGGCATGCTGTTTATGTTGCCAACCCGAAGGTCTCCGGAGACTTTTTGAAGCGACTACAGAATTTTTCCAGCGAGATGCACCAGGCAGGAATGAAACCCTTCACCCAGGTGTTGCGGAAAAAGATCATCATTGACAACGCGAATGTCAACGAGCAGCTTGGCCTGCCACCGGGAGAGCCGTGCTTTTATCTGGAACGCCTGCGTTCCGCAAACGGGATTCCGCTGGTGTATCTTGAAACATATCTTCCCTATAAGCGGTTCGAGAGGATCGCAAAAGTGGATTTTGAGAAAAACTCCTTGTACGATACGCTGGAAACAGAATACAACACTCCTGTTTATTGCGCGAAACGGCAAATCGAGGCGGTGAATGCAGATATACATATTGCAAAGCTGCTGGACGTGCCCAAAGGGGCAGCAATCTGCTTTGTGAAGACCATCGGCTATGACCAGCAGGGCGTTCCCATCGAATATTCCATTGCCTGTTACAGGGGAGACAGAAACCGTTTTACCGTGACGCTTTATAACGGGCAGTCGCTGTAAATAAAAAAGGGATGTATGTGATGAAAGTATTAGACCTCACAGGGAAGAACGCCCTAGTCACCGGCGCGACGGGCGAGTTGGGACGGGCAATCTGCCGCGGGCTAGCGGAATGCGGTGCGAATGTTGCCGTTTGCTACCGCTCTCAAAAAGAAGCGGCAGAGTGGCTGTGCAGCGAACTGAAAGAGAACTATGGTGTGAAGGCGTCCTCCGTACAGTCTGACGTGAGCGATCCGGCGTCGGTGCAGAAAATGAAAGAAGAGGTGGACTGCAGTCTGGGTACTGTGGACATTCTGGTGAACAATGCGGTCGCATTCCATCAATGGAAAACCGTTCTGGACCAGGATATAGCTGCCTTTGAGTCGCAGTTTCGCTCCTCTGTGCTACAAGCGGTTTTGATGGCGAAGGCGTTTATACCTGATATGATTCAAAAAAAGCAAGGGCGTATCATCGCCATCAACACCGAGTGCTCTATGTCCATGCTTCCAAAACAGTCTGCATATGTTGCGGGTAAGCGTGGAATGGATGGCGTGTACAAAGTGCTGGCCAGGGAAGTAGGAATGTATGGCATTACCGTGAATGAGGTGGCTCCGGGCTGGACGCTTAGCGAGAAATGGCGGCTTCACAAGGATGAGTTGGGCGATGATTCCGACTATATTGCCGCTGTTCCATTGCGCCGCAGAGGGACCGATGATGAGATTGCGGATGCGGTCTGCTTTCTTGCTTCAAGCTATGCAGGTTTTATCACTGGCGCGTATCTGCCGGTATGCGGCGGTAATGTGATGCCCTGTATTTGAGCAATCAGGACAAGTATTCCAATAAAAACGAATCACACTCCATTTGTTAGAACGTACATATACGATTAAACAAATGGAGTGTGGTTTTAGTATATAAACAATTATAGCTCTACCTTTTTGCAAAAAGTGGGACATTGAAGTTGAAGCAATAAAGATTACAGTCTTTTCCGTTTATGATTATGTTAATCGTATCACATGCTTCAAATCTTCGTTCATCTGGCACTAAACAGCAATGTCTAGCACGTTTTTTCTTTAAGACACTTGCAGTCATCCTGTTGTTCTTTAACGAAGTTAAGAAGCATGATTTCAAAAAAATGCGCTTAAGAAGATTTTTGCTCAAATAAAAAGGAGCGCGACGCTCCTTTTTCCGCTTCAAGCCGACGCATTGTCAGAGGCTTTGCTGAAGTAGTAGCCAAGGTCATTGCACACATCTGTGAGCTCTCCGTTCTGATCGTACAAGTCCAGATGCGTCTGAAAATCCGCATTCAGTACGAACTCCACACGCAGCTTTCCATCCTGCTCATGCAGATAAACTTTGTTGACGAACATCCGCAGGTGCGCGTCGCTGACGCCGCCTTCCGAAGTGATGGCGTCCAGCAGATCGATGCCGGGCCGCATCGACTCCTTTCTCGCTTCAATACTCGCCTGAGCATCGCGGTATTCGTTGATCTGCTGTTCCGCACTTTGGATGGCTTCGTCCCTCTTCTGCAGCATCACATCATAGATATCCGCATGAGCCTTATCACGTATCCTCTCCATCAGGATCTGCTCCACTTCATTTTTGAGAACGGATATCCGCTCCTGCAGCCGGTCGATCTGCCGTTCCGCGTTGAACTTTTGCGCGGCCCAGTCTTTGGCGAGCGCGTCGATCGCTTCCCAGTTCGCGTGCGCCATCTTTTTCACCCGCAGCAGTTCTTTGTAAACGAGATCATCCAGAACTTCCTCCCGGATGAGGTGTGTCGTACAGTATTCTTTGCCATACCGGTGGTAGGTGTTGCAGATGTACTCCACCCGCCGGCCGCCCTGCGGAAGCTTTCGGGTCCGCGCCGTACATACCGAGTGGCAGTCCGCACATTCAATGATACCCGTATAGCGGTGTATCTTCTGTCCCGGCGCTGCCCGGACCCGGTCCTTCACCCTCTTTTGGAGGAGGAATTGTGCCTGCTGCCATGTCTCTCTGTCAATGATGGCAGGAACGGCGTTTTCATGCCGGTACTGCTCCTCCGGCGGAATGAACCGGAAAGTCTTGTTGATCTTGTCCGTTCTGGTTTTGTGGCAGATGAGTGTTCCCGCATAGAATTCGTTTTCCAGGATACGCTTGATGGTCGTACTGATCCAAAGCTGCTGTTTGGATATCTGCGGCCATGTATGTGGGACATTTTTGCCGAGCAGCGTTTGCTGGTAGTATGCCGGAGTGTGTACGCCGTCGGCATTCAGCTTTTTGGCGATCTGCTTGAAACCGTATCCGTCAAGGTAAAGCTTGAAGATCAGCCGGACGGTGTCGGCGGCTTCTTCAACGATCACGACCTGCCTGGTGTTCTTGTCCTTGAAGTAACCGAAGGGAGGGATGATCACGATCCCTTCTTTTTGCTTTTGCCGGTAGGTGGAACGTATCTTCCTGCTGGCATCCTTGGCATACATGTCGTTGATGATCTGTTTCATCCCGATGACAAGGTCGTCGTTCTCATTGCTGGTATCGATGTTCTCAGTGACGGATATCACACGCACGTCATGCTTTTTGAGGTAGTCGATGAATACCGCAGTTTGTGTGCGGTGGCGGCCGAGGCGCGAAAGGTCTTTTACGATGACCGCATCGATTTGGTTCTGTTCCACTGCTTCACATATTTTTTCGATCCCGTCCCGGTCGAAGTGCATGCCGCTGACATTGTCATCAAAGGATTCGCCGGCGATGGTGAATCCGTTTTTCTCAGCATATCCGGCAATGATGCTGCGCTGATTGGTCAGGGAATTGAGTTCTTCGTCCTCATCCCGTGACAGCCGGTAATAGAGCCAGGCCCGCATTTGTTTTCCCCGCTTTCTTGTTGGATTTGACAGCCGCGCGACATGGCGGCCGCGCCGCCTTGCTTCGGCACGACACACCATATCACAGCGGACAGAGAATAGCTATGGAAATCCTTTAAGCGGAGGAATCTTCTACGGAACCAACAACATCCCGTTGAGAAATTCGTGCAGGGGAGACAGTATAGAAATCGTGAACGACAGCTTTGAGGAAACGGTTGAAGTCATCGTCTGTGCCGGTGTAGCTATACAGCACACTTTCGATGACGGGTGTTTTGCGCTTCGTCAAACCTGCCACCCGGAAAAATCGTGAGCATCGAAGCGGGAAAAGAACTCCGGGTTTTGTTTGACGTCGAGCCAGCCCGCATAGCACTCGATCGCTTTCTCTACAAATTCATTGCGCGAACTCACACCCGCTGCCCGGAGATGCCCGTCGCACAAACGGATATGCCTTTGCGTGATGGCCAGGCCGGGCTTTATCCTCTTTTCCTGATGAAATCTGTACATCGCATCCATCCTTTCATTTTTTGCATGGTACCGGCTTTTCAGCCGGTTTGGTGTCACGGGGAAACCGCGGTACACTGCCGAAATCCGGCTCTTTTTCGCTGTTTTGGTGCGCTCAATTGGTACCACACCCCCATTTTGGTGTCACTCCGGTACCACGCTCAGCCCGCACTGCGGGCTGATGTATCCCCAAGACGCCGCGAAAGCGGTGTCTTCCTTTCTCCTGCTATCTTTTTCGATTGGCCCCATGGAGACCCGCCCAGTTACTCACCGGGCTTCCGGCGGAGCCCGGCTTCGCCGCATCCCGGCCACAGCGGCCCTGTGAGGCCTTTTCAGGGCAGAGGCGGACATCTTCCCGTCCCCGGTCTTTGGCGCGAAACACCGGGCAAAGCCGCGGCCTGTGACGGTTGTGACGATGGTGACGGTATTTTGGACGCCGCCCCGCTCCAAGAAATATCGTCATTTGCGTCATTACCGTCACAGCTCAGACGGATCGTCCTGCTGTCGCGTGTGCGCCTGAGCGTGTAACTCACGCCGTTTGCTTTCAGCATTCCCTTGTGCTTGTTCAGCCAGCGGCTGAGAATGTTGGGACGGAGCTCGCAGGGCAGAGCGTCATGGAGAATTTCCAACAGCTCCGATGCCGTGCCTTCGAACCGCTTTTCGTCGTGCAGCCAATCAATTACAATCCCGATCACTTCTTCGTCTGCACTCCGCGCTGTTTCTTCATCTTCTCTGCATTCCCAGATGTGAGACATTGGATCGAACTGCAGTTTTAATTCTTTCGATTCAATGTCCCGACCCGTACAGAACAACGTTCCATAGTTTGAACTCCTTTCCTCACGCTGCAGGATGAAGGTCCCGTCCGCGACCCCACTCATGCCCGCTGTTCCGGATACCCTGTTCAACGGGTCGCTGTCATACTGCTTGCGCAGATGGTGGACCAGCAGCACAGTGGTCCTGCAGCGGTCGGCCAGCTCTTTGAGCCGCGCCAGGTCGGCATAGTCCCTCGCATAGGTATTGTCCGTACAAGTTTCCCGCACTTTCTGCAGCGTATCGATGACGATCAGCGACACCCTCCCGTGTTCCCGGACGAAGGTTTCGATCTGTCCGGCCAATCCATCCGCCAGAGTTCCCGCATGTGTGGCCAGATACAAGTTTTCCGATGGGTCCTCCGTGATGTCCAGCAGCCTGTCCTGCAGTCTGTGATAGCCGTCCTCCAGGCACAGATAGAGCACCGTACCCTGCTGTGTCGGATATCCCCAGACCTTTTCTCCGCCTGCCACCTGCTGGCACAGCCACAGCGCCAGCCAGCTCTTTCCTGTCTTTGGCGCTCCCGCAAGGATGTGCAGGCCCTGCACCAGCAGGTCTTTCACCGCATACCCCGGCGGTTCCAATACCGCATCCGCCAATGTGCGGGCATCGATCGTTCTGAGCCTACCGGCCATCAATACCTCCTGGTGTTCCTGTTTGTTTGTGCATAGCATTCTCCTTCCGGTTGATTTTCTCATCCCTGTCGGGTACACTCATTCTAGCAAGAGATTTTCCCGTCCGCAATACTTTCAAAGAAAGACGGGGACATTAAAAAAGTGCATCGGGGACAGGTGGTCAGATGGAAACAAAACGGCTCATTGAAACAGAAA
>UMFB01014282.1_pt1 | contig 25755 bp, 20 predicted proteins | sample 1964921 | NCBI WGS metagenome assembly UMFB01 (sample SAMEA4836037, study PRJEB28245) | human gut metagenome | biome: gut microbiome; material: fecal sample | place: Denmark | collected 2008
CCTACAACCATACAGGCGGGTGTTTCTCCCCGCCTGTACGATTCTCATCTTTTCCGGCCTGATTGGCCGGTCCATCTGATTACTTTAACTGGTCTTCCGTGTAATAGCCGGAATCAATCAGCATTTCTTTGTAATTATCAATTGTGACAACAACCGGCTCGCAGAGATATGTGGGGATTACGCCTGTGCCGTTATCATAAGACTTGGTATCATTAACTTCTGCCTCTCCGCCCTGCATAACGGCGTCTACCATCTTAACCACCTGTGAGGCCAGGGTACGTGTATCCTTGAATACGGACATAGCCTGCTTGCCTGCAATCAGGTTCTTTACATTGGCAATATCACAGTCCTGACCGGTGATAATGGGATATTCGCCGGTATAGGAGGATGCAAGGGCATTCTCAACACCCAGTGCAGTAGAGTCGTTGGAGCAAAGCACTGCGTTTAAAACGGTTCCGTCGGAGTAATTTCCTGCAATGATGGTATCCATTCTGTTCTGTGCCTTCTCTGAATCCCAGTTAGCGGTTGCCACCTGCTCAAATGTGGTCTGGCCGGACTTTACAACCAGCTTTCCGCTGTCAATGTATGGCTGAAGCACGTCCATGGCTCCGCCGAAGAAGAAGTTGCAGTTATTGTCAGCCGGGTCGCCGGTGAACATCTCGATGTTGAACGGTCCGTCGTTCTCCTCTAATCCAAGGGCCTCTACCAGATATTCGCCCTGCTTCTGTCCTACCATGTAGTTGTCAAAGGTTGCGTAATATGTAACAGCGTCAGAGTTCATCAGAAGCCTGTCATAGGAAATAACAGGTATGCCTGCTTCCTTGGCCTGTCCCAGAGGCTCGCCCAGAGAGCTTCCGTCGATGGATGCGATGACCAGCAGCTCACAGCCGTTGGAAATCATGTTCTCTACCTGGGATACCTGGGTCTGTACATCGTTGCTGGCGTACTGAAGGTCTACCTCATATCCGGCTGCCTCCAGCTCTGCCTTCATGTTGCTTCCGTCCTGGTTCCATCTCTGCAGGTCCTTGGTGGGCATTGCCACGCCAACCAGGTGCTTTTCGCCGGATGCAGCCTCATCCTTTGCTGCTTCTGTCTCAGCCTTGGTGTCCTCTGCTTTGGCGTCCTCTGCCTTTGCTTCGGTCTGGGCCTCTGTTTTTGCCTCTGAAGCAGGAGCAGCTCCCTCCTTGCCTGCGCATGCCATAAGGCTGCCTGCCATGGCTAATGTAAGCATGGTCACTAACAATTTCTTTTTCATATATTAAATCCTCCTCCATATGTTTTGATAGTTTAAATATACCACAGCCCGCTCTGGACTTGCTTGGCACCCATCTGCACACTTTTAAGAGGTTTAAAAAAATGCCCTGCAGGATACAGGACATTTTTGCTCAGTTTATTTTATTTTTAGTTAAAAATGTGCTATCATCCGGCTGTACACCCTAATTCACATTCAAATACACATCCTCCTTTGCATGAAACCCGCCCTTAATGATAACCTCGTCCATGTTTTCCTTTGTGACGGCAATGGGCTGCAGCTCCAGGTAAGGTACGTTATAGGTGCCGTCATAGGCAGTGTCCTGCACCTCCTCGATTTCCTCCCCCAATCCCAGGAGAACCGCGCATTTGGCTGCCAGGCTGGCCTCCTGTTCCACGGATTTAAAAGCCGTCATTTCCTGGGTTTCCTCCACGATGCGCTGACAGGCTGCCAGGTCGCCGTCCTGACCGGTCACGCACACCTTTCCGGCCAGCCGTTCTTCGGACAAGGCCCTAAAGGCCTGGCTGGCCAGATCATCGTTTCCGCAGATGATTCCCTTTACATTGCGGTCCAGCTTTAATCCTTCCTTCGTATAGGTATAGGCGTTTTCCGCAATCCAGCCGGGGCAGTTGGCTTCATAGACCACATTGAGATTGCTGCCGGCCAGGGTCTCGTCAATCCCCTCCCGGATCAGCGAAACATTGTTGTCGGTCAGGGGCCCCTGAATCAGGAAGATATCGCCTCCATCCGGAATGTTTTCCAGCATGCTCTCAGCCATCAGCCTGCCCACCTCGGTGTTGTCAAACGATATGTATAAATCGCACCCGGCATTCATTATGAGCCGGTCATAGGAAACCGTCTTGATTCCCGCTTCCCTGGCTTTAATCATCACATCAGACAGCGCCTCACAGTCTCCTGCCACCACCACGATGACATCCACCTGCTTCTTAATGAAATACTCAATCTGGGAAATCTGTTCCTCCACATCCCCGTTGGCATTCTGTACATTGACCTCCGCCCCCAGCTCCTTTGCCGCAGACACAAACACATCTCTCTCCCGCATCCACCGCTCTATGACAAAGGATTCAAAGCTGAGACCAATCTGTACCTCCTGCTCCTCCTGCTCCACACTGCCTGCCGCCGCATCCTCTGTCTTGGCGCAGCCTGAAACCGCCAGGACTGAGAACAGGGCTGTGAGCAATATGCAGACAATGCTGCCTGCGGTCCTCTTTTTATGTATACCCATATGATTTCCCTATCCTTTCCTAAATCCGTCCTAAACCTGTCCTTAAGCCTTCCCTGACCCATTCTCCATCCGTTCCCTGTACTCGCTGGGATTGACGCCCTCGTATTTCTTAAAAATGCGGCTGAAGTAATTGGGGTCGCTGTATCCCACCATGGCGCATATCTGCTTGATGCTGTAATCCGGATTCCGGAGGCAGACACAGGCCTGTCTCATCCTGGTCCGTGTCAGGTATTCAATGAAATTTTCCCCTGTTCCCTGCTTGAACAGCTTGCTGAAATAGTAAGGGCTTATATTTACCATCCTGGATATCTCGTCCAGGGATATATCCTTCTGGTAATTTTCGTCAATGTATTTTCTCACCGTATCCACCAGGTACTCCATCTCCTTCTTTTTCTCAGTACCCGCGCATTGACATATTTCCCGTGTTTTTTCCAGGAACCAGCGGCACAATTTGTCGCTGTCAGATGCCTCTTTTATCTCCCGGATATAACTGCCCCTGGGCTTTAAACCGAACTCAGTGCCGTCCTTTGCACATATCCGGTACTCCAGCTGCATGATGAGCTCCAGCACCTTGGCCTCCAAGTCTTCACGGCAGTCATACCTTCCCTGCATACACGAAAACAGCTCGGCCCCGCAGGCAGCGGCCCCTTCGCTGTCCGCCTTCAGTCCCCGCTCGTAATAACTGTTTTCCAGCTCCTTTGGGTATTCCCCGGCCACGTCCTCCTGCCTGCTTGGGATATCCGTGATGTGGACCACATGGCTGACGCTCTCCCGCAGGGCCCTCAGCGCCTCCCCGTATGACTCCTTTGCATTTCCCAGAGTTTTTGTGCTCCCGATACCGCTGCGGAAATCACTGCCAATGTGTTCCTCCAGCTTCTGGAGCATGGTCCTGGTCCTTGTGATGACCTCCACCCTCTCTTCATATTTAAGCACCGGCTCAGGGGAAGGCACAAACAACACCACCCGGTTTCCCATGACAGGTCCGGCAATACAGGAAAAATAATCCCTCACGATTTCCCTCATGGCCTGATAATACTTGTTGGCCTTTACGCTGGATCCGATTACATTGGTCAGCCTGCCGCTCTCATCCCTGTCTCCGAATTCCAGAACCAGGCAGAAACCGTAATTCTCCCTGATTCCCAGCAGTTCCTCGTAGCCGGAGCTGTCCGCGCCGTCATCCTGCAGCATATTGTAGATAAATCCGCTCTCAATCATGGGAACCACGATTTCCAGCCTCTCCCTTATTTTAAGGTCGTCGCTTCTCTTCTGTCTGGCTTCCTCCACCCGCTGCATGGCTTTCATGCATACGTCCAGGATTATCTTTTTATTGGAAATGGGCTTGGTCAGATATTCCATAACACCCAGGTTCACAGCCTCCTTTGCATAGGAGAATTTATCGTAGGCTGTGATGATAATAATAATCATCTCCTTATCCACCTTCCGTATTTCCTGGATGGCCTGGATTCCGCTGAGTCCCGGCATATGAATGTCCACAAATGCAATATCCGGGTGAAAGCTCTCCGCCATCTCCACAACACCTCTGCCGGTCTTGACACACCGTATATCGCATTCACTTCCAAAGCTGGTGGTAATGATCTTCTTAAGGGACTCCAGCATAATTCCCTCATCATCTGCCAGTAATATCCGAAACATGTCCAATCTCCTCCTTCACCGGAATATGGATGATGACCTCGGTCCCCATTCCGGGACCTTCGCTTACAATCCGGACCAGCCCCTTTTGCTGATAATACAGCTCCAGACGGCTGACCACATTGTCCAGGCCGATTCCCGTGGAATCTCCGTCATCCGGTGTTTCCTGCTTTCTGCCTTCCATAACCTCAAGAATTCTCTCTTGGCTCATACCCTTACCGTTATCCCGTACGCTGATGCGGATGGAGTCCCTGCATCCATGAACCGTAAGAAGAATCGTCCCATTCTCTTCCATGCCGCGGATCCCGTGTCTGACCGCATTCTCCACAATGGGCTGCAGTATCATGCTGGGCATCTTCACATCCAATACCCGCTGGTCTATGGATTCTTTAAACTGTATGTCCCCTGCAAATCTCACATTCAGTATGTAGATATAATTTTCAGCCGCAGCCGTCTCATCCCCTACCGTGGCATCCTCCAATCCTTTCTTTACATTATAGCGGAAAAATTCCGCCATCTTATCCAGGAAAATGCAGGTTTTTTCCGCGTCCTCCATCATGGCCAGCTGGGCCCCCGCATTGAGGGAATTAAACAGAAAATGGGGATTGATCTGGGACTGCAGGTATTTAAGGCGGGCTTCCTTCAGGTGGTTTTCCATCAGGAGCTCCCGCTCCAAAAGCTCCTGCTCCTTCTCAGCCCCCTCCTTTACCTTAGCCACATATTCCTCCAGGCTTCCTACCATCTGGTTGAAGGTCCTGGTGACAATGCCAATCTCGTCGTTGGAATCCGTATCCGGCATCTTTACGTTAAAGTTCCCCTGTCCCACCAGATTGGCGGTCCTGGCCAGACTGGTAAGGGGCGTTACCATATCCTTTACCAGCATCCTGAGCACCATAAGCCCTGCCAGCATGACAATCATCAGGATTACCATGTTGAACACCTCCATGTAGCGAAGGGCCTCCCTCATGGTCTGGTAGCTGGCAGAGTTGTTTTTAAACTGCAGCTCATTGAGCTCCGATATACGCGTGTTGATGTACTGATAGAGGGTAAGGGCCCTCTCATATGCCTCCCTGTACCGCTCTACGTTTCGCCCCCGCTTGGCCTGCACCGCATCCTGGGTCATATCCAGATAGGATTCCGACATCATGCGGATGTTCTTTTCCAGGATTTTTCCCGGCTTGTCAATGGTCTTATCGTTCAGGCGTTCTAACAATCCCTGATATTCCTGCTGGCTTTTGTAATAGCTCTCAAGGCTGTCCGAGCTCTTTACAGACACATAGTCTCCCATGTCCTTCTGCACATGCTCCAGGGCCTCTGACAGCTCGCTTAGGTTTACATTGCTGGCATATACCGTATCCATCTTGCCGGCAATCTTGTTTACCTGGAGATAGATAAATATGTTGCTTATAAATAATGTCAGTATCATAAGGGTCACGGCCAGCAGTATTTTCTTCTCCAGGCTCAGATGGCTCCATATGTTCTTTCCCGGTCTCTCCATACTCATCGCTCACTTTTCAAACAGGCTCTAATCCACATTTTCCTTTGTGACAAACTGCAAATCCACACTGTAATAGGAATTTGCGTGTCCCTCCTGCAGATATTCCTCCAATGCCTGCACACAGTACCGCCCCATCTGCTCCGTATCAATGACAAGCGTTACCGGAATATTCCCCTTCCTGACAGCCTCTAAAATCTGATCTGACTTGTAATACCCCAGGAGCTGCAGCTCCCCCACCTTATTGTAATCAATCATGGCCTGGTAGGCAGCCTCTGTATCCACGGCCTCTGTACACACAAGGACATCCGGTACTCCCTCCTTGCGGAAAAATATGTTCCTTATGGTCTCATCCGCATCCACCTTCCCGGTGGAGCGCATGGTTTCCTGTATGAGCCTGACCCGTCCCGATGTGTCCGGTGAAGTCACCAGCAGGTTATTGATCTGTTCTGCTATCTGCACCTGGCTGCTGTTATCCCTGTCATGGAGCAGAAGCATCACCTCCACATCATCCTTATCCGGCGGCACCAGCTTTAAAATCTGTTCCCCGTACTGGCGGCCCAGCTGGTAGTCATTGACCCCCACAAAACTTATACGGCTGGTATCCGGCGCATCCTTGAGAACCGTGACCACGGGTATTCCCGCCTTACCGGCCTCATTAATCCGCTCATCTATCTTATGGCCGCCCGTGTATTCCAGGATAATTCCATCCACCCTGGAAGCAATGGCCATGTCCATAAGACTCTCTATCTCTATGGTGGAGGAAAGACTCTTACCCATCAGTTCCACCAGGGCATTGTGCTCCCTTGCAGCCTCCCTGGTGCTCTCGTATACATCCTTCCAGAAAGGCATGTCACAATCCTCCACAATCATGACATAATGGTAGCGGTATTCGTTTCCATCCTCCCCGCCGTCCTTCTCCACCTGATTTAAAACATTCTGGTAATAGGAGCTGGTGACCAGTGTGAGGAACAGCACTACCAGTATTCCAGCAATTACAATTATACGTTCCAAGCGTACCCGGGTTTTCATTGTTTTTCTCTGCCTGCCCTCTCAATCAGCCTCTCTATCCCCTCCTCAGGGTAGGACAGAAGCTTCCCGAACTCCACGGCAATCCTGTATCTCTCCTGCCCTGTATAGGCGTGGTCTGCAATCAATCGTTTCTGTTGTTCCTTCAGTCCCATATAGCGCTCCAGCACATCGCCGGTCCGGTAAAAGAGGTAATTATACTTACCCTTATTCAACTCCTCGGGGAATAAATCCGTAATAAAAGCCTCGTCCTCCGGATAAAGCTTCACCCCGTACTTCCTGCACAGCTTTTCTGCATCCTGCAGGTAGGAATCCCGTTCCTCCCTGGTATCGCAGGGGTGGCTCATGGCCAGTGTCTTAAGGCCGGCTGACACCATCTCGCAGAAGCAGTCCATGGCTCCCAGCCCGTAGGAATAGGCGTCAATTGCATGTACAGCCTCGTCCCTGTTCACAAACTCATACTCCTCCTTGTCCAGAGACAGGGGTATTCCCGACTTACTGGTCACATTCACGCCGCCATACCATGTGCTGTCCACCAAAAAGATATCTCCAGCCTGGTATTCCATGGAATATTCATCATTCTTTTTAATAATCCGTATCCTCTGTCCGTCCATAACTATTTTCCCCCAGCCACACATTATAATAAAATATCGGTATTCCTCTATTTTATAGCCACCCCCAGTTCCTGTCAATCCAACTTACAAACTGCTCCAAATTTAACAGCGGTTTAACAGCGGCTTATTTTTTCACACTATCAAATCTCCCCCCGGCGTGATATAATTTAATTATCACGTTCAGACTGCGGTCTTAGCCTTAGAAAGACCCGGTACACGGCAATGGAATGATATACGGGGGGATGATTATGGTATTAAGATGTTTTTCGGCTCCGGATGAAAAGGTAAATCTCTGCTTTTATCCCTGCAGCTGCGGCACCGGACCGGGAGACCACGATACATACTGCCAAGAGTCACTGTGCATTTATGATACAGACTATACAAAGCTCCTGCTGTCCTATCTGGAATCCGAATTCCCGGAATTTGATGTCTGTTGGGATAACCGCATCCCTGCCGGGACCTGGAATATCATAATACAGAAAATTGAAAATGACATGAGCCATATTCATTTCGATGATACTGTTTTTGACTTTTACAGCCGGTTCATCAGCTGGATTGCAGACGCACTGGAGCAGGAGGACATGATTATAGTGAAGGGGAACCAGTAAGCCCCCCACCTCCCCAATAGAAAGCAATGTTTTCTGTCAGGCCATCTGCTCTGTCTGCAGCGTACTTCTGCATGACACACTGCGCTGATCATGCATATTTTATGCTTCCCAGCCATAATTGCTGATAAAACAGCTGACAGGATCTGGTATCACCAGCTCCTGTCAGCTTGCTTAGCGCAATCATAGCCTCAAATTTACATCTGGCATGAATTTACGGGCCTCCCGCTCTTCCTGTTCCATAAGCCCCTTCCATGCCTCTGAAAAATCCTCCCATCTTTTTTCACGCAGCAATTTAATTACCTCCTCTGTAAATCCCATGTACCGTAACTGGAGTTTCTGGTTTCTAATCCGGTATAACATAATGGGATATCCCCAGGTCAGTAAACCATACTGTTTTCGATAACATTCACGTATCATTACCATAGGGCACTGGTGCTCAATCCATTTAAAGTACAGTTCAAAACAAAGATGCACCTTGTTTTCCTGCCTTAACAAATCAAACTTTTCGGTCAAACGCTCCTGTTCCTCCCCGCTGCAGGATTTTATTGTATACAATGTTATATCCCTGATTGTCAAAGCAAGCAGCTGGAGGCTTTCCAGGTACAGGCTCATTCCCTCCAGAATCTCCGGCATCCTGAAATTCATTTTGGCCGTCCTCATTACCACCAAAGTACCCTTTCCATGGAATGACTGGGTGACTCCCAGCTGGGCTAAAAGCATCAGGGTACGCCTTACGGTGGCTACGGATACATCATACCGCTGTGCAATCTGGGGTAACGAGGGCAGATAGCTGCCTATGGGATACGCCCCCTTCACCACCTCCCATATGATGCGCCCGGCCAGGGAATATTTAAGCTGGGGCCTCCTGCGGTAAATATTCCATTGGAACGGAATCCTGTTGTTGCCAATTAAATACATTCCGCCCTCTTTCCTGATAAAAAGGGACATATCTTCCACCATTTTTTTATAAGAACCAAAGAAAATCTGTCTCAACCGGGCAACTATCTCTTCTTTGGACGCTTCCGGTTTCAGTGTTTCCTGAATCTCCAGCAAATTATCTGTCAGATACGGGAAACGTAAATATCGGATTTCTTCCCAGAACAGATTCAGAATCAGCTTGTTTTTCAGTGTGCCCAGTGTCAGGCTGTAAAGCTCCACCAGTATGGATATGACCCCCAGTGAAGGGCAGGCAAGCGCATTTCTGATTTTATCCCAGTCCTGATTCGTCCCTCTTCTCAATCCCTCCAGCCACAACGGCCCCATAAGCAGCGGAACCGAATGAATCATATCTTTTATTCCTTCTTCCCTGAGGGCAAAATATTTTGCGGCATGTTCTCTTATCTTATCCGGTTCAGCTTCATAGACAACAATTGCCATCCGTTTTCCGTCCATCCTTATATACCCTTTTCGCCCAAGCAGTTCCAAAGCGGATTGAACCGCTGTAGGACCCATATGGAAAAATCGCTCTGTCTCCGCAATAGCCGGAAGGTGTTCACCAGTTCTGTACATCCCGAACAGGATTCTGGTCTCAAAATATTCATAAATCACACGGTAGAGTCCGTCATCTGTATACATATATTCACAAAAGGCCAACATTTTCATGAGTGGTCCAATCCTATGCGGCTCACTTCCTCCATCTGTAGTTGTTCCACGATATCGTAATATCTCAGTCGCAGCTCCGGATGATTATATTGTACAATGCCTTCTTATCTCCCAGTTTGAAGATTAGACGATAAGTACCTTCCCCGGTGTTCTCAGGAACTGTAATGGTTACAGCAGCATTTCCCTCCCTCTTTGCGCCGTCTCCCTGTCCCAGCTCCAAATCGCCGCTTACTTCCCAGCCGTCTGCTTCAATATACGCACCGTCCTCCTTCCTTCTGACTTCAACCTGAATTATTTCCGCCTGCGTAATGTGTTCCATGGAGTATGATACCGTAAATCCAATGGCTGCTCCGGGCGTGGCCACGCGTTCTTCCCCTTGATCAGCTTTCACACTGAGGCCATATACAGGATTCGCTTTTACATTGTAAGTTAATTCTGTACCGGTAATCCTACCTTTACCTGCGTTCACACCTGCTGCAAACAGCTGTGCGCTGATGCGGTTATTTTCCAGCGGCAGACCGGCCGTATCAGTTGTATCCATGATAACCGTATGAGCCTGCCCCCGGTCCAGAATCAAATATACCCTGCCGTTAACAGGGTAGCAGCGTTTTTCTCCGTAAATAAACGCAGTCCCCTTGGGAAACTCCTCACCCTCCGGCGTTGTGAGCACCACTGCCGCTTTGTCTGATAAACGTGTATCCTGCTGGGGAGATACATAAATGCTGATACGGTGCTCCCCTCTGGCCAGTCCCTCCTGGCTGTCCAGTGTTATTGCAGCCGTTGAATTATTGACTGTAAAATACCCGCCTACGGAGTCAGCTCCCGTGTCATTGCGCAATCTCAAACTGTATTCCCCCGGCATAAGACCGGCTGTTTTGTCAAATGCCGCTATGACTGTAATTGTTTTGGCGGCAATATTTTCATTAAATTGACTACTCCCCCACATCTCTGCAAAATTGTCCAGAGGAATTTTTCCGTCCTTCTCTCCCCCTGTCAGGGTATAGAGGTAGTATCGGTTTCCGCTCAGCAGTGTGAGCTTAGCACCGTCCGGCAGCGCGTGTCTGATTCCACTGCTGTCCTGCAGCTCCAGCCACACACTTGAAGCGGCGAGGGTTCCATTCTGACTTCCAAGGGTGAACACCGCAGTAACAGCACTCTCTTGAGATATTACCACCGGATCTATATCATTCATACCCTCATATTGTTTTCCGAATGCCATCTGAACAGCCGAAACAATAGATTCTTTCCAGTGAATATTCAGTGTGACGGGAACCTTATTCCCATCTGCGTCAGACAGTGTCAAAATAATTTCGTCTGTATCCTTAGGCGCAAAAGCACCATGATTGTACAGTACAAAATCTATAGGGGCCTCATACCGGCTGTCCGTTGTTCCGAGTAAAACTGTATCGGCAGATTCTTTATACGTGCTTATATCATATGGTTCGCTCATAAGATTCGCGGTATTCCACCCCTGGCTCTGGACAGGCTGCAGAGTGACTGCCACATCATAATGTTCCAATTCACTGCCTACAGCTTTCAGTGTGATTCCATTTTCAGGTACCTTAACCCCTGCCAGACTCAGGTTTCTGCTGGAATCTGCCGGGATCACCATCCTGCCCGTATAGCTTCCGCTCTCCGACGCATAAAGGTCAATCGTCTGCTCCGACAGCGCACTGGCCTTGGTGACAACCTCCACATTCATGGTTATCTCCTCCTCCAGGATATCGCCCGCGTACCGTTCCACCACCACGCTCACCGTTCCCAGGTTCTGGCTTATACGAATTCCATCATTATAATAGGTCAGTTTAAATTCAATGTTCGGAATGCCTGACGTTTCCTGGTCCAGGACATGATATTCCCAATCCTTTCCGATGATTGAATTACTGTTATCTGTTCCGGCCGTCTGGTCTGAGATAACATTTGAAACCACTTCTGTTTTACCGGTATTCTGCCACATCACTAAACCAAAAGTGGAAGCCGGTGTGTTCCGTATCTTCGCTTTTTCCTGCTCCGCACTCACATCCGGACCTGATGTGATCCACGTTCCTGTTTCCAGGTTCATTGCCGCGTCCACCAGTGTCATTTTGTCTGACAGCGTAATTGATTTGATTGCATATCTGATATTCTCTGTATCACCAACAGGCGGAAGCTCGATGGTTCCCTCTGCCGCGGCAAAGCCATCCTCTCCCATCCCCAGGCTGTCTGAATTGCGGGCTGTCAGCACAACGTGGCGTGTAGCGCCGGCATTATCTCCTGCCACCTTCCAGTAGCGGTACGACGTGCCTATATTTGTGTATCCCAGCTCCGTCTTTTCTCCGGGAACCACAAAACCTCCGTCTGATGGATTAAGAGTCTCTGTCTTCGCCCTGGCAAACGCATATGCATCCGCCGTATCACCTGCAATCATATAAAAATATCCTGTAACGGCTCCATACTCTTCCGAGTCCCCCTGGGATGTGTTGGAAATACGGAATACAGTACCGGTGGAAAGTACCACTGTATTTGGGCAATGCGCAAGATCTGCCTGGGTTACCACCTTGCTTTCCGTTTCATCCACGCTTTTCAGATTTGCCACACTGTTGGACGCCGAATCCAATACCAGGGTACTTCCGCCTTCTAAAGCAAGACTGTTTCCCAGTTCTCCCAATTTATCAAAATTCCCTTTATCCCCAATCCGGTTCAGGGAATAGGGAGTTGTCTGATTCGAGTTGGCAACATCAGACTGGCCGGCCAGCCGGACATGAGTCTCAATCAGGCGTACCTGATCTGCTCTTTGTATGGATGTAACTGTACCTGTAACCAGTTCCGGCTGTCCGCCGCCAGAGGCAGCCGCGCCAAAATGATCCAGCGTTACCAGACGCACATCACCAGCGTCGCAGGATGCACCGCTTCCGAACACACCGCCCGCAATCTCCATCTTTTTGCCGCCAGTATCCCCCGCGCCAAAACTGTAATCTGTTCCGTCAATATAAACATGAGAAAAACCGTTTACTGTTATGGTATCATAATTCAGGTCAGCGCTGTCACCGCCGTAATCACCGCCCGCATAAACGGAACCGCCCACAGACAGGCCGGAGGCGTCTAAAACTGGTTTTTCCTCTGCATGGGATTTATAATAGTTGCATTTATCAATGGCTCCCAGTCCAATATGGACATGGGTGGAACCATTAACAATTCCCTGGAAACCTCCACCAAAAACCTTACCGCTGACAGTACCGCCTGTCAGATTTACAAATACAAGGCCGGACGCGGATTTCTCATCCTGTTCTCCGCTTTTACCGTCATTACTCAGCTCGCTTCCTCCATAGACATTCCCGCGAACCCAGCCGCCCGTCATATTGACCGTAGAACCCCCGTAAACAAACCGGTCGCCTACTTTTCCCAGCGCACCACCATATATGGAGCCGTTTACGGTTCCGTTGGCCATATGTACAGCCGCCCTCCCATGGGTCAGCCCCGCTTCTCCGCCGCCATAGACGTTTCCTTTGATGGTTCCTCCGCTGATGATTACATTTGTTGAGCCCTCTACCTCAGCTACCTTCCCCCCTCCATAGACATAACCTTCTATTAGTCCGCCTTTTATTTCAACCGTAACCTTTGAGTTCTTACATACCCTGGCAGATTTTTCAAACCCGGCCTTATTGACTCCCTCGCCTCCGCCGTAGATATTACCTTTGATTGTACCTCCATTTACCGTAATATTGGCCTCTCCATCCAGGTATGCATTTCCCTTGCCATAATCCTTTTGCGTGTACCCTTGGCCGCTTGCATATATGTTACCTGTTATAACAGCGTCATTGTCTATTGTGATGTCTGCCTTTCCGGTTAAACTGCCGAAATCAGCTGCTGGGGTTCCATTTGCATCGTTGCCGCCATCAACTCCCGCCTCCCCGCCTACGCCCGCGGCGTATATATTGCCTACGGTTCCCGCTGACACGGATATATTTACCTTTGTTGCATCTTCGCCGCTTACTACGTATGCAGCAGAGCCGGAGCCATAGATGTTTGAAATACTTCCTCCCGTCACAATGATGTCCAGAATTCCCTGATACGTCGGGATGCCTGTTGCCCTTCCTGAACCTGCCCCGTAGACCATATTAACAGTCCCGCCGGAAATATTAATTGATGTTTTCCCCGTGTACGGCGCCTTCACATTGCTGAATCCCTGGCATCCGCCGATTATTTTGTTTACTGTTCCTCCTCGGATATAGATGCCTACATTCCCGTTCTTAATCTCCCCGCTGGCGCTTCCGGCTACAATGGTGTCAACTTTTGCAGTTCCGTCCACAATGATAACTGCCTCGTTGTTATTTGCGTCAACAGATCCATTGCTCCGTATATATCCTATAATCCTGGCAATACTGCCGCTGCGGACCTGAATGATACCCGGCTTTACTGTCAGAGTACCATCTTTTGATGCTCCGTACAAATACAATCCACTGCATGAAACATTATCCCCTATAGTTATATTGTGGCCATTCCCATATAGATGGTTCATCTTTTCAATGGTCAGTGAATCAAACGTGATATCCTCATACAAATGAAACTCACTTTCTGTTCCCGCTGCATTACTGAAAAATTTTATGTCTTCTGTAATTCCTTTGATTGTCACCGGAACCGCATGTTCTTTCAGAAAATCAGTTGTATTGCCATAGTCATAATCTTGCATTAAGATAATCTGATTACCGTCTGACGTTCCGCCATCTTCCCTGGTTTTTAATTTTTTCGCAGCAGCTTCCACGGTTTTAACCGGGGCATTTTCCAAACCCGAATTGCCGTCATCCCCGCTGTCCTGATTCACATAAACCGTTTCAAGCACAGCCACCCCGTTTGCAGGCTCCGAGTACAATGTAACAGAGCTGGCCGCTGTCATGCTTCTGGTCATCTTCACAGGAGTCACCGCGCAGCGGAACCGCATTTCCATATCCCCTGCTTTCACGGAACGTTTATATACAGGTGAGTCCTCACCTGCAATATCTTCCCATAGACCATCGTCTCCATTTCCATGATTATCAGTCAGGTTTACATCTTCGCCGTATGGGTTCTTATCATCCGGGATATCCGCGCCCTGTGCTGAATACTGCCATTGATACAAAAAGGCATAGCCGTCCATGCTGTTTACCGTTTCCCCGGTTTCCTTATCAAACAGGGTGTAGATCGCTGTCCCGCCCTGCCGTTCTGCCCTGACGCCCATCTGATATGTTCCAACGGGCTTCCAGACAGAATACAGGTTGAGATGCTCCTCCCCAGTATCCGTATATGTTCCCGGAACCAGTGCTTTAGCCGGTTCTGTCCCTGGTTCTAATGTCCATCCTGCAAATTTAGCAGTAAAAATGGCATTGTCATCCCATGGGCATTTTATTTCTTCAGGACATTCCGGCAGACACACCTGCCCTTCACAGGCCGGAAGTTCCATCTCCATCATATCATCCAGAATTACCGTAATACAACTGTCCGCCATCACATAACCTGCATATTCCGCCGCCTCAATAAACGTACCATTCTCAGGAGAACATATGACCATACCGGTCTGCCCTTCATAGAAAACAGTTTCCGGATTCTCTATCTTCTGCTGTGAAATATATTCAATATCATAGTCCGGATTTTCAGCTTCAATGTTTTCCGTTACCTTTTGAGGTCTGCTGTCCTTACCGCCCGTTCCGTTTTCACTTTCAGACGGCAGCTCCTGGTTATGGCTGCCCTGTCCGGCTGCATCATCCGGCTTATCTCCAGATGTTCCAGATGTATCCCCGGCCTCAGTATTGTCCCCACTGTCCATACTGTCATCCTTGGATAATCCGCCTTCCTGTCCGCTGCCCGTGTCAGGGCTGCCCCCGCCACCAGCGTCCGCATTATCACCGCCGGTATCCGTACTACCGCTGTCTGCATCTGTATTGCCGCTTCCGGTATCTGTACTACCGCTATTGGCGTCCCCACTGCCGGTATCCCCGCTTCCGCTGTCAGTGTCCCCATCGCCGCCGGTATCCCCGCTTCCGCTGTCGGCATCCCCGCTGTCACCGGTATCCCCGCTTCCGCTGTCAGTGTCCCCACCGCCGCCGGTATCCCCGCTTCCGCTGTCGGCGTCCCCGCTGTCACCGGTATCCGCGCCTCCGCTGCCGGCATCTCCACTATCGTCACCGGAGTCTGCGCTTCCGGCATCCATGCCGGACTCACTGCCAGAGGAATCCGAATCCCCTTCCGGCATTCCTTCTCCCACGAAAGGGACCTGATGATTTTCAATTCTAGCTATCGCAGAAAGTGTATCCCTATGTGCCGTCTCTTCCGGTTCTGTCCGCTCCGCTTCCTCTTGCTCCGTCTCTTCCGGTTCTGTCCGCTCCGCTTCCTCTTGCTCCGTCTCTTCCTGCTCCGTCTCCTCCTGCTCCGTCTCCCCCTGTTCTATTCTATCCGGTTTCCCCGGTTCTGTCTCCCCCTGTTCTGTCTGTTCCGCAGTTTCCTGCTTGGTTTCTTCTCTATTTCCTTCATTAACAGCGTTCTCATCTCCGGTCTTATCCGCTTCTCCGTTTTGCTCCCCTTCTTCTATCCGTTCCTCAGAAGTTACTTTCGCAGCCTGAGACGGGGTCGCCAAAGTGACGGTCTCACTTTCTTCGGGCTCTGCTTTTTTCCATTCTGTGATTTCTCCTCCTTCAAATTCGTTTCGAATCACAGTGAACCGTGCGGCCTGATCCGGACTTTCTCCAGAAAACGCATAATCCCCGATTCCCACAATACTTTCAGGCAGTATAAGCTCCCCCTGTAATCCGCCCAGCCCATAAAAGAGACAGCTCCCAATATAGGTAATCCCATCCTCAATGACCAATGTCCGGATTTCATCTGCATATTCTGCAAATGGAGCCGTATCGCAACTGAAATCTCTTGTATCGCCATATCCTTTAACCGTCAGTACGCCGTCTTTCAGAACGGCTTTCACATCACTGCCAATTTCAAAGGTTCTCCGGTTTCCTTCTGTTGCATATGTAAGCATGGACCCGAAGTTCAGATTGCTCAATACAAGAGAAAAAATAAGGCAAAACGCCAGTATGCGCTGCCGGTTGTGTCTCTGCCTCCTCAATTGAAATTTCTGGCGTTTCCCATCCATTGCATTCCCTCCACTACATAAAAAATTGACTGTTATTCTGGTTGAGCCGCAGTATTATCCGCCGGATTGGCTTAAATCAATTGCATCGGCAAATGAGTCCTTACCCGATAATCCTATATCCGCCTCTGATTTCAGCAGTACCAATGAATAAATCCCGTATCCGGGCGAATGAAATGTGCATTTATTGTCTTTATAACCAGTGACCCGGATATCCGCTTCATCCGGTATCACACCTGAAGGCAATGTGACGGTTATATCCTTTTCCCCGTCCGCACATACCATGGTCAGCACAGCCGCGTTGCGGCCGCTCTCATCCTCCACTACATACTGATTACCCAGCTGCCTTTTAAATACACCCGTAAGGGTTTTCTTATAAGGAAACACAGATTCCGCCACCACTCTTATTTCCTCTAATTCTACTGTTCCTCCGCCGCCTTCAGGTTTGGCCGCGGGAATCACTGAAATCGTCACAGTGCTTTTTTCACCGGCTTTTATTGTTCCCTGAATCCCGGTATCGCCTCCCTCAACCGTGCCTCCCGTCACACTCACCCTGTATGTTATATCCGCAGAGGTTACCCGCTCTGAATCCGCAAAGTTATAGAGTTCAATTGTGAAGGACTGCGCCATTGGATCAATAAAATACGCCGCAGTTCCCCCATCCTCTTTCAGCAAATCACTGGTAAAGTAAAATGTCTGTGCTTCCACAACTCCGCTCTGGCTTTCCTGTTTCATATAACGCGCAGCCGCTATGCCTGCCAGAGACAGCATAATCCCCGCAGCAGTAATCAGCATAAGAGCCGCCCTCTGCCGTTTCCTGCGGATTTTGTTCATCATTAGACGCCTCCTATTCTTGTATAGCCGGCACAGTCTGTTCCGAGCTGACTGTCAGTGTCACCAAATCAATCTCATCCGTATATTCAGTCCCCGCCTTGTCCTCCGGCCATGAAACAGCCAGAGTATATGTATGAATGGCGGAAACTGAATGGGGCAGACGGCCGCCCCGGACAGCCGCCATCCCGCCATTGAAGGTCAATGTTCCATTCTCTCCCGTATTCACGAATAATCCCTGATGATCAGGATTACTGTTGTCATAGGTAAGAGCAAAGTCCAATGGCAGATTACCCGTTGTCTCAACTATTATGGAATAATCCTGTCCCACTTCACTTGTGACTCCATTTTCCGTATTGGTAACCTCAAAAATATAGGTTTTTTTATCCCCAGGCCGCAGTCCGCTTACATTGATATCAATGGTACTGCTGCCGCTGCCCCAGGCCGCCACCGTGGCAGCCGCCATGCCATTCTCCTGAGCCGTAAACCGTGCATAGGAGAACGACCATACAGATATGCTTGCGGCCGCAAGCAGCAGGCCGTATCCTGCAATTCCGGTTTTCGTCAAATGCTTTCCCATTCTTATATGTTCCCTCCAGATTGTTTGACCATCCCAATCATATCCGCCCCCCAGAAAAACTGTATTTTCCCGCCCGCCTTATAAAACCGTCCTTTTCCCGTGCATGTATCTACGGACCTTCCTGCTGAGCCCATATTTTAAGCCTGACCCTATAATCAAGGTCTGCCTTGCCTGCATTTGTGTCAATCCCGTCCTTTCCACTCTCATAAGGCCACTGCCACTCCAAAAGATAGGATTTGCTTTCACCTGCATCCAGGCGTACGGTATCACTTTCCGCAGCGCCGCCGTTTTGTGTATCCCACCAATCGGTAAGCGGCTTTCTGTCTTTATATGTAACAATACGGAAACGCATGGGAATGTGTAAGCTGTCTTCCTCAATTGATAAGGTAAAGATAACATGAAAGGAATTATTATTTTCAAGTATAAACGGGTAGCTTCCTTCCGCGCCCGGCAAAAGGGTCTGCACATTTCCCGACAAATCGGAAAACAATTCTATTTCCTGACCTTGTGTCCAGCTCACACGAAAATTCGGAATCGGTCCTTCATCTTTGTCATCTCCGCCGCCTCCGTTATCACCGCCGGTCTCTCCACCGCTATTGCCACCGCTATTACCTCCGCTGCTTCCTCCGCTATTACCTCCGCTGCTGTCTCCGCTGCTGTCTCCACTGCCGCCTCCGCCGCTAATGCCTCCCCCGTCCTTGTCATTGCCTTCGCTGCTATCTCCGCTGCTATCTCCGCTGACGCTGCCGCTTCCCGCATTGCTTTCTCCGCCTTCCCCGGATCCAAGTCCGGCATTAACACCGCCGCTGCCATTCCCAATTTGAGAGGAATCATTACGTTCCGCCGGGTTCGTCCCAGTGTCATAGCCGTTTCCTGATACACTTTCATTCGGACCGGCGGGATTATCTTGTGTATTTGAATCTGGACCACTTGTACCTGTCCCGATAGGCGACACCTGATTATCACCGGATATAACAACACCACCTGCTCCCGGCTGTCCGCGCAGCCCATCTGGTGTAAGGATTACGGTTCCATTCCCGTTCCTCTCAATCATCGTTTCTCCAGGAAGTAAAATATTCCCATTTTCCAGCAGTTTGGTCCCATCAGGCAAAGCTGCATCCTGTTCCGGGTAAATCACCTGGTTTTCCGGGGTCAAAAGAGCGAGCCCCAAAGGTCCCTCACTTGCCGGCGCAACCACAGTTTTGTCTGCTGTAATCACCAGACCGCCGGGCGTGACAAGTGTTCCCTCCCAATAATACGCTTCCCCTGTTGGTGTCACAAGACGGCCGTCTGATGTCAGGTAGGTCAATTTCTCCGGATTAATATACAGTGAGTTATTCTTTTCATCCAGCTCGATTGCCACCTCCATCAGCCTGACATCGACTGCCACCTCAATGGTATACTGCCCGTTTTGCTGCAGGCTGACATTGACTCCTGATTCCGCCTGAGCCGAAAAAAGGTTGACTTTCCGTTCTCCCAAAACATTACCCGTACGGTCCAAAATACGAATCTGGTGCTCCCCGCCTTCCACATGAAAAAACGTAAAGCTCCCGTTTGTGTCCGTAACGGTTTCCCTTGGTTCACTGTGAAGCTGAACCCTCCCCTGAGCATAGGGCCTGCCATTGGTATAATTAATTTTTCCTGCCAGATGAAATATCTGCTGCATCTGCTGCTCTGCTGCGTCTCCATCAGGTGTCAGAAGTATTGTGTCGATTCTCCTGCCTGATGATTCGGGAAATGCAGATCTGCCGAGAATATATCCCGCCGCACAGGAAGACAAAAGCATAAGTAAAAATAACAACAGTAACGGAATCCATTTATGATTCCCTGTCTTCTTTTCAGGAGCAAATCTGTTTCCATGTTTTTTTATCATATTTGCCTTCTCCTCTGCTGATAACCGCCGTTGATATTCGGTCTATGAGAAAAAACGCGGCGACTTGCCACGTTCTTTCTCTTGGGCTGAATACTCTGAAACATCCTGCCTCCGGCACAGGGAGGCGGAGTTAGTTACACTGTTGGAGCTGTTGTTTCCGTTGGTTTTGTCTGCGTACCGGTGGCTTTAATCTTCAGCTTCCAAGACTTTCCTGCATACTTATTGTCGTTTTTATCTGCTTCTGCGGTATCTGCGCTGCCATAATCCCATTTCCAGCTGACGGTAATGGTCCTTTTCATAGCAGCGTCTCCTGCTGCATGCTCAATTTTTCCTTCTATTTCACTGCCCAGACTATAATCTGTACCATCAACCTGGAACGCCAAATCATCCGGTAAATCCGGCGTATCCGGATCAGATGACTTGTCAATTGTCACAATATAATCAATACCCACATCACTGCCCGTTCCGTCCAGCACAATGTCAAATGATCCCTGTGTTCCCGGAGCAATGACATTATCACCAATCGTTTCCCCCTTATAGGCAGTTCTTCCCATATCAATTGAACTTAGCGCAGCTCCATTATTTCCGGTTGCCTTAAACTCCCAGGCAGCCACTGTTGCCTCTGCTCCGCCTTCTACCTCAGTAACAAACTTTGCCAGTGTCCCCCCTGTCAGACAGGTTGTCATCAGAGTCAATACCAAGGCTAATGCACCAAGACGTGCTACATAAGATTTTTCTCTCATATGTATTGTCCTCTCTTTCATTTCAAACTGGGAACCATATATAACAGCCCAGACATGGTTCCCAAGTGTCTGAATCACTGCACCCAGGTATTCCTCCTGGTTCTATAACGGCTTTTCTCACACTGTGCCTGTGAAATCAGCCGGTGCATCCTAATTTCACTTACTGTCCGGATCTCCCTTTTCTCTGGACCTGTATTCTCTCAATTCTGCCTCCAGAGCAGCCCTGTGTTCTGCCTCCTCCCTGTCAAGGCGCCTTCTTCTCCAGATATCCCACAGAATAAACAGGCACAACGGGCATATCATAAACAGAATCATTCCGGCTGCAGACTGCATGAACATAATCCCGCTACCCATCCCGGGAATTTTACCTCCGCGCCAGATTCCCTGTACCTGGTCCGCGCTTACGGCCTGCCGGTCTGCTGTATTGTTCCCATCGCCCTGCGTGACATACCGTACCTGCCCATCCTCTCCCTCCCGAATTCCTACAATCCTGTGTGTAATGGCCTGGCCGGAGTCCAGATAACAGATCACGTCACCTGTCTGAAGCCGGGCCGGATCCGTACTATGTAAAAATATCATATCCCCTGTCTGTATCACCGGCTCCATGGAGCCGGACAGGACAATTGCAGGTTTTATACCAAATACTCCCGGCATCTCACCGGGCTTTGTGTAGGTGCTGATAATCAATGTCAGGTTTATAAAAATCACCGGTATAAAGATAACGCACAATATCCCGCCCATAACGGACCGGACTGAGATCTTCCTGTCTCTGCTCATTTGCCCTCCTCCTTTGAAGAAATGTCATGCTGCAGCTTCTGCCTGAGCCGGAACATCTCCCGGCAGGACTCTATATAAGCCATGTCATGTTCCTGTGAATCCCCTCTTTTCTCTTCCGGAGCAGCCCCATTTGTAAACACATTCACAATAAACTGGTTTCTATCATGTTCCATTTTCCTATGCGCCTCCCCCCAATGCTCAGCCCCGTCCACTCCATGGTCCCGGATCTAAGGAGGGCGGCATATCAGGATTAAGTAAAACATACAATAATAAAGCCTGCGCTGCATACACAGGCCGGCTTCACAAATCATGCAGCTGGCTGACACCTCTTTTTAGAGAGAAATCCCTGTAGCTTTGCGTCACTAGCTTTCACCAGTTTTGCTAATTATTTTTTATATCATTGGTTTTCTTAAAAGCTGCGTCTGCTGAGGATATCACATAATATACATTATGTAATAGACTTCCGATGAAAAGCATAAAAACGCTTTCATCGGGAACCTTTGCTATATCCAAATTTAACTCTGCTCATGTGTTTTGGGAAAAATAATGAAAAGTCAGAGGCCAGAAACTGGAAAACTATTGAAAAAAGCTGACTTTAGATGCATAATAAAAACGGGATGAGGATATCCATGTTAATGACTATGACATAATGTATATTATGTTCTGGTCATTTTTATATCAGCAGGCACATCCTTGACAATACACGGGCATGCTCCTCTTCACTGGTAAATGTGTAAATTCTGGTATACTCAATATTGGAGTGGCCCAGGATATCGGCCAGATGCACGATATCCTTCTGCATCCGGTAATAAGTAACCGCGAACAGATGGCGCAGATTATGCGGAAAGACTTTTTCCGGGCTGACCCCGGCCTCTTTGCACAATGCCTTCATTTCTGCCCATACATTACAACGGTTAACCGGTGTACCACTTTTGGTGACAAAAACAGGTCCGGAGTAGATTCCATTCTGTCTGCAGTATTGGAGCAGGCATTTTTTCAGCTTCTTTGGCAGAAAGACTACGCGCTCCTTGCCTTTGTTGTAAATAGTGATTCTTCCTCTCTCCAGCGCCTCCCTAGTGATAAAACGGTGCTCGCTGACACGGATACCGGTACTGCATATTGCCTGGATCATAAGAAACAGGCGGCTGCTTGATTTTGCCTTTGCCGCCAGGATCAGCCTGTTATATTCCTCTTTTGTCAGCTCTTTATCCTTTTTCCGAAATGGATTTCTCTGTATCTTAAATAGTTTTACCTGACAGTCCTTTTTTCCGATAAAATCCAGAAAACGGTTTACAGATACCAGCATGCTGTTGGCGCTTGTTGTTTTGTATTTCCCGATGATTGCCTGCTTATATCCAACCACCACTTCTTTTGAAATCTCTTCACGGTCAGACAGCCATGATAGGAAGGCCAGGACATCCCTTCCATATTTTTCAATGGTTGCAGCGGAACGTTCTTCCTCCAATAGATAATTTCGAAACAGACATAGTTTTTCCTGAAATTCGCCATATATATTCATACGTTTCTTTCTCCTGTCATTTTTTGTGCCATTCTGTATTATCCTAACATAAAGGTATGTCCATGGGGAAGGTAGGGGTATTTTACAATTTCTGGTATTTTAGCATCTATTTTTTGTAATGCTTTCATATGTTAGTTTTATAGGTCCTGGGGCATTTTGCGCCCTTTTAGGACATAAAAAAACCAGTTCACCCTAATGATGAACTGGTTGATACCATTGGCCGGTATCTGCCGTGCCTTTTTCACTGCAGCCTATAACTGAAAACATGCTGGGGATTCCGCCGCTGCTGCGTTGAGCCTTTGTTCTATGTGAATTGCACCTACCATTTAATTTGTATACTTGCCCTTTCTCACATCCCAACCAGCTCCAGCGGGCACGTATACTCTTCCCTGATTTTCATATGCCCCGTCTCACACCCTGTTTTCCTCAACAGCCGGCAGTATATAATCCCTGACCAGCAGCCACCTGTTCTTCGCCTCCGGCACAAAACCGGACGCAATCGCCGCCACCAGGTTCCTGTCAGGAACCCAGCAAATCATGTTCCCTCCATCTCCCATGGCGGCGTGGACAGCCACTCCCTTTTTCTCAAACCGCCACCACATATAACCATAGCGGCTGAAGGTTCTCTTCACAGACTGACGGACCCATGATTCAGAAATGATACGCGCTCCGTTCCACCTGCCCATGTTCAGATACAGAAGGCCGAACCGCGCCATATCCCTGGGAGTCATGGTCAGCCCCCATCCGCCTGCGGTGACGCCGTCAGGATCGTGCACCCATCCCCTGACTCCTTCCCCAAACAGACTGTCACATGTATAGGTTTCCATGGGATAATCCGGAATCACCGTCATTCCAACAGGCTCAAACAGATAGCGGTTTGCAAATTCTCTGGTACTCATCCCAACCGCCCGCTGTAAAACCGCGGATAAAAGATGGGCTCCTGCCGTACAATATTGGAAATACCTGCGGGGTTTACCGGTTTCCCTCACATCCCTCATCATATCCAGGGTGAATCCCACCCAGTCGGGAGATGTACACAGCTGTTCCAAGGGTTCCTTCCATTCCTCAAAAGCATAGGGCACCGTCATAGTCAGCAGATTTTCAATGGTCACATTCCCGCAGTTCCTGTTATGTGTTTCCGAAACATAGTCCGGTAAATACTCCATTATCTTCCGGCTGACAGACGGTATATATCCCTTGTCCACCGCAATGCCCGTCAGCGCGGACAGCACGCTCTTAGTCACCGATGCCACATGGACCGGAACATCCGGTCCAAAGCCATGAAAGTACTCCTCACAGACAATACAGCCATTTCTGACCACCACGATGCCATTGGTATTTGCATATTCTGACGTGATAACCGAACGCAGTTTTTCAGGTAATTCCCGGTCCATGCCCTGCTCCCCGGGATCTGTTGTCCGCCACTCCGGGACAGGCCAATTTTCATTTTGCATCATATAAGCTCCTTCACGTTTATAGGTACACCGGTGTATGAAAAAAGCATATAATGATTAAAAATGAAAAGCAAGAACATTTTTAAAAATGATAACAGGGTACTATACAAAGCACTGCACATCACAGGACATGATAATGGGGAATGATGTCCTCATAACTCCCATCCTTCATAAGGAATCCTCCCGGTATCACGCCCAACTGTGTAAATCCAAGCTTTTCATACAGATGGAGCGCCGGGGCATTACTCTTCACCACAGCGTTAAACTGAAGTATCCTGAAACCCAGTTTTTTCCCCTGCTCCATGCAATGCTTCACCAATGCCTCTCCGATATGATGTCCCCGCAGCTGGGATTTAACCGCGTAGCTGGCATTGCAGATATGGCCGCAGCGCCCCACATTATTGGGATGGAGAATATACAATCCCACGATTTCTCCTCCCCCACCGTCATATGCAATCCCTGTAAATGACTGCTCTGAAAAAAAACGGTTCCCTGTCTCTGCCGTAAGAAGCTCCAGCTGCGGAAACGCCGCTCCCTCCTCCACAATATGGTTCCATATCCTGACTGCCTCTTCTGCGTCCGCCTCTGTATACTCCCGTATCCTGATATCCATATCTGTAAAATCCCCTTTCCTTTATGTAAAATCATTTTCCATTCTTCTTAAGCCCTTACTCCGTTACTATAAACAATTACAAGCGGAAAATCAAGGTACTCAGCTCTGTTTTGCGGCATTGACGGTATTCTGAATGACGTTAAAAATGGCCTGTTAACGCTTTCCAATACCTGCCATGTTCAAAAGGACTGCGGCAACAATCCATTGCAGCAGTCCTCTTAACTTTTGTTTTTTATTTTCAGTTTTCTGTTCTTCAGCCTTTATCTCTCAGCTTCTGTCTTTTATCTCTTATCCCTCAGCATAACATCATGTGCCCCGCCTTCCACAATACTGGTGGAAGATACCAGGGTGATTTTTGCCTTCTCCTGGAGCTCCGGAATGGTAAGCGCCCCGCAGTTGCACATGGTGGAGCGCACCTTGCTCAGAGTGAGGTTCACATTGTCCTTAAGGCTGCCGGCGTATGGAACAAAGGAGTCCACGCCCTCCTCAAAGGACAGCTTCTTATCCCCGCCCATATCATAGCGCTGCCAGTTCCTGGCTCTGGCGCTGCCTTCGCCCCAATATTCCTTCATGTAGCTTCCATTGACATTCACCCTCTTGGTAGGGCTCTCGTCAAATCTGGCAAAGTACCGTCCCAGCATGATGAAATCAGCGCCCATGGCCAGCGCCAGCGTGATATGGTAATCATGTACAATGCCGCCGTCCGAACAGATGGGCACGTATATGCCAGTCTCTTTATAATACTCGTCCCTGGCCTTTGCCACCTCAATCAGGGC
>UMFB01003456.1_pt1 | contig 25571 bp, 25 predicted proteins | sample 1964921 | NCBI WGS metagenome assembly UMFB01 (sample SAMEA4836037, study PRJEB28245) | human gut metagenome | biome: gut microbiome; material: fecal sample | place: Denmark | collected 2008
CAACTAAATAGTTGTATGGGATATTAGCTCAGTCGGTAGAGCACTTGACTTTTAATCAAGTTTTCGGGGTTCGAATCCCCGATGTCTCATGAATATTGGAAAACCTTAGCGAATAGGTTTTCCTTTTTTTACAGCCGGACTCATAAGAAAGTCCGGCTGTTTTTGTAAAAATAAGTTGAATTTATCCTAAAAGTTTAATGGATTGAAAGATCATTCCAGAAAGTTCTCTTAAAAGTTCCACATGGGGATGACTCCTTATGTATGCGCAGCGCCCGCTCCGTTTAGAGGATATACCAGGCATGGAGCACAGAATGCAGTTTCTGGGTATCTGTTTATTGACGGAAATAAAAGAGTATCCCAGCCCGTACTGGATCAATTCTCTTAATATGATCATATTATTGGCGGTTATCACTCTGCCGAATTGGATATTGTATTTAGACAGCATTTCCATAAATGTGATATCTGCTCCTGTGGAGCGGCCGGGAATGATCACATCTCTGCCATTCAGCATATCGGCAGTAATGGGAAGCGGATGCTGAAAGGTGAGAGATGGATCGGCGTCCTGCGGAAGAAAGCCCCATTCTGTGGGAACAACGATTCCCATGGATTCCACCGTCATTTCAAGATACTCAATATCCATATTATTTGTAACATCGATTACTCCAAAAGCCAGATCAATGGCTCCGCTTTTCAGTTTCTTATAAAAATCAATCTCATCAGGAAAGGTGATACAGAAGTCCACGTTGCTGTGTAGATCACAGAACTGTTTTAATGCATAGGGGAGGAATTTTTCGCCACGAGTATGGCCCGAGCCGATGGTGAGGGTTATTTTTTTATCTTCAATACTTTTTAATTGTGACCGGAGTGAGCGCTCTTCTTCTATCATCATTTTCTTTTTTTCAACATAAAGCTGCCCGGCCTCTGTCAGCCGGATCGGTGTTGTTGACCGGTCAAAAAATTTTACGCCGTATTCGTCTTCAAGCTGATTGATATATTTTGTAAGGGTGGGCTGCGTTATATAGAGACGCTTTGCTGCTTTCGTAATGCTTTTTTCTTCAATGACTGCCAGGATGTATTCCAATCGGTTCATAGAATCCTCCAGTTTAATTTATTATCTTTATTATATTTTCTGTTTAAAACCATGTCAATGAATAAAGTCATAGATAATATTTCATACGGCATAAATAAAATGCTGGGATAAAGTATATGTAAATAATAATTTACAATAAATTTAAATTTAAACAGACAGATTATAGATTATATTACATATTCCATAGAAAATAAGCTATTTGCCTTTTATAAAAAATTTACTTATAGTTGGTGTATAAAAGAAATCCGGATTTCCAAAATGTAGAAACGTATACTGTTTTATGAACCGGAAGGGGGATTAAGAAAGTGACACCGCTGATCATAATAAATCTTTTGATATGGTTATTGCTGCTTGTATTGATGGGTACGAATAAATTCCCACTGGGTGCCGTATCACTGTCCATTATGCTGCTGCTTGTTCTTACCGGCTGTATCACATCACCGGAGGCGCTGGCAAAATTCAGTGATAATAATGTGATTATCATGGGTACGATGATGATCACGGCCAATGCGTTTGGAAAGACCAGAGCCGTGAAATCCATTGCAAAGCTGCTGACAAAGGCAGGAAAAGGAAGATGGGAAAATGCCATCCGGATGTTTATGGTCATTAACTTTGTTCTGGGTTTTTTCCTTTCAGGAGCCATTGGACGTATTGCCATTGTTTACCCGCTGGCAGTTGCAGTCTGTGAGGAAAATGATATCAGTCCTTCAAAGGTCATGTTCCCGCTTATATGCTGTATGCTGGCAGATCAGACGGGAATCCCGCTGGGATCTGGAGCCGTAACATATAACAAGTATAACGGGTATCTGGCTGCCGCTGGATATAGCTTTGGAGATCAGTTCCGTATGATCGACCCGTTCCTGTGCAAAGCTCCGTTGGCAATTGTGATGCTTCTTTATTTCATGTTCATTGGTCTGAAAATCTCACCGGATCATCCGTCTACGGCGATTACAGGAGTAAACCTTAAGGCGAGAAAAGAAGATGTTCTGACCTCGAGACAGGAAACCATAATCTATGTTACATTTATTCTCCAGTGTATAGGTCTGGTGACCGCAAGTAAAACAGGTATTCCCCAGTGGATCTTTACAATGGGAGGAGCACTCGTAGTCGTTATGACAAAGGCAATCCCTGTAAAGCAGGCGACAGATTCCATCCCGTTTTCCATTATATTTATGTATATTGGAGCGCTGGCAATGGGAACCGCATTATTAAATACCGGAGCTGGGGCACTTATTGGTAAGATGGTTGCAGGTATCTTAGGACAACATCCATCAACCATCGTTCTTTATCTGGTATTCTGGCTTGTGACCATGTTCCTGACGCAGTTTATGAACAATGGCGCTACCTCGAATCTTTTTATTCCAGTGGCGATCCTGTGTGCGGAAACCATTGGATGCAGTGCTCTTGGGCTTATAATGTGTATCCAGATGTCCTCTCTGGTCGCCTGGTTTACACCTATGGCAACGGCTGTAATGCCTATTGCCATGGGAGCCGGCGGATACAGTGCAAAGGATCTGTTTAAGCAAGGTGTTCTTCCGGGGCTTTTAAGCACGGTGGCAGGCGTCTGTTGGGTGGCCTATTTATTCCCTGCATGGCCATAAAATCAAATTTTAAGAGGAGGACAGACTATGGATAAAAAAAATATGCTCGTTCAGTGGAACGGAGAGGACGGTTACTGCTGGAAAGCAGAGTTAGGGATCGTTGATAAGGCCCCGTGTGTTCTGGAACTGGGATATGAAGCCCATGGTTTTTATAACGTTCTGGCCAGGAATCTGGTTCCACAGTTTAAGGTGATCACCTCTGAACGTACGAAAAATAATCCCCAGAGGTCCAAAGGACTTGCCCCTGGAGAAGTTCTGGGATATCAGTGGGACACCTATTCCGATGATCCCATGAGCCGCAGGGATAAGGTAAAAGAGGCGGTGGATCAGTGGGATACATCCCATATCTCCCAGGAAAAGGATGGAAACCGTATATCTGTATATTTTGATGGACTGACCCTGGGACAGTTTCAGGGGGGCTGCCGCTTTAATTTCTTTGAGGGCAGCAACCTGATCCGGATCGAGGCTGTTGCAGCAACAGAGGAGGATGGAGTTGCCTATCTGTATCATGGAGGCCTCAATGGATTCCAAATCGATAAGCTGTATTATATCTCTCCAAATCGTCATGAAATATATGAGAATCCGGGACTTCGCACAAACAGCGGACCGGACAGGGACCGGCAGAGAGTAGATGCCAGAGGAAGAGTGCTGACGGTACAGCAGCCCAATGGGGCAGTCGCCGTGTTCCCTTCCCCGCACCGGTTTATGTGGGGGAGCCAGACAGAAAACATTGTTGGCTATAATTACTACATAAGAAACGATGATACTGGAAAACTGGCGGTCGGAATCCGTCATAATAAAGAAGCAGAAAACTACAATGTGCGCTGGCCATGTTATAATGCAAAGCCAGGAACCGTACAGAACATGGCATTTTTTATCCTTCCAAGCGCCAGTTCGGTATGGGTAACGCGGGCTATGGCAATGAAATACACGAATTTTGATCATTTACGCCAGCTGCCGGGATACAAGCGTCTGCTTTCTCACATGCATGTGGCGACCCATGCTGCCTGGATCAGGGATCAGAGAGCAGAGCGTCCATGGGAGAAGCTGATAAAGGAAGAGGGAGGAGATATCTTCTGTCTGGCCGATTTCTGGGCAGAGGGAAGAAAGGATGATAATAAAGAGGGAAGAAAATCAGATCTGGAACGGTACCATGCCATGGGCCATTACTGCAGCACACCGGATTTCCTCGTTGTCACCTCGGAAGAAATCGCGATCATGGGAAAGGATCTGTCAAAGCAGCTGATCCCTTATCATTTTATGATTCTTCCGTCCAAACCGCTCCTTTATTCCAGATGGCGCGATGATGATCAGGAATTTGCAGAGATCCTTCCGGACGGCCGGACGTATTACCATCTTAAATCCGCAGACGATGTGATGGAAATGTGCCGTCGTGAAAACTGCTTTGTCCAGATGCCGCATCCAGACACTAAGGCCAATGACGGACTTCCGTATGATGTGAAGGATGAAAAGTGGTTTAAGGATGAAAGATGGTTCGGCATTGGCTGCAGGCAGCTTCCGGCAGATAATTCCTGCAAGACAATGATCGATGGACGGACTGCCCGTGTATGGAATGATATCAATAACTGGGCAGACAGACCTAAATATATTATGAGCGAGCTGGATACATATTCCAAGGTAGAGGAGCGGGAGGAAAACTGGGATCCATACGCACAGGTAAACTGTACCTATGTGGAGTTGGAAAAGATACCGGCTTATGGAAACTGGGAAGAGGTGATCAACGCGCTGCGTGAAGGAAGGCATTTCTATTCAACTGGAGAGGTGCTGATCGAAAAGAGTGAGATTACAGACGGATGTGCAGAGGCCACCTTCAGCTGGACTTTCCCACTGATCGATGCAGAAATTGTATATTCGGACGGAGAAAACGTTACAACTAAAACAATTAATATGTCGGATACGAAGCCATACGGGAAAAAGACAGTTACATTCAGTTTTCCCAAAGGCATGAAGTGGGCGCGCATACTTGCGACAGACATTGCAGGCGATTCTGCATTTGGAATGCCGGTATTCTTAAGAAAATAATGATCGGATCATCCGGGGCCTGTCTGGAATATTTTCCAATACAGGCCCCATATCTGCGAAAAAAATATATAATGAAAAAGGAGAAAGGGATGATGAAAAGTGAAAGTTTCGATCATTAAAGAACCAGAATTTTATAAATCTGTGATCCGGATCATGCTGCCGGTGGCTCTGCAGCAGGCCATCAATATGGGCGTTAATATGATGGATACCATGATGCTGGGCTCCTTTGGGGAGATCCAGCTGTCGGCATCCAGCCTTGCAAATCAGTATTATAATTTTTTTACGATTCTGTGCATGGGGATCATCGGGGGCTCCAGCGTCCTGGCGGCCCAGTACTGGGGAGCAGGAGAAAAAGAGAAGGTAAGGGAAACGTTCAATATGGCGCTTCGGCTTTCTGCGGGTGTGGCGGTGCTGTTTATGATCCTGACCTGGATCTTTCCAGGACCGATCATGTCCATATATACATCGGAAGAGGAGGTCATCGTCCAGGGAATCCGCTATCTGAAGATAACGGCATTTATTTTTGTCATTCATGGGACCAGTCTTGTGGCGGCCCAGCTGATGCGTTCCGTGGAACAGGCTCATCTGGGGCTTATTGTGTCCATCATATCCTTTGTGGTCAATATCGGAGCCAATTATATTTTCATTTTTGGAAAATTTGGAATGCCCAGAATGGAGATTGCCGGAGCGGCGCTGGGAACGCTCATTGCCAGAGGAGCGGAGTTTATTACCACCTTTTTTTATATCCTTGTGAAGGATAAAAGCCTGGGCCTGAGGATCTGTCATCTGATAAAATCACCGTCAGCCGCTTTTTACCGGAGCTATTTCCGGCTGGGAGCCCCGGTTCTGGTCAGTGATTCTCTTTTGGGTCTCGGCGGAAATATTGTTTCTGTGGTCCTGGGGCATATGGGAGCAGCAGTGGTTGCCAGCAATGCCATCTGTCAGGTGGTGGACCGGCTCTGCACTGTGGTCATTCAGGGCGTTTCCAATGCGTCGGGCATCATCACCGGACAGACCCTGGGAACGGGAAACAGGAAAAAGGCCATGGAGCAGGGAGAAACGTTTTATTTCTTCAGTATCGTATTTGGTCTCTTAAGCTCTCTCCTGGTGTTCCTGTTCGGTCCGCTGACTGTATCTGTTTATACATTAAACCAGGAGACCGTTGTTCTTGTCCATCAGATGATGAACGCGTATGTGGTGATCGTGTTCTTCCAGGCGATCCAGTCAGTGATGACCAAGGGAGTGCTCCGGGGCGGAGGCGATACGAAATTCCTTATGAAGGCAGATATCCTGTTCATGTGGCTGGTTTCCATTCCTCTGGGAGCCGTAGGCGGTCTGGTCCTCCATTGGCCTGCCTGGCTGGTGATGCTGTGCCTCCGGGCAGATTATGTGATTAAATCTGTATGGTGTGTCTCCAGACTTCTCAGCGGGAAATGGATCCATATGGCAGATGGGATCAGTGAAAAGGTATAAAAGAGAAAGAAACGGCTCCTGCAGCAGCAGGAGCCATTTTTTGTAAGGTCATCAATTATTCGTGGGAACAAACTGCGCCACCCGTCCGGCGAATTCTGCCAGGTTCTGGGTCTGGAGAAGAACGCGTCCAGGGCCGGTGAGCTTTGTGAGGAACAGGCCTTCTCCGCCGAAAAAGATATTTCCAAGGCCCTTTACGGTTTCGATCTCGTAGCGGACACTGCGGTCAAAGGCCACCACATTGCCTGTATCGACCTTCAGGATCTCGCCGGGAGCCAGCTGCTTTTCCACCAGATCACCGTCCACCTCAAGGAACGCAATACCCTGGCCGCTGATATCCTGGAGGATAAAGCCTTCCCCGCCAAAGAAGCCGGAGGAGATTTTTTTCGTGAAGGAGATATTGACATTGACGGAATCCTGGGCGCACAGGAAGGCCCCCTTCTGGCAGATCAGGCCGCCGGTGGCGCTGACATCCAGAGGGTAGATCTGGCCAGCCACAGTGGAAGCAAAGGCAATGAGAGCGCCGGGCCTCTGGGCAGTATAGGTGGCCATGAACAGGGATTCTCCTGCAAACATGCGGCCGATTCCCTTCATAAGGCCGCCGCGGGTGTTGGTGGCCATGGCGATCCCGTCGCTCATCCATGTCATGCCTCCGGACTGGGTAAATACGCTCTCACCTTTCGAATCGAACATGATCTCCACAGCAGGCATTGTGTCACCTACAATACGATATTTCATATGGGTCCCTCCTTTAAGAATGATACATGAATGGCAGCCCATGATCCTCATGATGGCGTGCGGCAGAGGCGGGGCCATACTGTTTTTATCATTCTATCATACAGGCCGCAGGATGAACAGATGGAAACATTTCAAAAACGTTACGCTTTTATTAATTCTTCTGCGGGCACTTGTGTGGATTCCGGGCGGATGTTAGAATGAACGCAGGATGGTGATCAGAATGAGAAAATGGATCATAAATATGGGGATCCTGACAGGGATTTGGCTGACTCTGGCCGGCTGTGGGGCTCCCAAAGCCCAGGTAATCATGGAGGCGGAAACGGCAGCTGCGGATGGGACAGAGACCCAGGCTGGACAGGAGCTGCTGGGAGATCCAAAGGAGAGGGCAGAGGAAACGGTTTCTTTTCTGGAGCAGTTTGAGAGCAGCCTTTCCTTCCAGGATATGGACCGGGAAAGGGCAGCTGCTTACGGCGGTCCCCTGGAGGATTCTTACGCGTTTTACGGACGTGAAACAGAGGATGGGGCAGGCTATGTCCTGGGGATCAAAATACGGAAGGAGAGCCTTCTGGACGGGCTTACGGTGTATGGAGAGGACGATCATATGGAGGCAGTGATCCAGAATGACCAGGACGGTGGCTATGATACCGTTTATGAGCTGGATGGCATATCGGTATTTCTTTCGGGTTCATCCCAGAATGGGGTTTTAAATGAGGTCCTGTATCTGCAGCCGGAGGATCTGGAGACGCCGGAGGAGCTTTTAAATGCCTTTGACCTGGGATACTGCCATGGAGCCGCAGGTGCAGCCTATGTCCGGGATGTGCTGGAGCGGCAGGTCCGCTTTACGCCGCCGGATACTGAGGCATACCTGGCAGTGGAGGTGGAACGGGACGGAGAGCTTTGCACAGAATACGTTCCTCTGACACGGGAGGAGGAGCGGGAGATCCTGGATTCCAAAGAACCGGTCCCTTTGGAGGACGGAGACAGACTGGAGTTCTTTGTGAGCCAGGAAACGTATGAGGAACAGGATATAGACGGTGGCGCGGTCACGGCTCCGGCCCTGCGGATCGCAGAGGAACGATGCGGGTTCCGGCCTTCTTATATTGAGCCAGATATGGACATAGAAAAGAAAGAGGAAACCAGAGAAGAGGCAGAGAAAGAGAACGAAGGGGAAGCCGGAGAAGAAACCGGGGAAGAAAATGAAGAAGCCAGAGAGGAAGCCGGAGAAGAGAGCGAAGAAGCCAGAGAAGAAGCCGGAGAAAGGGCCAGGGAGGCCATGGAAAATGGAGAAGCCGATGGAGATTAGAAAAAATAGTTTATTGGAAAAATTAGAAAATTATGGAAAATCGGATTTTTATCCATTTCATATGCCAGGCCATAAAAGACAGGATTTTTTAAACGGTTTTCCGGATCCGTATTCCATCGACATTACAGAGATCGACGGTTTTGATAATCTGCATCATGCAGAAGGGATCTTAAAGGAGTCCATGGAGCGTGCGGCAGAGATCTATGGGGCGGACCAGACGTGTTATCTGGTAAATGGCAGCACCTGCGGGATCTTAAGCGCTGTCTGCGGCTCCACGGCCTGGGGCGGAAAGCTCCTTATGGCCAGAAACTGCCACAAGTCGGCGTATCACGGGCTGATCTTAAACCATCTGGAGCCTGTGTATGTGTATCCATCTTATCTGGAGGGGCCGGGGATCAGCGGAGGAGTCTGTCCTTCGGATGTGAGAAGGATCCTGGAGCAGGATAAAAAGCGGGAGATCCAGGCGGTTCTGGTGGTCTCTCCTACGTATGAAGGCGTCGTATCGGACATTGCGGGGATCGCGGCAGCGGCCCATGAGCATGGGATCCCGCTGATCGTGGACGAGGCCCACGGCGCGCACCTTCCCTTTGGCGGAAGGGAAAACGGCTTTCCGGAGCCAGCGCTGTCCATGGGGGCGGACGTGGTGATCCAGAGCCTCCATAAGACGCTCCCATGCTTTACCCAGACGGCGGTCCTCCATATGAAGGGGGATCTGGCGGACCGGGAAAGGATCTGCCGGTATCTGGGGATGTTCCAGAGCTCCAGCCCGTCGTATGTTTTCATGGCGGCTATGGAGCAGTGCATCCGGTTCATGGACGGGGACGGACGCCGGGAGATGGCGGCTTATGGAAAGCGGCTGGAGCGGTTTTTCCAGCAGGTAAAGGATCTTAGGAACTTAAAGGTACTGGACTGGGAGAAGATCGTGGAGGCAGATCATTCCAGAAAAGCCGGAGCAGCTCCCGGAACGGTTTCTGTGTACGGCTGGGATCCCTCAAAGATCGTTATTTCCTGTAAGAGAGTCTGGTTTAAGAACGTCTCTGGGGAAAGGCAGCGGTTAAGCGGAGAGGCTCTGGGAAACATCCTGCGGGAGCGGTATCATCTGGAAATGGAGATGTGTGCGCCGGAATATGTCATTGGAATGACGTCGGTAATGGATACGGAGGAAGGACTTCTGCGGCTGGAAAAGGCCCTCTGGGAGCTGGATCAGGAGTTGGACACAGAGCCGGAAAGCGTTTCCGGCAGAACGGGGGAAGGCCATGGAGACAGAGGGCTTTCTGAGCTTCCACAGCCGCCTCTGCGGCTTTCTCCGGCGGAGGCCATGGAAATGCCCGGGATCAGGAAAAGACTGTCAGAAAGCGCTGGCAGCGTGTCACGGGAATTTATTTATCTGTATCCTCCGGGGATCCCGGTCCTGGCTCCGGGAGAGGAGATCACAGAGGACGTTCTGGAGCGGGAAGCCTGGTATGAAGCTATGGGGCTGTCTGTCCAGGGCCTGGAGGATCCATCCCTTTCCACCATAATAACGGTTGCGGAAAAATAAGGGTTTATGTTACAATGTCAGTCAGTTGGGCCAATATTGCAGCATGGCTCCAGGATTGTACAGCAAAAGAGAACGGAGCGCAGAAAATGGGCAGGATCTTTTATATCATGGGCAAGAGCGCCACAGGTAAGGATACGGTATTTAAGGAGCTTTTAAAGCGGAGGCCGGAGCTTACGACGGTGGTTCCCTATACTACCCGTCCCATCCGGGAGGGAGAGACAGACGGGGTGGAGTATTTTTTTACTTCGTCAGAAAAACTGGAACAGTTTAAAAATTCCGGAAAGATCGTGGAGCTTAGGACGTATGAGACGGTCATGGGGCCGTGGAGCTATTTTACCATGGACGACGGCCAGTTTGATATCCATGGAGAAGGGGACTGTCTGATGATCGGGACCCTGGAATCCTATGAAAAGATGTGCCGGTACTACGGAAACGGGGCGCTGGTCCCGGTTTATATAGAGGTCCCCGACGGGATCCGGCTCCTTCGGGCCGTGAAACGGGAGGGAAAACAGAAAAATCCCAATTACAGGGAGGTCTGCCGCAGGTATCTGGCCGACGAGGATGATTTTTCTGAAGAGCTCCTTTCCAGGCTCCGGATCGGAAAACGGTTTTCCAACACAGACCTGGAGGCCTGTCTGGAAGAAATTTTAAAGGAAATGGAATCACACTGAAAAATGTGATATAATAGAAGGAAGTTTCGATAAAAGATTGGAGGGATGGTTATGCTGGAGGGTAAGGTTACAGGTTTTCAGGATATTCTTGGAAACGATATGGTCAAAGAGCATTTTAAAAAGGCCATCGAAAATCATAAAATATCTCACGCATATATTCTGACAGGCGAGGCTGGAATGGGGAGAAAATCCATCGCCAATGCATTTGCCATGACGCTCCTTTGTGAAAAAGGAGGCAATGAGCCTTGTATGGTATGCCATTCCTGCAAACAGGTCCTTGGGGGAAACCACCCGGATCTCATCTATGTGACCCACAGCAAGCCGGGGAGCATCGGCGTGGACGATATACGGGAACAGATCAACGATACCATCATGATCCGGCCGTACAGCAGCTATTATAAGATCTATATTGTGGACGAGGCGGAGAAGATGACGGTACAGGCCCAGAACGCCCTTTTAAAGACCATGGAGGAGCCGCCGTCTTATGCGGTCATCATCCTGATCACCACCAACCAGGAGGCGTTCCTTCCCACGATCCTCTCCAGGTGCGTCCAGCTGAAATTAAAGCCCTTAAAGGATTTTACAGTGAAAAGCTATCTGACGGAGCATCTGGATATTCCGGAAAAGGAGGCGGAGATCTGCGCGGCCTTTGCCCGTGGAAATCTGGGAAAGGCCATCCACCTGGCATCCTCCGACGAATTTAAGGAGTTGTTCCAGAAAGTCATGAATATCGTGAAAAATGTAAGATCCATGGATATTGCAGTGCTTCTGGACTGTATCCGCGAGATCAAGGAAATGAGCTTTGATATCGAAGAGGTGCTGGATCTGATGCAGCTCTGGTACAGGGACGTCCTTATGTTCAAGGTGACAAAGGATATGAACCTGCTGATATTTAAGGATGAATATAAAATGATCAATGAACTGGGGGAAAAGGCTGACTATGCGGGGCTGGAGCAGATCCTCAGCGCCATCGACACGGCGCGGGCGAGACTGGAGGCCAACGTCAACCTGGAGCTGGTGATGGAGCTTCTGTTCCTGACCATGAAGAACCCGTCGTAAGGAGATAAGAATGACAAAAGTAATCGGAGTCCGTTTCCGCAAAGCGGGAAAGGTATATTATTTCAGTCCGGGAAATGAGGAGATCAAAGCCGGACAGCACGTGATCGTGGAGACAGCCAGGGGCGTGGAATACGGCCACGTGGTCCTCGGAAGCCACGAGGTGGACGATAAAAAGGTGATCCAGCCCTTAAAGCCTGTGATCCGGATGGCTACGGCAGCCGACGAGGAGATCGAGAGAAGGAATAAGGAAAAGGAGAAGGAAGCCTTTAAGATCTGTCTGGAAAAGATCAAAAAGCATGAGCTGGATATGAAGCTCATCGATACGGAATACACCTTTGACAATAATAAGGTGCTGTTCTATTTCACAGCCGACGGAAGGATCGATTTCCGGGATCTGGTAAAGGACCTGGCATCCGTATTTAAGACCAGGATCGAGCTGCGTCAGATCGGTGTCCGGGACGAGACGAAGATCGTCGGCGGCATCGGGATCTGCGGAAGACCGCTGTGCTGCGCCTCCTACCTGTCTGAGTTTATCCCGGTGTCCATTAAGATGGCCAAGGAACAGAATCTGTCCTTAAATCCCACAAAGATCTCCGGCGTCTGCGGAAGGCTCATGTGCTGCTTAAAGTACGAGGAAGAGACGTATGAGGAGTTAAATGGGCGGCTTCCCAATATCGGGGATTATGTGACCACCGACGACGGCTTAAAGGGAGAGGTCCACAGCGTCAGCATCCTAAGGCAGCTGGTGAAGGTGGTGGTCACCGTCAACGGAGATGAAAAGGAGATCCGCGAATATAAGGTGGATCAGCTGAAATTCCGTCCCAAGAGGAAAAAGGAAAAAATGAGCATCAGCGACGCAGAATTAAAGCAGCTGGAGGCTCTGGAGAAAAAAGAAGGGAAATCGAAGCTGGATGATAACTGATCTGATGGAAAATGAGCGGCTGGATGATCTTCAGAGAAACGGGCTGAAGATCATCCAGAAGACCGACGGCTTCTGCTTCGGAATGGACGCGGTGCTGCTTTCCGGGTTTGCATCAGTAAAGCCCGGAGAACGGGCGCTGGATCTGGGTACCGGGACCGGGATCATCCCCCTTCTCCTTTCGGCAAAAACAAAAGGAGACCATTTCACTGGGCTGGAGATCCAGACAGAGATCATGAAAATGGCCCAGAGGAGCGTGGCCTTAAACGGCCTGGAAAAAAAGATCGACATCATACAGGGAGACATTAAGGAAGCCAGCCGGATCTTCGGAGCGGCTTCCTTTGATGTAGTGACCTCAAATCCCCCCTATATGAACGATGCCCATGGCCTTAAGAATCCAGGGGATGTGAAGGCCATTTCCCGCCATGAGGTGCTCTGCACCTTAGAGGACGTGGTCCGGGAGGGAACGAAGGCGTTAAAGCCCGGAGGCCGTTTCTACATGGTCCACAGGCCCCACCGTCTGGCAGAGATCATTACGGTGATGAGGCAGTATAAGCTGGAGCCCAAGCGGATGAAATTTGTCCATCCCTTTGCAGATAAGGACGCGAACATGGTCCTCATCGAGGCTGTCCGGGGCGGGGGAGCCTGGCTTAAGCTGGAACCGCCGGTGATCGTTTATAAGGAGCCGGGGGTCTATACGGACGAGATCTATGAGATATACGGATACTAGGAGCCGCGTCCGGGGGACATGGCGCCCCTGCCGGGGATGACAGAAACCGTCGGAAAGGAGATACAGACATGGCGGGAAAGCTATATTTATGTGCAACGCCCATTGGAAATCTGGATGATATCACCCTGCGGGTGTTAAATACATTAAAAGAGGTGGATCTGATCGCCGCAGAGGATACCCGCCACAGCATCAAGCTTTTAAATCATTTTGATATTAAAACGCCCATGACCAGCTATCATGAGTATAACAAGGTGGAGAAGGCCAGGTATCTTGTGGATAAGCTGAAGGAAGGGACCAACATTGCGTTGATAACTGATGCGGGAACGCCTGGGATCTCGGATCCCGGGGAGGAGCTGGTGAAGCAGTGCTATGAGGCCGGGATCGAGCTGACCTCCCTTCCGGGACCTGCCGCCTGTATCACGGCCCTGACCATCTCCGGCATGGCCACCAGGCGCTTTGCCTTTGAGGCCTTTCTGCCCCCGGATAAAAAGGAGAAGCAGAGGATCCTGGAGGAATTAAAGCAGGAGACCAGGACCATGATCCTCTATGAGGCCCCCCACCGGCTGGTCAGGACCCTGGAGGAGCTTATGGAGGCTCTGGGGGAGCGGAATATCACCATCTGCCGGGAGCTGACGAAAAAGTATGAGACGGCCTTCAGGACCACCTTTTCCGGGGCTCTGGCCCACTATGAGAACGAAGAGCCCAGAGGCGAGTGCGTCATTGTCGTAGAGGGGAAGAGCCTGGAGGAGATCGAAAAGGAAAAGGCAGCGGCCTGGGAGGACATGACGGTGGAGGAGCACATGGACCTGTACCTGGAACAGGGCCTGGACCGGAAGGACGCAATGAAGCAGGTGGCAAAGGACCGGGGGATCAGCAAAAGGGATGTATACCAGGTGCTGGTGGAGAGAAAGCTATAACATCAAGGGAGCAGATGGTTTCTGGTTTTCTATCAGGAACAGGGTCAGTGCAATTGCGATCGCCGCACTGGCCAGGGTCCCTACTAAAAATTTTTCCGTAAAATCCTGGTCTTCAAACTGTTTATACCTTGCCAGGCTCTTGGCGGCCAGCACAAATCCGATCGCCCCGGCTTCACCATATATGACCAGCATGGCAATGATCAGCCGTTCTAATTTTCCGATCATGCTTCCGGCGGAGGAATCATTGGATTTTGGTGAATCAGGATTTTTTTGAAGGGAAATAGATGCGGTAAGCATTTTTACAAATTGGGAAGCGGGGGTCAGAAGAAGGATTACCAGCAGCAGATAACGCATATTCTGAAGAAGCGGGACTTGTATACACAGGGACTTGAAAGTTTCTGTAAGATTTTCGGGGAGATGGAAAAAACAGGATCCAGCGAGAATCGATGCGGTATGAATAAGCTGGCTGGTACAGAATGCAGTCAGCTGACTGCGGGGAGATATGTGATTTCTGGTATAATAGTGGAATGTAAGAACGTCGGTTATAAAGTGAGACAGGATAATGAACATCCACGCGATGACTGCACTGGGAAATGAAACACATAGAATAAATATAAGTCCCAAAATAAGAGAATACATCCCAAAATGAGGGAGCAGGCATCTGAAACAGGGATGTTTTTTTACATCAGGGGAACCTGGCCATAGATGAAAGTCAGCAAGGAAATGTACGGATAAAATCAATAATAAAAGTGACAAAACTATACCTCCTTCATATTTGTATTCATTTCATATAACACGGTTAACGCCATGCTGCGTGCCCAATATATATTTCCGCTTTCTAATGAACGCGCAATGGTCTGTCTTTTTATAGAAAGGATTTTGGCTGCTTCAGTTGGGATCCCACGCTGCTTGCCGCCAGTGACAAAAAAGGCGTTCGGTTCTGTTTTTCTATAAATATCATTTCTGGCCCGGGCCGGTATCTGCCCGACTGAATCATCGGTTAAATTTATATGATCAAGAGGAAGTTCCCTGTCTGTTTTTGATATTTTATGATCAAAACAGCTTTTTTCAATTAATAACCGATTGAAAGCCAGAGAGTCATAGGGCCATTGAAAGTCATTTTTCAGGCAGAGCGGAAACAGAATTTCAGTGATGAGGAACAGCTGATTCTGGGTGATGCTCAGATTTTCAGTAACATTTGCAGCTCCTCCCATTAGTGTATTGAGCGTTCGATCATTTCTGGAGGCACTGTACATCAGTACAGGATATCCCAATGTAGGGTCTGTGCAGCGGATCGCATTTCGTGCATTATGATAAACTTCGCCATCCTGACTGGTTGTTCCCCGGCCTTTCATCTGCAGGTTCCAGTTTCCGATCCCTATTCCGGCCCGGATCCTAACTGGATACAGCCATATGGAAAAAAATCTGTAAAATAAATAAGCAGATTCTCCTGTAGAAAATAATCCCTGTATTTCGTCTCCGGCACTGAATTCTACTGTACGCAGTATATCGCCGGAAAACGCCTTATTTAAAAAATCCAGAACCTGGATCATATGAGTCTGGATCAAAAAACGGTCTGAATCCGTATAGGATCTGGAATTTCTTAGATCTATAATTAATGCTGCATATTCCTGGGACATCACAATCACCTCTTCATGAGTATAACATTTTAGAAGTATAAAAGCAACTGAATAAGGGTGCTATTTAAATATGCAGCTAAAATACGCTTCTAAAATATGAGGCAGGATCTATGATTTAAGAATGGCGGTCATCAAAAGCTTCCCTTACATCAGAAAGAAATTTTGTGATGGGCAGCGTCTGAGGACAGCTGCCCTCACATTTTTTACAGCCGATGCAGTCTGCCGGGCCTCCTCCTGAAGCGGTCATGTTCTGGTAAACAGGAGCGATCTTCCAGCCGTCTCCGGGATTTTGCTTATATTCGTTATACAGCCTGAAATATTCCGGTATATGGATCTTTTTCGGGCATCCGCTGACACAGTAGCCGCACCCGGTACAGGGAACCGCGATGGAGTTCCTTAAAAGGCCGGCAGCTTCAAAAAGAACGCTCTGTTCGTATTCTGTCAGTGGCTGGCGGCACGCCAGATTATCCAGGAGCTGCTCCATGGTGTTCATTCCGCTGAGGACGATCTCCACCTCCGGAAGGCTTTCTGCAAACCGGATCGCATAGGAGGCCTGGCTGGCGTCCGGCGAAAGTTTTTCCAGGAGCCGTCCGGCCTTTTCGGGAAGAGCAGCCAGCGCTCCGCCCTTGACAGGCTCCATGACGATGACCTTTTTTCCATGCTTTACGGCAGTCTCATAGCAGCGTCTGGACTGGATGGAGCTGCTTTCCCAGTCCAGATAATTGATCTGGAGCTGTACATAATCCACCTCCGGATGGCGCGTAAGGATCTCATCCAGAAGATCGGCGGAATCATGGTAGGAAAATCCTGTCTTTATAGCTTTCCCAGTCTTTTTTAATTCTTCAAGAAATTCAAATTCCCTATATTTTTCAGCAATTTCATAATGTTTTCCATTGAGCCAGTGGAGCAGATATACGTCAAAGAAATCCACCTGGCAACGGTCCTGCTGTTCCTTAAAGTACCGGTAACAGTCTTCGTGGGAGGTCATTTTATAGCCAGGCAGCTTGTCGGCCAGAAGAAAGGAGCTCCGGGGATGGCGCTTTACCAGGGATTCCCGGATGGCCCATTCGCTTTTTCCAGCCAGATAGGTGTAGGCGGTGTCAAAATAGTTCTGCCCGTGGGCTAAAAATACGTCTGTCATCTGATCTAACAGGCTTAAGTCGATCTCTCCGGCCGGGGCTATCGGGAGGCGTAAGAAGCCAAAGCCAAGTTTGTTCATATGGGATCCCTCCATTTTTATATTTGAAAATAAGGGATCACCGCCGGTGATCCCTTAAAATCGTAAAAGGTGTACTATCTGGTCTTGATGGCCATCATCCAGTAATGATTATCGTTGAAATCAAAGGTGCCGATCTCCGTCATATGGGCCTTTTTTGTGTGGGCGGCGTAGCTGCGTCCGTTGATCTGGTTGATGAAGGTCACCATGACGGGATACTGGTCCTCGAACTGTTTCAGAGAGGCCTTGAAGATCCCTTCAAAAACGCCTGTGCCCCGGACGGAAACATCCACGCAGACGGGGCCGTACTGGTAGGTGTTCGTTTCGTCTAAGGCGGTTCCCTCAAACGGCATATCCGGCAGCACCTCGGTCATCCGCTTCATGATGGGGACCTGCATCCAGTAATCCCATCCCGCAGCCAGGGCAAAGGCCTTTACGGTCCCGTTTTCATCCTTTGCCAAGGTCACGCCCCTCCGGTTTACGATGAGATCCTCAAACTGCTGGTCCGAGAGCTTGGTGGTCACGAAGCCGCCGGGGATATCCTCCTGGGAAATGGTATCTTTATGATATCTTGCCAGCAGGGCTTTGATCGCCGGCAGATCGTTCATGGTTGCCAGAGTGTATTCCATCTGTCTGTTCCTCCGTTTTCTTATTTTATAGCCGGACGGATGCTTTTTAGTGGTTCTTTAACCACTCCATAGCCACATGGGCGTAAACAGCTGCTCCCACAGGAAGGGCGTCCTCATGGAACATGGCCTTTGGATGATGCTGGGGGTAGCAGTAGCCCTGTTCGGGCTGACCGGCGGCGATGCCAAGGAACACGGTGGGAACCTCGTTGGCTACATAGGAGAAGTCCTCAGAGCCCATGTTGCTCATGCGCTGGCCGATGTCGTTTAAGTCCACAAAGTGAACGCCCTCCAGTTCTCCAAGATATCCCTTTACTTCCCCGTAGAGCTCCTGGTTATGGAATAAGACAGGACAGCCGCTTCCATATTCCACATGGGCCTCGGCGTTGAAGGCGGCAGCCACAGTGCTTACGATGGCGTCCATACGGGTCTTTACCATTTCCCGGGTGGTATTTTTTAGTGTGCGGATGGTTCCGGACATCATGGCCTCCTGGGGGATCACGTTGGAGGTGTTTCCGCCGTGCATCTGGCCGATGGTAAGGACCATGTTGTCCGCCGGATCCATTTCCCGGGCGTTGATGGCCTGGAGAGCCAGATGGATGTGGGACATGACGTTTAAGGGATCCACGCCGTTGTTGGGCTGGGCTCCGTGACAGCCTTTGCCGGTGATCTTAATGGTAAACCAGTCCACGGCAGCCATTTTAGAGTCTGCGCCGGTCATGATCACAGTGCCTGCCGGCAGCGGAAGGTTTGTGAATACGTGGATGCCCAGGGCGGCGTTTACGTCCGGGTCCTTTAAGATCCCGTTTTCCACCATCATCTTCGCTCCGTCCATGGTTTCCTCGGCCGGCTGGAACATGAGCTTTACCTGGCCCTCCAGCTCATCCTCATGGGCCTTTAAGAGACGTGCTGCGCCCAGCATATTGGCGGTATGACAGTCATGGCCGCAGGCGTGCATGCATCCGTTTTCAGATTTAAATTCCAGGTCTGTCATTTCTGTTACAGGGAGGGCGTCCATATCACCGCGGATCAGGAAGCATTTTCCCGGCTTCTTTCCGGCAACAGCCACTACGCCGCTTCCCATTCTCTGGGGCTCATACCCCATTTCCCTTAATTTGTCCTCCACATAGGCCGCGGTCTTCGGAAGTTCCAGACCCAGCTCCGGGTTCTGGTGGAAGTGGCGGCGGTCCGCCGTTAAAGTGTCCTTCATGGCAAGTGCTTCGTTATACATGTTCATGATCCATTCCGCCTTTCTTTTAAATGAATGATTGAATCGGGGCCAGGCTGCAGATATTGCAGCAGCAGCCCCAGTTTTGTGCGTTCAACATAGTCGTCCCAGTGGACCGGGATCAGTTCATTGACCTTTTCGATCCGCCTCCGGACTGTATTGACATTGACAAAAAGCTTTTCGGCTGTCAGGCTGTAATTTAAATTGTTTTCAAGATAGGTTTTTAAAGTATAGAGGAGTTCCTGGTTCTTTTCTGAGTCGATGAGTTTCTGGAGCTTTTTTAAAAGAGGGCCCAGTTCGTCCTCAGGGATATTGATCCAGGTGAGGATCCCCAGTGCGTCGTAATCAAAGAGGGTCTTCCGGGAATCGGTAAGTCTTCCGATATTCAGGACCTTCCGGCATTTTTCAATATGAGGACGGAGATCATGGAGATCTCCCGAATCTCCCGTAAAGCTGAAAAACCAGGATACGTCGGGGAAAGTCCCCCGGAGGAGCTTCTGGAACTCCAGGATCAGTCCACGGATCTCTTCCTTATTTACGGGGGACAGCCGGACGGCGTTGAGGAGGATGACTCCTTCTGTGGATGACAGGAATGCCACGCGGCCGATCCGGTTCATCCGGCATCGTTTGAACGCCTCCAGCATGGAGGTCCTGTGGCTCCGGATATCCAGCTCATCCTGGTCGTGACGGAACAGGATACAGAGGTATGGCTGCTCCACGGAGAGCCCCAGCTGGTCCGCCTGGTAGATCAGCTGCCGGGCGTCAGCAGGAGTGCTTTCCATGGCCAGATGGATCAGATTTTCAAACCCGATATTGCTGGCATCCCGGGCCACCACCTGCTGGTCGAAGATTCCCTGGAGCATCAGATAGGCGATGCGCATGGAGTATTCGTCATAAAAATCCAGGAATTTCCTGGATTCCATCACACAGAAATACGCCTGTACCACTCCTGCGGACTCGATGGGGATGGTGACCCAGCTGATCCGGGGTTCATTGGCGGCCTCTCCCTTGAGGAGACGGTACCGTTTCATGTGGATACAGTCGCAGAGGGCGTGGCTGGTATGGGGAAGCTGGGGAGACCAGTAATCGGATTCGCGGATCCCATATTTTTCACTGGCCTTTTTGAAGTTGTCTGAGCTGTAATACCGCTTATCCATGGTCACATCATAGAGAAAAGCGGGAAATTCCATTTCGGTTTCCAGAGTTTTTAAGATTTTCTGGATGGCCTGTTCCTTGTAATTCTGGTTGTAGCAGCCGGGGCCCTGGCTGATGTCGATCCTGAGACTCTGGATCGCATGGTTTAATACGCCCACGTTTACCTGGTTGACCACGGTCATCCAGGACGGGGAGTAGGGCATGGTGATCAGGGGAATGCTGTTCCTGTCATAAATCTCGATCAGTTTCTCCGGGATCTTATCCAGATAGCTGCCCCTTTTTATCACCAGGGCTGCGTGGCTGGGAATAAAATTCTCACAGAATTTATCCAGGTAGCCTTCAAATTCAGCAAAAATATAACCGGACGTGAAAATAAGCTCTTTTCCAATACTCCAGCGATGGCCTTCCGGCACCTCCAGGAAGCTGACGCCCTGGATCTCGCGGTTTAATCCTTTATGGCCGGCAATGACGTGAAAATCCTTAAAAAAGTCCATACTGAGCAAATCGCCGACTGAAATTCCCATACTGCGGGACCTCCCTCTTCTGTCACCCGGATGGAAGCTGGTTCCAAACCGGTTCTTTCATGCAAAATATTGTCGTATTCAGTCTAGCATACCATAAAATAGACAAAAAATATAGGACATATTGTGCATTTTGCTGTTTTTTAACAGCGTGAGCAGAAAGAGGGAGGAAGAGAGACGGGATCTATTCCGTTTTTTTGCCTTCCATTTTTTTCATGGCCATGGCGATAAATATGGAACCAAATACGCATAACAGGGTTCCCAGATAGCTGCTGGCTCCCGGAAGGAAGTTGAATACTCCTTTGTTGATGGCAATATAAACGACACACCCGAATACCAGCATGATCGCGGCCAGCTTTTTCTGGTTCACGGCGAACTGTACGAAGAGAGCGCCGAAGAGGGCCGGAAGCAGGTAGTTTAAGGCTGCGGTAACAGAGGGCGGGAGCATGGCCAGAATAGAGCTTCCGGCAATGACGCCAACGGAAAGAATGATGATGTTGATGATAATGGAAACTCCCATTCCAATGGTGGAGATGATGGAGCCCTGTTCGGATCCCAGCTCCACACCGGCAGAAACCTGGGCAATACTGGCACAGGGAACGCGCATGTTGGAGATATTTCCGGAAAGGAACGCCATGTAGGTTCCCACAGGCCCCAGGACCGGATAATAGGAGATCGGCTCAATGACCCAGAGGAAGCCGAAGCTGGTGGTAACGGTAATGAAGCAGGTAGCCAACAGCGCAAGATCCGGCCAGAGGCCATGGCCAAAGCCAAGAACAAGGGCGGGAAGGAAAGAGGCGAAAACGCCGAGAATGCCGGTGATCTTTCCGATCCGGTGCATTTTTGGTAAGTAATCGTTGGTGAAATAATGTTTGTCCATAAAAATAAGCCCTCCTATACCAGTGCTGTGATGATCATGGCGACCAGGATCGCGATGGTCAGATTCCATTCTTTTAACCAGGAAATCTTAAATTTTCCGGAAACATAGAGCAGAATGGCCATAAATACGCCGCCCAGCACGCAGGAAAGGGCAGATTTATCCACTGCAACCAGCTTCTGGCTCACCATGCCGCCGAAGGCGCCGACCATGGCAGCTCCGGAGATCACGCCCACTAAAGCGGAGTTTCCGCCTGCCATTCTGTTCTGTACCTTTTCCATTTTGTCAGCGGTGAGGGTGGAAACGATGATCCAGCCGATGGAGCCTAGGATCATGGTCCAGACAGCCATTGTGAAGGCAAAGGTGGTCATTTCATCCACGCCCAGCTGGACACCGGCGGATGCAGTTCCAATTCCGGCTGCGATGGACTCGAACATAACGGAGCCGATGAAGGAAAGACGCATCCAGGCCATGGGGCCGCCCACTGATACCAGGAGCGAAAGCATTCCGCTCAGGATCACGACCGATGGGCCAAGAGAGGTGAGGGCGGAGCTTTTCATTGCCCGTTTCACCTGATCGTTGGTAAGGCCCACCTTCGGGGCGGCGTCCATGGCCTTTTTCGTGAAGATCACAGCCTGGAATACCACCAGAAGTACGGCGGTTCCGCAGGCCAGCCACATGGGAAGACTGTTTGCAAGCTGCATTGCATCCATAAGAGTACCTCCTTTAACGGATTCAGTAAAATTTTTTAAAAGAATGACACAATTTTACTATATAAGGATCCGTTCTACTATGGTACAGGATGAGTATTTTTGTAAAAATATTTCCGTTAGGAATAAAAATTATAAAAAAACTGGAAAAAAGTAATTTTTTTTACTTTTTAGAGAAATTTCACCCGCAGGCTCCGGATGGCCGGGGATCTGGACAGGACTGTGTAGGCCACGCCGCCCAGGACGATCCCGGCAGCCGTCTGAGCCACCAGGGTGAAGCATTCGGCCATGGCCACGCCTCCGCCGTAAAGAGGGATCTTTACTAAGGTATAGCCGATCACATGGAAGATGCCGCCGGTGACGGCACCGGCCAGCCAGGAATATTTAAAATGGGGCAGCAGCCGGTACATGATGAGTCCCATGATCAGCGCCCAGCCGCCCTTTAAGACAATGGTAGGCAGGACCCAGGCGGCGTATCCGGCGATGAAGTCGGAAAGCCCGGCTCCGATGGCTCCGGCCAGCATTCCCCTGCGGGTGCCGAACAGGCAGACCGTGAGGATGATCATACAGTCTCCCAGGTGGGTATAGCCAAAGGCTGTGGGGATCTTGAAAAAATACGTTCCGGTGAATACCAGGGCGGCCATGAGGCCGGTGATGGCCATATCCAGGGTGGGATCACAGGCACGGGCTGGTCCGGAGGAATGAGTTTTTTGCATAGCAGGCGCTCCTTTTCGTTTCTGTTCCGGGATTTTATTTCAGTCCCATGAATTTTGCAGCGTTATTGTAGAAAATATTTTCCAGGCCCTCGTCGTCTACTCCGCAGGCCATGACCTTCTGGATCTCCACAGTGGGATGGTGGAATGGGGAGTCGATGCCGAACATGACCCGCTCGTGGCCCACGGTCTCATAGGCGTTGGCGATCTGGCAGCTCATGGACGTGCCGGAGGTCTCCAGCCAGATATTTTCATATCTCCTGGCCATGGTGATGGCTGCGTCCACATAGACGCCGTGGGCATGGCCCATATGGATCATTACCATGGGAAGCTTCGGGTGGCGCTCCGCTAAGAGGCCGATCTGCCAGGGAAGGGAGAAGGGCGGGTGGCCGGAGTGGACGAACAGGGGCTTTCCGTATGCCTCGCAGATCTCTGCCACGGGATCCACACAGGGAGCGTCGGCGGTGTAGCCGTCAAAGAGGGGCTGGAGCTTGGCTCCGGCAAAATGCTCGTCCCGGATATAGTGTTCCAGGGCATCGTAAGCCTCCTTTCCTTCGGCGCAGTTGATCCACATTAAGGGGATGATCTTCTGGGGTTCTGCCCGGAAGGCTGCCGCGGTATCTTCGTTGGCGTGGGGGCCGCTGGCAACCAGGATGGTCTTTTCTATATTATAAGCTTCCATCTGCTGTAAGAGGCGTTCCGTATCGAAGTGGATGTTAAAGGGACTTCCGAAGGCGCCGATGTGGGTGTGGGCGTCGATCTTTTTGAAGCGTGCAAACGTAGTATCTGTGTTCATGACGGGTTCTCCTTTCCTGCTGGCTTTTCTGGCTTCCGGGATCATGGGTAAATTGTGGGGATCTGAGATCCCCTGGAAGCCGATTGACTTTATGGCATCATCATATAGAAAAATTGGCATTGTTTAAATAGCCAATTTTAGAATATTTGACCAGGCCAGATAGAGAGGGAATAAAGGAAAGTGAGCTGTGGGGCCCCGGAGAATGAAAAGCGGCATACTTTGATTCGGTCAGTCTCCCAGAATGCGGGTGGCTTGTTTTAATATTTTAAGAGTATCCTGCAGCTTCTGATTTTTTCGTCTTAGCTGGGCAATTTCTTTCTCTTTAGGAGTGAGATTTCCTTTGGAGGGTTCGACTTCGCCGGCTCTGAGTTTACGGTGGCGCTCTTTCCACCAGCCATAAAGGGTGTGATATGGAACACCTGGATATTCAGATTTCTGATGATTGTTCAGTTCGGGATATTTTTCCACATATCGGACAGTGTATTCTCTGAAATCAGAGATGTACTTTCTGGCCATTTGTAAATCCTCCTTTTAATCATTGCACCATAAATAAGGGGTGTTTACTATCCCCCGAAACGCCTATATTTTCAAGGCTGTTCAATATATAGTGCTATACAAAACCTCGAAATTACGGGGCAAGGCTTTCGCTTTTTCCTGCGTGTATCGCACATCTTTTGAAAAGCGCCATTTGGATACCTGAACGGTGGACAGCAGATACAGGAATCCGCCAAACAGGGGGACAGAGAGGATCAGGATGGACCATGCAGTTTTATAGGCTCCCTTGTCCTTCCGGGAGACGATGTAGAGCCCGGCAGCGATGCTGACCAATGTCAGCAGATGACTGAACTTCTGTGAAAATTGGCTGCCGTCCGTGACAATCCGGATCAGAAACCATACCTGCACGAGCAGCAAAAAAATCGTAAGCATCCGCCTGCGGAACAGTGAACGAAGCCAAGAGAAACATGGAATGAGATATACACCGTACCGGGGCTTAAAGCGGGTAAGTATGTGGGTGCGGCTTAAATTTGCTGCCATGAATCTAAAGAAACTGGCAATGTGGAGGTGGAAGAACAACCACACTTCATTGAAAATCCGTAAAAACAACATCATACAGAAAAAGAACCTCTATTTTGCTGTGGCTTAATAGGGGTTCTTTGACAGCTTAAGCTACTCAAACAATTTTATCTTAGTCTGTCTTTCTTTGCATTTCAAACTGACGATTACTGTGGGCCGCCATAAATTAGAAGGATACAATTTCCAATCGCAAAGATGATTAATGTTGCAAATTGAATAATTCCAAAGTGCATGAAGAATTGTTCTTTCTTTGTTCCTAATTGGGAAGACATCTTTGTAGCGAATCTGTGTGAAAAAAAGAAAATAGGAAGATTCGCAGCGACTGTTACAGGAACGATCCATGGCTGATTGCTCCCGAACAATCCTGTCGCATTGGGCCAATCATATACCCATGCATTTGTGCTTGTCGTAAGACCTTCCTGCGCAAAGTTTGTAAAAACCATGGATACAAACATTAGGATAAAAGCCAGCCAATTCGGAACATTCGGGAGTTTCTTAAATACCCAGATTGCTAACAGTAAGGTAATTCCATAAAAAGTACCGTACGCAAACGGAATCATCAGTGGCAACGGAACCGTTGGGAATAGGTTAATGAATTCATCCGAATACGTTAACGCAAAACACTTATCATAGAGTGCCTCGATAGGAAATGTTAACGTGATCGCCAGTAGGGTCCACAGCATGTGATGCCCGTTTTTTTCAAATTTCAAGATGAGGGCGATCATAACAAACCACAGTATGATTGATCCCCATTGAAACACGGAAACCGACATAAATATCATCCTCCTTGTTTTTGTGTTTTCTACAGTGTAATTTTATATGCTATCTGCTCATAAATACATAATCAAAATAATTCATATATCTAAAATTAGATATATTACAAAAAATGTGGTAGTATCCCAAAGTTTGTGTAAACCTTCAAACTGATGTAAGA
>UMFB01042143.1_pt1 | contig 25517 bp, 25 predicted proteins | sample 1964921 | NCBI WGS metagenome assembly UMFB01 (sample SAMEA4836037, study PRJEB28245) | human gut metagenome | biome: gut microbiome; material: fecal sample | place: Denmark | collected 2008
TCAAAAGTTTGTCGAATTGTCAAGAACTTTTTTCATTTTTTATTTGACTTTTTTTGTCATGTTTTATCCTTATCTTTTTTCCACAAATCATTAAGTTAGGAATAAAACAAACGGAGAAGGAGGGATTTGAACCCTCGCGCCGCTACTAACGACCTACTCCCTTTCCAGGGGAGCCCCTTCGGCCAGCTTGGGTACTTCTCCAAATGGGTCGCTATCTAATATACACGATTATTCCGACCTTGTCCAGTACTTTTTTACATTTTTTTATTTTTGTTATTCTTCGACATTTTTATTGTTTTTTCTGACACTTCCTTTTCTAACAATAATTAGCACACTTTATATCTTTTCCTCTGCATTTCTACTATATATAGATACTGTAAATACCGCTCCCACCGTTTTCGCATATTTACCTCAGATCCCAGAAAAATAACTTCCGAGTATAGATAGTTTCAAAACATACATTTTTAAAAAATGAAAAGGTCTTTCTCCGATTTAGAAAAAGACCTTTTTAGCGGAGAGGGTGGGATTCGAACCCACGCGCCCTTGCGGACAAACGGTTTTCAAGACCGCCTCGTTATGACCACTTCGATACCTCTCCATTTATGAAATTATCGCGTTGCCCAATGCTCAACGCAAGAGATATTCTACCACAGTTATTCTACAACGTCAACCACTTTTTTATATTTTTTGCATCATCTGCCTTTTTTCATCTTTTTCTATTCTCACAGTACCGTTTTGTATGCCATCCTTTATAAATTACCGGTACTTCCTCCTTGCTTTTCCCAGGCCCCTCTTATAGATTCCCGATTCTTACAAACGTCTCGCCTATCTCCAAATCCTCCGGTGTAGTAATCTTAATATTTCTATAAGATCCCTCTACTAATTTTATTTCACATCCGTTCATCATTTCCACAACCATCGCATCATCTGTTACGCCGGTGTTTCCACACTCCATTAGTTTTGCATACGCATTTCTAACAAGTCTTGTCTCAAACACCTGTGGAGTCTGCACCATCCAGACCTTGCTGCGATCCGGTGTATCTGCCACATTTCCATTCTCATCTGCAATCTTGATCGTATCTTTTACCGGCATTCCGACCACGCAAGCGCCACTGCTCTGCACTTCTTTATAAGCACGCAGTATCATTTCCTGATCCACAAATGGGCGCGCGCCATCGTGAATAAATACATATCCATCCTCTGTCAAATGCTTTAGGGCATTCCAAACCGAATGATATCGTTCCTTCCCGCCGCACACAATATGGCTCACCTTATGAAATCCGTATTTATCCACAACCTGCTCTTGGCAATACACCTCGTCTCCCTCTCCGGTCACAAGATAAATCTCATCTATTACTTCAGAACTCTGGAACGCCTTTAAAGAATAATACAGCACCGGTTTCCCTGCCATCAAAAGATATTGTTTCTGAATTGTTGTTCCCATTCTCTTCCCCTGACCTGCTGCCAAAACAATTGCTGTACACTTTTTCTTCATCATACGTTCCTCCTTATCGCAAAATCATCTTTCCCCTAGTTTTAAATTCGGCACCGCATTCAAATCCCATCCATGACGTGTTCCCGCCAGATATTCATAATAAGCCGCCGCTCCGATCATCGCCGCATTATCTGTACAATAAATCGGAGAAGGATAATAAAATGGAATATTTCGTTCTTCACAAGCTCTCTTCATACCTTCACGAAGTGCACTATTCGATGCCACTCCACCCGCAATAGCAAATTTACATATTCCAAACTCTTCCACTGCTTTCATTGCATTTTCTACAAGCACATCCACAACTGCCTTTTGAAACGACGCCGCAACATCTGCCGGATTGTAAGTTTCACCTTTCATCTGACAGCCATTCAGGTAATTTAAAACAGCAGATTTCACCCCGCTAAAACTAAAATCATACGGCGCATCCTCTATATGAGCCTTAGGGAATACAATCGCGTTTGGATTTCCTTCCTTTGCAATCCGGTCAATCTTCGGACCCCCCGGATACCCCAGTCCAATCGCACGAGCAACCTTATCATAAGCCTCTCCGGCCGCATCATCTCTCGTTCTTCCCAATATTTCGTATTTTCCATAATCCCGCACGCAAACAAGATGTGTATGACCACCGGATACAACCAGACACAAAAACGGTGGTTCTAAATCCGGATGTTCTATATAATTTGCAGAAATATGTCCTTCAATATGGTGCACACCGATCAGCGGCAGTTTTTTTGCATAAGCAATCGCTTTCGCCTCTGCCACACCTACCAACAGCGCTCCCACCAATCCAGGACCATAAGTCACGCCAATCGCATCAATATCATCCAATGTAACCTGTGCCTCTTTCAATGCCTCTTCTATCACTTGATTGATTTTTTCAATATGCTTGCGTGAGGCAATTTCCGGCACAACGCCGCCATATAATTTATGCAGATCGATCTGAGAAGAGATGACATTTGACAAAACTTCTCTGCCGTTATGCACAACTGCTGCCGCAGTCTCATCACAAGAGCTTTCAATCGCAAGTATATTGATATCTTTGATTTCTCTCATCTATCTATCCTCTTTTTATTCAAACTTTAACTCAGTGGACATTTTATCCTTTCCGGCCTTCGCCGCCGGAAAAATCTTGCGGACGTCTTCCATATATTCTTCCGCATAAGTCATCGACGGACTATAATGCGTCAGCCACAACTCCTTCACTTCTGCGTCCTTTGCCAGCTGTGCAGCCTCATAAAATGTCATATGTTTATATTCTACCGCTTTTGCTGCTTTCTCTTTTTCACCATACATTCCTTCACATATAAACAGGTCTGAGCCCTTCGCATTTTCCCGAATTGAATTTGTCGGACGTGTATCTGTCGTATACGTCAGTTTCAATCCTTTTCGCGGCGGTCCCAGCACCAGATCCGAAGTCAGCAGACGACCCTCATATTCTACTGTCTCACCCTTCTGCAGGTGTTTCCAGTACATTTGAGGAATCTCCTCCGCTTTTGCACGTTCCGGATCAAACTTTCCTGCCCGGTCAATCTCCAACGTATATCCATAGCAAAGCACATTATGATTCACACGAAACGCTTTCAGCCGATACCCATTCATCTCAAAGACCTGTTCAGCGCCTTCAATTTCCTTATAAATAATCGGGAACGGCAATTCCGGTGCGATTACACGCAACGCATTGACTACACGCTCCAGTCCCTTTGGTCCAATTAAGGTAAGGGGCTCACGCCTGTCTGCATTCCCCATTGTCAAAAGAAGCCCCGGAAGGCCGCTAATATGATCCCCATGATAATGTGTAAAGCAGATTACATCAATCGGCTTAAAACTCCACCCTTTCTCTTTGATTGCAATCTGCGTTCCTTCTCCACAATCTATCAACAGGCTGCTGCCATTAAATCTGGTAAGCAGAGCCGTCAGCCATCGATACGGCAATGGCATCATTCCTCCACATCCCAGCAAACAAACATCTAACATATCATCCCTCTATTTCCACCGGTATCTGAAACGTCTCAAGCATCGCATCATAACATGTCTCACACAAGTCAAACACGTGCTTTTGACCATCCTTTTCCGAAAAATATCCCCACTGATACTCCACATGAAACACACCTTGCGTCTCATGCCCATTGGATACCGGAATCGCTCTTCCACACCGATTACAAACTATTTTTTCAACACAAGAAACTTCTTTTGTTTTCTTCTGATACTGACGCATCACTTTTCCTCACTTATTTCACAGCTCATCAGAACCGCATCTTCTTCCGGCTTTTCATAAAATCCCGGACGCACCCCATCTTCTGTAAATCCATGTTTTTTATAAAATGCTCTGGCTGCTGTATTGCTGCGGCGAACATCCAAAAGCAGCTTTTTCAGCTCCTGCTCTTGTCCGACTTTCTTCAATTCCTTTATCAATTCACTGCCAACGCCTTGTTTCCGCGATTCTTTCAAGACAGCAACTCTCGCAATATCTGCCTCATCTGCCGCAACATAAGCAAATAAATATCCGATCAATCTGCCCGCCTTTTCTGCAGTCAGACAAATCGTCTGTGCATTTTCCAGAGTATCCAGAACTGCACGTTCACTCCATTTATCCGGGAAAATCTGATGCTCCATCTCAGCAATTGCCGCCGCCTCTTTGTATTTCATTTCATGCACAGTAATTCTGGAATTCTTTTCACGCTCTGCACGTTCACGCTCCGCCTGAGACACACGCAGATACTCCGGCTGATGTTCCATTGCAGTTTCCGTCTTGCCCGCTTTATAATATTTAATACCAAGCGTTCCGACAACAGCTGCACGCTGGCGGTTCATATAGGCAGGAGCAAAAGCATAAGGAACTTTCAATCCTTCTGCCAGAATATTTTTATAAACCGGAACACCATCTCCCACAAATACTACTCTGCGGCCATAATTATTCAAACGGCGAATCAATTCTTCCACCGAAATCGCCATCTGCATCTTCATCACTTGAAAAACCGGTTCTCTAAGAGATTGATTTTCCTTTTCTCCGGCTTTCCAGGAAAATGTATACATGCCCGTATACACCTGATTTCGTCTTGCATCCATAATCGGACAAATGATATCCTCACATCCATATACATTATACGCCAGTCCATCCACTGTCGGTATATGGATCAAAGGTTTATCTAACGCAAGTCCCAATCCTTTTGCAGTTGCCGAACCAATTCGCAGTCCTGTGAAAGACCCCGGACCTCCTGCCACTGCGATTGCATCAATCGTATCCAAATCCGTCTCCGTCATTTTCACCATCTCATCAATCATCGGCAGCAACGTCTGTGAATGTGTTTTTTTATAATTAACCGTATATTCCGCAAGCGTAATCTCATCTTCCACAATCGCAACAGTTGCAGTCAGTCCGGAACTGTCAATTGCCAGTACTCTCATACTTCGCCTCCCATTTGATTTTTATTGATTTTAATTTTTTCTATTTTACGTTTCTATTTCACTTTACTTCTTCTATTGTGATTTTCCGATAGTCAAATCCCTGCTGTAAATCTTTCTCAATCGTCACTTTCGTGCGATGTTCCGGCAAAATCTCTTCAATAAGATTGGCCCATTCGATCAATGAAACCCCGTCTCCCATGACATAATCATCGAAACCGATCTCGTCCATCTCTTCCACATCACCAATCCGATATACATCAAAATGATAAAACGGAAGTCTTCCGCTTTCATATACTTGTACGATTGTAAATGTCGGACTACTGACCGGCTCTTCAATTCCCAGCCCTTTCGCGAATCCTTGTGTAAATACTGTTTTCCCAACGCCCAAATCCCCGGTCAGCGTAAACACCTGCCCCGGAACTGCGTTTCGTGCAAGTTCCATTCCCAATTGAAATGTATCTTCAGGACTTTTGCTTTCTATTACCATACTCTATAGCCTCCTACTATTTACATCACTCTATTTTCTCACAACCCACCCGACTTTGCAAATCTTTTCTGTAACCGGATAAAAAGAGTTACCCTTTTCGTTCCTGTTTTATCGCATGCATGGCTATAAAAAGAAAAATGCCCTGAAACAACAGCGCTGTCTCAGAGCATTATTTAAACACTATTTTGTTATTTATTTTAGTGATGGAACAAACGGATTCCGGTAAATGCCATTGCCATATCATATTTGTTACATGCAGCAATTACATTATCATCTCTAACAGAACCACCCGGCTGTGCCACATATTTCACGCCGCTCTTATGAGCACGCTCGATGTTATCCCCGAATGGGAAGAACGCATCAGAGCCAAGAGCTACATCTGTCATTTTATCCAGCCATGCACGTTTGTCTTCTCTTGTAAACACTTCCGGTTTTACTTTGAATGTATTTTCCCAAACGCCATCTGCCAGAACATCCATATATTCTTCCCCGATATACAGATCAATTGCATTGTCGCGGTCTGCACGTCCGATGCCGTCTTTAAACTGCAGCCCCAATACTTGTGGAGACTGGCGCAGCCACCAGTTATCAGCTTTCTGACCGGCAAGACGCGTACAGTGGATGCGTGACTGCTGTCCTGCACCGATACCGATTGCCTGTCCGCCCTTGACATAACATACGGAATTGGACTGTGTATATTTCAGCGTAATCATAGAAATTGCAAGATCGATTTTTGCCTCTTCCGGAATTTCTTTATTCTTTGTCACAACATTTGAGAAGAAATCCTCGTCAATCTTCAATTCATTTCTTCCCTGTTCAAATGTAATTCCAAACACTTCTTTATGTTCCAACGGAGCCGGCACATAATTCGGATCAATCTGAATTACGTTGTAATTCCCTTTTTTCTTCTGTTTCAGAAGTTCCAGAGCCTCCGGTTCAAATCCCGGTGCAATCACTCCATCGGAAACCTCACGTTTAATCAGTCTGGCTGTATCCACATCACACACATCAGATAATGCGATAAAATCTCCAAAAGAGGACATTCTATCTGCGCCTCTTGCTCTTGCATAAGCACATGCCAGCGGTGACAATTCTCCCAGATCATCTACCCAGTAAATCTTTGCCAAAGTCTCTGTCAACGGAAGTCCTACCGCCGCACCGGCCGGAGATACATGCTTAAAAGATGTAGCCGCCGGAAGTCCTGTTGCCTTTTTCAGTTCAGAAACAAGCAGCCAGCCGTTGAACGCATCCAAAAAGTTAATATATCCCGGACGTCCACACAACACTTCGATCGGAAGGTCACTGCCATCCTGCATATAAATGCGGGACGGTTTCTGATTTGGGTTACAGCCATATTTCAATTCTAATTCTTTCATTTTGCGCTCCTTATTTATTCTTATTTACAATCTTTGTCTCATAAGCACCTGTCTCGATATCAATGTAACGTACAAACAGAGAGACTTTATTTTCTTCATTCAAGCTGCTCCACAACAACTCTGTGAATGCCTCTATATCATCCGGTATGGAAACCAGTTTCGGCTCACCTTCAAAACTCGGAAGTGGATTGCCGTCATGCATATAAGTATGAATAAAATGTCCTTCTCCTGCCGCCGGATTCTTATAAGAAAATGTAAATCGATGACAACTGTCCGGATTGCCGTTATTGCTCTTTAAGATTGACATCGCATAATTATAAACCCCTTTTTCCACGTGCATAACACCGGAAATACGTGGTGTATAATTCGGTGCGTCCGGCTCAAACTCTCTGGAACGCAAAGACTGTTCAAAGGTCAGTTGATCGTCCATACCTTCGTAAATGGTATCTGTCTGATCCCCATTTGTTACAATTGTTTTATTTCCAAGAACACGCACCGGCGCATAAATAATCAAACTTGGGTCTGTCAGCTTAGATGGGTCAAATGCCTGTGTGCGGATTCCTTCTCCATCTTCTACAAACACACGATTGCGGCTGTTCTCACTGCGTCCCATAATAAAATACGCAGCAACTGCCTTTTTCCCATCAGCGCTTTTTCCAAGGATGATTCCTCTTCCCGGATATGCATTGTTCTTTAATTCCTGTTCAATGGATAACATATTCATAGATAGCTCTCCTTTTTGTTATAAACTCATTCGTCAATTTTACATCTTCATTATAATCGCCTGTTTTTATAAGTTCAACTAAAAAGAGAGCTTTGATTCTGTAGATTTTCTAATATAAATTGATTAGGAGTGATGTCTTGTGTATATTTTCACACATCCCCAGTAACTTCCCAGCATGGACAATATCCCAATCACAAGCCCGATTGCAAACAGCAGCCATGGATTCATGTTCAAAATCCACGCAAAAGAAAAATTCAGTTGAGTAAAACAATATGAAATTGTTGCCACCAACACTAACGCTATGTATAAAATGGTTCCTTTTTTATTTCCCAGAATATAAAATCCCACACTGAATACAGCAGTTGTAACAAGGGAAACAACCACTCCCAATGCACAATACAACAGACCTGTCTGAAGTTCCGTTGTCTTCCCACCATATACATAAATCAGCATCATCAATACGCTAATTACAGCATTTATGCCGACATATATCATATTATCTATAAACCTTGCCATCACAATTTCTTTTTTCGTAAGTGGATATGTCAGCATAATATCATCGAATTTCACCATCTCATCCTGCTCCAGTGCCGCCTGCAAAACAGATACGGTGGTCATTGGAATACATAACACCACAAACAGGGGCAGCGCAACTCTATCCGGGCCGATTATAAATGCACAAAGAAAGAGCGCCAAATATCCACCCAGATTTCCCAACAAATTTTTCGGAATACAAAAAGTATCATAAAAGTCTTTTTTCACAATCCCCCACATTCTACATTTCTCCTTTCACATAAAATAACATGATATCTTCCACTGATGCCCTTTCCATCTCCAGCTCAGGAAATACACGCAGAATCTCATTTTTATTTTTGACAAGCACCTTGTACTCATACGGCTCTTTTTTAAAAGATACGATATCTTCCTCTCTCAGCGTTTCAAAAAAGGCCTTTCCACAATGCAGGATTCCATAATCACCCCGAATTTCATCATAAGTCTTCACAAACTGTAATGTCCCATCGTGAATCAATGCGATATAATCCGCTACTTTATCCAAATCACTGGTAATATGAGATGACATCAGCACCGTATGCTCTTCCTCTTCTGTAAACTCTCGGATCAACTCCAGAATCTCATCCCGAAAAACCGGATCCAGCCCACTGGTCGCCTCATCTAAAATCAATATTTTCGGAGCATGACTAAAGGCAATCGCAAACTCCAGTTTCATCTTCATTCCTTTCGAAAAAGTTTTTAATCTCTTATCTTCCGGAAGTCCAAATCTTTTCAAATATCCATGATATCTTTCCATATCCCAGTTCCGATAGACCTTTTGCAGCATCGAACCGATAAATTTCGGAGTATATTGCAGATTATAATGACTTACATCATAGATAACCGCAATATCTTCTTTGATTTCCTTTTCCTGTGTTCGCAAATCTTTTCCTAAAATGTTGATTGCATCATACTCTGAGCGAATCAATCCTAACAGCGATTGAATCATCGTGGACTTGCCCGCACCATTGGCGCCGACCAAGCCTAAGATACTCCCCTTTGGAATATTTAATGTAATATTCTTCAAGGAGAAATCTTCATATACCTTTGACAAATTCTGAATTTGAATAGCATTCTCTACCATATGTTTCATTCACCCTTTACTTTTTTCTCTTTCCAACTACTCGTTTTCACAATAGAATACTTCTAATATCTCTTTCAAAGATTCCAGTGATACCCCATTCTGCCTTGCAAGTTCACACACCTCTGACAGATTCTCTTCAATCTTACGCAGATTTTCCTCTCGAATAAAATCTTGATTTTGTGCAGAAACAAAAGTCCCCTTCGCCGGAACTGTCACGATGAATCCATCTTTTCCCAAATCATCATACGCCCGCTGGGTCGTAATCACACTGACATGAAGTTCCTTTGCCAGTTTCCGCATAGACGGCATAGGATCTCCCGGTTTTAATTCACCACTCATAATCATCCCTTTAATCTGAGAAGTAATCTGTTCATAAATCGGTTTTGTACTCGCATTACTTAAAATAATTTCCATCATCTAATCATCCTGTTCCAATAAAACCTGTGCACTGGTTTCATAACTGTACTTAAGTTACAAGTACAGTATATACTTCATTGCATATACTGTCAATATCCTATATGTACAGTTTTGTATTTTATTATAAAACTCTTTTATAATAAAAATAACAAGAGAACGTTTCAGCACCGATCCATCGCGCAACCGTCTCCTTGTTATTCTTGCATAAATATCAAACTCTTCCTCTAAACCAACTGTTCCAGTTTCTCATAAAACTGCTCATAGAAATCCCGTTGAAAATCATAAGGTTTCCGATAGAACACATAAAGCAGACTCAACCCTGTCTGTTTGACTGCACCTTCCTCCTCACTTGCTCGAATTTCCTCTCCAACCTTTTCCAAAAAATCATGCCAGTCTAATACAAATTGCTCGTATTTTTTCAAATTCGGGATCCCCAGCCATTTATTGATTTTCACCTTCGTGCGATGCACTTTCCTACACTCATGTATTTGATGAAAATACTGAAAACTTCCATTCTCATAAATCCGCCCCAACGGAAACAATCTGCAGAATCCCGGTCGAAAGCTGTGAATACTGCATCTCCCCTCTTCATTCAAAAAAGAACAGCGTTCCTGTGCGCCCACCATATTGAGATGCGGAAGAATCAGCCCATCCATCACATCAAGCCCGATGACACCGGAACCGCCTTCTTCTCCATCCAGATTCCAGCTCATCAATTCATCAAAGCTCCGATTCAGATTTCCGGTCAGCTGATACACATCATACGGATCTAATAAAATAGAACTTCCCATTCCGGTACAGCAATCAGAACAACCACTGCAGTCATCGCATCCAATCTTCACCATATCATTTGATGAATATCGTTTTCCATCCGACACTTCATTGATATCCATTTCTCGTTTCATAACTTCACCTTTCATTTTCCAGTATTTACTTTATCAGCTCAATCGCCTTTTCAATCAACTCATCTTTTCCAGCCAAAATTCCCTCTATCGTTTGATAGCACTCAATATCCGGCTGTAAGCCACACCGCTGTGTCTGCTCGCCTGTTGGAGTATACACACCAAGACCGGATATTCCAAACCTTATATTCCCCGGCAAATGAACCACTGCGACATTTCCATCCGCACCAATCGAAGGATTTCCAACAACAATCGCATTCGGCGCCTGTCTCAAAGACATAATTGTAAATTCACTCTGGCTTTGACTTCCTTCATCCATTAAAAGAATAACCTTTCCTGAATATTGGGCAAATGTACGGATATCGTTTTGCTGCTCTTTCAAAGTTCCGCTCCCACTCACCACTTCCAAATTCAGAAATGCTCCCGGCATCGCCTGATTTGGATAACCTAGATACGCAAATACCTCCTGCGTCGGATTGATGTACTCACTCAAAAGATACATGATTGCCGTAGACGGATAATATCTCAAATCTACAATAATCCCATCCGTATCCATCAACTCTTTCATAAGTTTCTCAAGGTCGCCTTGTTCCAAAGAAGAGGGATCAATATATCCAATATTCGTAGATTCCATACGTCCATTCGGAATCGGATTTTGATAGCTGTATTGATACTCCAAAGTATTCACCTGCAGTGTTTTTATTTCTGTCCCACGCAAGATTTGAACTTCTGCCTTTTCTTCCTTTGTTTCAAGTAATAAATGTTTTATTTGAATCAGCATTTTATTCTGCTCCGGAAGTGCATGATATTTTCGCTGCTCCTCTATTCGATCTTGGAGAGACATTCCATCAATCTCTAATAAAACATCCCCCGGTTGCAATTGTTTTTCGCTTTTTCTTGCCTGTGTAACAACAACTTTTTCATCAATTATCCTAATGTCACAAGGCAAGAAATACTTTCCATAGTAATAGTATAAAAATAGTTCTTTATCCACAACAAGACTGTGGGCATCTCCTGTTTTTGCGACAACTTCTGCTATCGCCTTTGCATAACCGCGATAATCTCTTGCACCGGCAACACTTGGAATCGCATTCCGCAAAACAATATTCCAATCCTCTGTCGTGATTTCTACATTGGGCGAATAATATTCGTATATATTCCAAAAACGAAATAATCCGAGCAAATACATTCCCATATCGCCGTCTGAGACATCGTACATTTTTTCATTTTCAAAGGAAACAGTTCCTATTTTATCGAATGACGCATACGCATTTTCCCTATCAGAAATGTATAATTCTGACAGACTTCCAAGATACTCGCTTAACCCCTCGTCCAAGAAATCCACATCCCGAATCCATGATGTATCCAATACTTTCTTGCCACTTTCTTTCTGAAACTGCACCCACTTTTCACTCTCTTCTGTCAGTTCGCTCTGCTCTGGTTTCACCGGAAAACGATTCAGCCAATCCAGCAAGACCCGATTAACATCCGTTGCATTTGCAGCATTCAGCACATCCGGCATTACGCGAAAAAGCTCTGCATCCCAGTTCACTTCCCCGGAAATCACGTCCGGGTGATGATATTTTGCATATCCCCAGACTTTACAAAGTTTATACAATGACTCTACTTGACCTTCCGACAGCTCTTCTGTTTTGATATTTGATCCTTGTTCAAACTCAGTATCATAATCCCGCTTTAGAGATTTCTTGTTTAAAGAAACGTAATCCTTCGCAAACACAAACCCGATGATCAAAATCACTACCAACACGCCGCCAATGATATACTTCTTTTTCATAGCCCCTCCTGTAAATCTTTCCAATTTTTAGGATCGTTGCAACATATCAATTTTATTAATTTTACCATAGTTCTTACTCTATAGGAATAAAAAAATACCACTTCCCTTGTATGCACAAAGGTGTGGCACTTTTTTGCTCAATATTCTATAAAAAGGGGAGATTACCCTTCACTTACCGCTGACTGTATGATTTCTACACACCGCTCAATTCCAAGAAAGCTGCTATTCAGACAAATATCATAATTTTTCGCCTCTCCAAAATCCTGTCCGGTATAATATTTATAATAAGACGCCCGTTTTTTATCTGTCTTCTCAATTCTTCCCAACGCCTTTTCATCCGCCTCTTTATAAACGTGTTCAATTCGCTCTTTCCGACTTTCCAAATCTGCATAAACAAACACTTTCGTCACATTCGGATGGTCTTTCAGCAGATAATCTGCACACCGTCCCACGATGATACATCCACCTTTATTTGCAATTTCTCTGATCAAAGATGCCTGATGCAAAAATGCCCGGTCACTCACTGACAACTCATTGTGCATTCCTTCTCCCAATTCATACCAGAATCCTCCTGCGCCCTGAGTGTCTGCATTTTCAAAGAAACTCCTGTCAATCGGACAGGTCTCTGCTGCCATCTCGATCAGTTCGTGGTCATAAAACGGAATTCCCAAACGTTCTGCCAACTGCTTTCCAACTTCTCTTCCGCCACTTCCGTACTGTCTGCTGATAGTAATGATCGGATGTTTCGAATATCCTTCCGCCGTATCTTCCACCGCTTTGACAGCTGTTGCGATCGTATCACTCTCAAATTCTCCGGCCCACTCAAATCCTTTTTTCGCCATGATAACCGCAATGATCTCATTAATCACCGCTGCTGCCGCAATTGTTCCCTGAATGATCTGTGCACATTCCGGCGCCGGTGTACTCAAGACCAATAAAGGTATCAAAGAAAACTGTAAAAAGTGTAACCCCGCATCTCATCCATAGTAGCGAGGAATGGAAGAAAATCTGGTGGGCTGAAGATTACAATCTTTCGTTAAAATTCCTTTATGAGCTGTTCTTTGAAAAACAGCAGTCTGCTTCTTAATTGGCTTGATTAACAAACAATTATCATCTTCATGGGCGTCAAGGACAGCATGCTGTTCATATATCCTTGATGTCCATGAAGTGATAATTATAGTTCAAAAAGCCAATAAAGAAGTGACATTTTCTCAAGTTAATGTTCTTCTAAAAAAGTGACATTTTCAAAAGTTATTGACACAACTTTTTTCACAAATGTGTAGGCCGTTTTTATACATTCATTTTTTTCAAAATACTCGCTATTTTTTATTACACGACCATCTATAAATTCCTGTATTTGCTTAAATCTTTTCTCTTTTACAATATTTACGTTGATAAATTCATTATAAACATAAAGCAGAGAAATAAAATCATACAAAAATTTGTTACTCAATTTATTCGTTCTCATAGATGTACCTATTCCGTCTATATTGGAAACAAATTTTATAATTTTTACAGATGGCTTGTTTGTTCCCTTTTGCAATTTGTTTATCAAACAGTTGCTATGAGCAGTTGCATTTCTTAAATCTCTAATAGAATACAACAATTCGCTATCTTTCAAGCGTCCTGGATATCTCTCAGAATAATATTCATATAGTTTTACCATATCTCCAAAAGATATTAATTCTACAAACACCCATGTAGGAAAATACGGATAATACTTTTCAATCAATTCTCTACAATATTCGCTGGATTTATGTTTCTGTATGTTTTGACAACTTCTTTCATACTTTGTGATAAACCTTCTTATAATATCATAACCATCTTCTTCTGGATTATCCTCTATATCTTTTAACAATCTAGTTTTTAAAGCGTGTTCAACATCAAGACACATTTGCAATATTGAATACCGCAAATGCATATCGATTGTTGACAATTCCTGTAAGTAAGCAAAATCAAGATTTATGTACTCACCATTACTTTTGCGTTTTTCATAATTTGCCCTATAAGAAGCCAACTTCATATAGTAATTATTATTTTAAAGAAATATTTTTGCATCTTCTTCCTTTACTATATTAAATTTTATTCCTTTTATTTTCATATGTGCTATTAATTCATCACTCGTTTTAAGCAACTTCATAAAATTTCCTCTTTACTTCTTTTTTGACATTATACATCCTTAATTATTACAATAAAAGACATTTTTCTACTTTATGTCACACTGGATTTAAATAATAATCAGAGGATTATAGCAAATCTATGAAACAACTTGTCAGTTATGCGTTAGTTACGTGTCAGTTACCGATACCATTTTACAAAGTTTAACACTGTTCTAGAGAATCGTTTAATACAGAAAACCCTTGAAAATGCAACATTTTCAAGGGTTTTAATAATTCTCTTATATTTGATTTTATTATCGTTTAGGTAACCAGGAACGCTTGATTTTACTGGGTTCTTGAAATGTGGTGTTGCATACACGTTACAAACGCAGGGCTTCTCATTACTTCTCAGAACACCTCACCGACTACATCTGTTCAATATAGAATTCATCCTGACAACTTCTTCCCTCATTTTTTAACAGCAATTTGTGTTCGTCATATGAACGCATTCCATTCACACGAAGTATTTCTCCAATGTTCTGTCTACTACTCGGAATAATTCTGCTTTGCACCCAACGCATACTCCACTCAGAATTCATGGAGCGAATACCTTTTTTTAAAAATAACGATATCATAAATGGGGCATCCTTATATGAAACATCTTCCGGAATATCGATTGTATATTTCTTGGTTCTCTCATCATACTTTAAAATTCCGACAATTTTATTTCTGTTATTTCTCTTGATTGCATACTTTTTCAAAATAACACCACCTTTTCCAAATCATCTCCCAAATTTTGTTTATATGCTTCTCTGACAAAATATTATTTATATCTTTGAAAATGTAATCCCTATCTTCTTTTTTTAACGTATGAATCTGCAGATTATATCCTCTTGGTATCAATGATAAATTATACTCCAAAGATTTTGCCCCAATGTAGTTATTAACCGGAAAATCTCTCATCACATCTACATTTTCAAGTAGTTTTTCATCACCATATGTTGAAAACAACAACGATACGCCCTGATCAAATAAAGGAGCTATTCTCACACTGTCTTCTTCATCATTTCGCAACACTTCCAAATTGCTTCCATGACGGTCTCTATTAGCAATCAAATAATCGATACAGAACATCTGGTACATAGATAATTCCCAACCATTCCTAATTGCAAACTCTAGCGGAGATTCATTTTCTTCTTTTTGCAAGTCATAATATAAATCATATGCCAGTTTTTCTTCATTGTTTTTGCGAAAATTTTCAGAGACAGAAATCCATGTTTCCTCTTCCTTACCATCTAGAATAATCTGTGCATGTATCAATTGGTACATCACATGTGGAATCCCCAAAACATTCATTACACGACTCACAATCAATTCATTTACACATTCATGGCCAAAGACACCACGATAACTATCATAATTAGAGAGCTTATAGTATAACCTTTTACCATTCACTTCTTCATATGCTTTCAGGAAACACCCAGGAGTTCCCGGTGACATTTTTCTTGCCGCCCAATCCAGATGTCTCATATCTTGTAATTCGCAAATAATATCTCTCATGATACCACCTCATTTCTGCTCATTTACCGTTTATCCGGCTCAAACCGCTCCGGATAACTATCACTTCCTTCATATCCGCATATACCCATTCTAGGTGAATTACAAATCGGCAATAAAAATTGCAGCTCGTAACCTTCTTCCTCTTCATCCCTATTTTCTTCATCTAAACATTTATCACACCAAAAAGGCAGATCTTCATAATATCCTTCAGGATCAACCCACTTTGCCTCATTTTGTTCACAATTGCTGCAAAGAATTTTCGGTGGATTATTTCGTGATAAAATTATAATTTCGTTATTCTTTTTTTCTCCTTCACGACGGCTATGTATGCTCAGCATCAATTCCGTTGTTGAACCAAAATCATATTCGTAAGAAATAGAATCTCCAACATCCACAACATCTTTTAATCGGAAATTCATATTTTTTGATGGCTTTCCCCAAAATCCGTCTGTAACCGGGCAACTCTCATATTGCGTCCCATGAATCGTAAAAGTGCTGAGATGTCCACAGCATTCCACCCAAATATCACGGATAAACCGATCTAGTTCTTTTAATGTAGTATTCTCACTTGTTTCGACAATTAACCAATACGCTTTCGCATATTTACCAGAAATGACAATTTGAAAATATTTACATTTTCTCTTACCTGTTTCCATTGCTAATTTACTTTTTCGTTCTTTACACGCTTCCAAATGACGAAGCATTCCACTTCTTGTATATTCTTTTCCACAATATTTGCAAAAGCCTTTTGTTTGAGTGCCCATATCTTTCCCTCCAATCACTTATTATAAATGATTCGTCCAACTAATTTGTGTCAGCAATGCGGATACAAATTCATATTGTTCATTTAATGATTTTCCTGCGCCCAAGAAAATCTGTTGCAATAATAAATAACAAGCTAGACCTATATAGATTATACCATTATCTTTGTTTAAAATACATACAAAAAACCTCCCAAGACCAAAATCCTGAGAGGTTTGTAAATCTTTTTGAAATTGTACGTTCCGAAAACGTATGATTAACGTTTAGAGAACTGTGGTGCTCTACGTGCGCCTTTGAGACCGTATTTCTATCGTCTAAGCGCTCATTTTCCTTGATATTCCGGCCTTTTTTCGATGTCGGCTTATCGGTTGTCCTATTCCTTAACCCAAGAAATAGGCCGCTTTTAAGAGGGAACCGCTTGGTGAAATGCAGAATTTACTACATCAACCAGCTGTTCTGGCTTATTATACTTCACTCTTGCATAGATGTCCATAGTTGTCTTACTGTTTTCATGTCCGGCAAGGTATTGAACTGTTTTGGGGTCAACGCCTGCATACAAGAGATTGGTAATGTAGGTATGGCGCAACAGGTGAGGAGTTACCTCAAAGTCCAGGCTATACACAATGTTGGGGTTATTTTTCTGATGCCCGCCCAGGCTCGGCTGAACCGTGTACTTGATGCTCTGTCCGTTCACATACTTATAATAGGTGCGCACTTTGGCAGATCGAACGACGATGTACTGCCAGACCCGTTTGAACTGCGAATATGACAAGGGCTGTCCCTCACTATCGGCAATCACATATTCCGATTTGGAGGCAGCCTTGGCTTCCCGCAGACAATTCACAAGGCATTTGGGAATGGGAATATCCCTTCTGGCCGCTTTCGTCTTAAGCGTTGTAGAGATAACCGGTCTGTTATGCTCTGCTCGCCATGCGCGCCGCACAGAGATATACGGAGTAGGCACATCAAGAAACACACAATCCCATTGTAAAGCAAGAGCTTCTTCCCGGCGCAAACCCGAATATAGTCCGATCATGGTAAACAGATACGGCGGAAGTCCTTTGACGGTTTCCAGCAGCACTTCCACCTGCTGGTCTGTCAGCGCATCTTTCTTTTGGGTCGGTTTCCCGCCCCTTGCTGAAATTCCCTCACACGGATTGTATTCCAGCAACTGGCTCCGCTCTGCCGAGTAGAAAATGCACTTGAGGAGCATATTCACCGTATTGTGCAGGCTCTCGGATTTGTTGGACAATGGAATCAGCGCCAGACGAATATCATCCGCCGTCACCTCCTCCATATACATATCACCCAAAGGCTTGATGATGTAATTCTTCATATTGGAAGTGTAGCCTTTCAGCGTAGCCGGTGATACTTTTGAGGATTGCATCAGCAGCCACTTCTCACAATACTCAGCTACGGTAGGATGTTCCCGGTGGAAAATGATCTCCGCCACCTGGCGTCTCGCTTCCTATTCCTTTCCAGTGAGTTACAATGATAACGAAATCTACGGTTTGCATTGTTGATTTTACGATCTTCTTCATTTATGGTCTTAGTCCAATATTCGTAATCCATTTACGCCTCCATTCCAATCATTTTTTTGAAATAATTGGAATGGAGGCGATCTACACCTAAAAACGAAAAGGTGGGAATTGGAGATAAATATAAAAGCGCGTGCCTTCGGACACGCGCTTTTATGGATAGATTTAAATTAAAAATCTTTTTAATAAGCGAGTCAATTCTATAACATCGATCGGCTTTGCTATATGGGCATTCATACCGCACTCCAGGCAATGCTGTATGTCATCAGAAAAAGCATCTGCACTCATAGCTATAATTGGAACGGATAGAGCATTAGGATGGTTCAGTCCACGGATAGCTTTTGTGGCCTCATACCCTGTCATATGCGGCATCCGTATATCCATAAGAATGGCATCGTAATATCCCTCTGGTGATCTTTGGAACTTGTCCAGACAGATCTGGCCATCTTCTGCCCAATCCAGTTCCACGCCTAAATCGGAAAGTAATTCTTTAGCAACTTCCCAGTTTAGCTCATTATCCTCAGCAAGCAGAATACGACGTCCGGATAGATCGATATTGTGGTTCAATGTCTGATCATTTTCTGTTTCAGCGCCCATATACTGACGCAAAGCATGATACAGAGTGGATTTAAAAAGGGGTTTGGAAATAAAACCACTAATACCTGCTTCACGAGCTTCCGCTTCACATTCACTCCAGTCATATGCAGAAATCAGCAAAATCGGCACTTCATCTCCCAAATTACGCCGGATTTCTTTTGCAACTTGAATCCCATTCATACCAGGTAGTTTCCAATCCAATAGAATGATTTGATAATCATCTCTCTTTTGGTGGTGTTGGGTAACCAGTTCTATCGCCTTTTCTCCACTCAATACCCAGTCGGCATTGATGCCGATGGTTTTCAGCGTGTCTATCGCTGTCCTGCAGAGTAATTCATCATCATCAACTACCAACATATTCCAGGAAGGAAGAACCATATCCATTTCCAGTGCAACCGCTTTTTCAAAATCAAATGTAAGAGAAACCTCGGTACCTTTATCAAGTTCACTTGTTATATTAAGGGACCCTTCCATTGCCTCCACAATGTACTTTGTAATCGCCATTCCCAAACCAGTGCCTTGCGTTTTACTAACCCTGACTCCATCAGCACGGCTATAGGGTTCATATATTCTTTTCAGAAAATCTGGCGACATACCAATTCCATTATCCTTGACCTTGATATGGATTCGGATATAGTTTTCTCCTTTCGGAGATTTTTCTTCAGAGAGGGATAGTTGTATCGAACCCCCCTCCGGTGTATACTTCGTTGAATTCGATAAAAGATTTAGCAAAACCTGATTCAAGCGTACACCATCGCACCACATATTTTCTGTTAAGATATTTTCCACATGTATGTCAAAGGTTTGCCTTTTTGCCTTAACCTGTGGCTGCATAATATTAACAATCCCTTCAACAACTTCCTTTAATGAAATTTGTTCTGTTGTTAAAGTTAATTTCCCACTTTCAATTTTAGACATATCCAAAACATCGTTGATCAGCCCTAATAGATGTTTACTTGATAATGTAATTTTTCTAAGGCAATTCTGTACCTGTTTCTGGTCATCTATATGGGCTGTGGCAATCGCGGTCATGCCGACAATTGCATTCATGGGTGTACGAATATCATGGCTCATATTTGCTAAAAATTCGCTCTTTGCTTTACTTGATTCAACCGCTTTTTGGCGGGCATCCTTTAACTCAAGCAGCTGAGAACGGGTTATGGAGAAATACCGAAGAAAAATTAATGTAAGAATGATCAAAATAGAAGCACAAGATAACAATGTCATAAATATACGCTGGTTGCTCAGATTATTTATGGTATCGTCCAATATACTATAAGGCATTACCGATACCAAATACCACTCAGAATAAGGTAATGGTATACCGTATATCTGATGCTCTTCACCATTTACGTCAACCGTTGTAACATATTCTTCACGTTTTTTTAGTGCAGCACCAAATTCTTTAATTGAACTTTCTTCAGATAACTCATTTGCTGTAGAATCAGGCTGCTTTTGTAGTTGTTTAAAGAAATCCCCCAACTCCGTGTGGGGGTTCTGTATTACAAAACTACCGTCCGGCCTGATAATATGGTAATACATCAGCTGCTCTTCATCCTCTAAAGAAAGGAAATCGCCGATGTACTCCAGTGGGACGGCTGCTACCAGTCCAGTGCTCATACTGCCATCCTGCATAGGGTAAGTCGTAACGTCAACGCCAAACAATGCCACTTCATTGCCGGCAGAATCAATGCCTACAGCGACTCTTTGTTCTCCTCGTACTAATGCTTCTACAAAGGGCTCTGGGTTCAGTGGCTGTACTGATTGTCCATAAAGAGTCTGAAAATTTCCCTCAGCAGAACAAAGTGATAAATAGTCAAAGTTCCTGACCTGTGCCCTGTAAACAAGTTCCTCATATAACTTTTCTTTATTGTTATTATCTGCTGAGACAACAGAAACAATGCCGCTGACCTGATCAAAACGCAACTTAATAACAGTTTCAAAGTGTCTGGACATTTGTTCATTCATTCCAGACATATAAATTTGACCAATTTCGTAAACGGCCTTTTCACTCTTTCGACTCATATAGATTCCGAGCAGACTAAACACAATAATACTAAAAATTAAAAGCCCAATGAAACTGTATATTAGAAAACGTGTTGTAGAATCCTTGGTTTTACTATTTCTCATTGATGTTATTCCTCCCTGGAATTCTTAAAATCTCTAATAACATTGATGGTTTCATAGTAATCCTCTGATAATTTCGGCATCATATCGATAGCCTTATCCCAATCGTTTTCTTTTAATGCATTAGTTACCAAACTACTACTTTCAAACAATCTGGTAAATGAAAGATTTTGACAAATTCCTTTGAGTGTATGAACGGCCCTTAGAGCCTCTTCATAGTCCTTATTCTCCACAGACGCTTCAAACAAATGAAAGCTTTTATCATCCAGGAATTTATACATAAATTTCTGAACGATTTGCTCACGACGCAATCTGCCCAGCACTTCATCAAAATCGCCGCCAAATTTTATATAACAATCTTTTAGATTCATAATCACGATTCCTCCTTTTTAAATGCTGTCTGCGCTGCCCACCATTTCGTCCAGAAAACTAATGGTCACCTGATTTTTTGCTTTTTTTGATTGATACATCATAGTGTCTGCAACTTTGAACAGTTTTTCTGCGGTTCCACTTCCATATGCCCCACCTATGCTTACAGACATATGTAGTTCGGGATGTCCATCAATTATCAGACTATCAACAGAATGTCTGATCCTCTCCAGTTTTTTCTCAAATATCTCTTGGGGCATACTAAGAAAGATGATTACAAATTCATCGCCGCCATAACGGATAACTGCATCTGTTTTTCGCACACAGGATAAAACAGTTTGTGCAATGCTCTGCAATATGATATCGCCAACATCGTGGCCATAATTATCATTGATGTACTTAAAATCATCTACATCTATTACGGCCATTGCCTGAATATCATCTGTGCCTTGAAAATGCTCGTCATAATAGCGGCGATTGTAAATACTGGTTAAGGAATCAATATATAATAATTGCAGTTGCTGCTGTTTGCGAGACAAGACGGTGTGTTTTTCATAGGAAAACAACCTGTCGTAATCTACTTCATTTCTTATATCTTGAATGCTTTTCGTCTCCTGTTCAGAAGAGGTATCCATAAACTCACTTTCAAGTGTCTCAGCAATTTCTTGTAGACACAGTAAAAGTGTAGGATTAAATGCACCACATTGTCCTTCTAAAATCATTTTCAAAGCTTCTCCATGTGAATAAGCTTTCTTATAGCAGCGCTCACTGGTCAAGGCATCATATACATCGGCCAGCGCAACTACCTGAGCGGCAATGGGAATTTCTTCTCCCTTTAATCCGTCCGGATAACCATTGCCATCATACCTTTCGTGGTGCCATCGGCAGATCTCAGAAGCCACTTTAATAAGCGGAATTTCGCGCTGCTCTATGGGCAGGTCTAATAGCATGTTAGCACCGATCTCTGAGTGCGTTTTTATCACTTCAAATTCCTCTGCCGTAAGTCGGCTGGGTTTATTTAATATTGCATCTGAAATTGAGATTTTCCCAATATCGTGTAGCGCAGAAGCAGTGCTGATCAAAGAAATATCTGCTTTAGACAAAGGATATTGATCTGTCAGCTGAACCAACTGCTTCAGCAAATATTTTGTAATTGTATTTACATGCATGATATGTCGGCCGCTCTCTCCATTACGGAATTCCACAATATGAGACAGAATTGAGATCATCAGCTTACTATTCTTTTCCTTCTCGTGAAATTGTTCTGCAATAATTTTTTCAAGGCGATGCTGCCTTGCGTATAAAAACATCGTATTAGAAATTCGACGCTGGACAATGGTTGAATCAAAAGGTCGGCTGATATAGTCAAAAGCCCCTAAATCATAGGCCCTCTTTATATTAGCAGGAGTGTCATCAGCAGAAATCATAATAACAGCGAAGGTGTCATTCCAATGGTATTTGTTTATGTAAGCTAATACTTCAAATCCGTCCATTTCAGGCATCATAATGTCCAGAAGCAAAAGGGAGAAATCTGCTCTTTGCTTTGAAAGGAGAGAAATTGCTTCCACACCATTCTCAGCCTCTACCACATCATAGTGCCCTTCCAAAATATCTACCAAAAGAGCTCGATTCATCTCTGAATCGTCCACAATTAAAATTTTTTGTTTATCCATGATACTTAAACTCTTTCCTAATAATTTTGCATTTTTATTTTAAATGTTATCCTAACATACTGGCAATATCTATATTGGTAAGGTGTGCAAATAGGTAAGCGTTTTTTTATACTGACAAAATAGGTTCACCATGATATAATCAAGCAGATAGGAGGCAAGTTATGAAACCACAAGAGACAAAATTTGAATTTGTATATAATGAAATTAAGCAGTGTATTTTAGATGGACAGATACCTCATGGAAATGCCTTGCCATCTTCAAGGATGTATTGCGAACAATTCCATGTTAGCAGATATACGATTAACCGTGTTTTCGAAGCATTGAGGGCGGAAGGACTGGTTGATATTCAGCCTCGCCTTGCGCCGATTGTTATTTCAACAAAAGATACCTGTAATTCATCAAGCACTGTTTTTGAGATTCTAAAACAAAAGGATTGTATTTTACAGGTATATCAAACTTTTGCCCTAATACTGCCTTCACTTTTGGTTTTTTCCTTACAGGGATGTGATGTGGAGATAATGCCCCACTATAAGCAGGCTATGAAAGCATTGCGTTTAGGATATACTGCTGGTGGATGGCGTCCTCCCTCTAAATTAGGATATGAGATATTAAGAATAGGCGGTAATTCCCTATTCAGCGAACTCTACTCTACGTTTGGCCTTTATAATAAACTTACATTCTTTACAGAGGAGTGTACTTACTTCTCTAAGCATTTTTCACAGGAAGCGGTATCTGTAGCCAATGTCATTCCAGATGTCTTAAAAGGCGATGATCCACACATAAAGTGCAACCTGCTCTCAAATATGTATCAGAAACTTACGGAATTCATCGAAAACACCTTAAATTATCTGTCAGAGGCCGCCCCAAAATGTTATTCACAAACTGGTTTGAGGTTTTCATGGAATCCCATGCGTGGTCAGGATTATTGTTACTCAAAAATTGTTGATGACTTGAATCTAAAAATCGGTCTTGGAGAGTATTCTGTTGGAATGTTTCTTCCATATGAAAAACAACTGGCCAACCAGTATGAGGTCTCTATATCGACGGTCAGAAAGGCATTATCAGAACTCGAGCAAAGAGGTTTCGTAAAGACATTAAATGGTAAAGGTACTATAGTGATAGAACCGGATGATACGAAACTTCATCAGCTGGCTCTTAATTCCGGATATGTAGAAAAAGCACTACGTTACCTTCACGCTTTGCAGTTAATGGTACTAATTATTCGTCCTGCCGCTTTAGCTGCTGCTCCACAGTTTACTAAAGAAGAACTGGACGAGTTGGCAGATAGATTTACTTCTTCTGACTCTATTTATTTGTCGGATATTTTGAAAGCCATAATGAGAAATACCACGTTAGAACCTTTATATGTTATATTGTCTGAAACCAATCATCTTCTTGAATGGGGACACCATTTTGCTTATTATCCGTCCAAGAAACATACACTTTCACATCTCAACAAGCAAGTTATTCTTGCGCTTCAACAGTTAAGGGAAGGTAATGCAGATTCCTTTGCGGATGGCATAGCAGATTGTTATCGTTACAATTTGAGTCGTATGAAGAAGCATATGGTAGAAAAACATAAATTTTATCATGTAGCTAATATTCGGGTTCCAGAAAAATATTAGTTAGCAAGCAATGCCTGTGTTAATACACACAGGCCCGCAGAGAAGAAAATCCCTCCGTGATTTTCCTCTCCGCTTGCTTGTTGAGGGCAGCGCCCCCAAGCCCCTTTGAACACAGAATTTCATTCTGTGGCTGCGCGTTCTGCGAACGCTTTTGACCAGGACCAGCTTACCGCTGGCCGTGGTCTTTTTCTTTTTCAACATCCTGTTCTACCTCCATTTTCAGCACTCGATCTACATTTGCCTTTGCCGTTAAAAGCTCCCGCATTTCCTCACGGGAACGCCGGTACTCGGCATAGGTCTTTTTCTTTTCTTCCAGCAATTTCGCGTACTCCGTCTGCAACTCTTTGACCTTGGGAATCTTCTTGACTCCCATCTCATCAAAGGCATTCTTAGCAGCCTGGTGGAGCAGAATTTCTTCCTCATGTTCCTCCCGGAATTTCTTAGAGTATCCCGCCTTGCGGTATGCCACATAGATCTCACGGGTCTTGGCATAATTTACGATGTGAGTACGCAGAACAGCGATCTCTGCCATGCGCTTTTCAGCCGCTTTGATCTGCGCCGAAAGATCATTGTGATGTGCCGTGGTAGCCGCAGCCTTTTCTTCCAAAACCGCATACTCCAGCAGATTGTTCTCTGACAGGTAATTCATGGTCTGCGCCATTTGTTTCAGATTAAAAACTTTAGCCCATCGAGCATAGCCAGCACCTTTTCCAGCCTGCAATTTTGCCTGAATGTCCACCAGCAGATTGACCTTGGTCGGCTCCGGCTGCACGACGGAATTTTTACGGGGCGTATGCTGTTTTTCACCGGCCAGCACCGCACGGATTTCTGCTTCACTGTACCCGGCCCCCAGCTTGTCATCCATGCGGGCTACATTCTCCCAACCGGGTGCTTTGAGCCGGATTGCTTTCCCGCGCCGGGAGACTTCAC
>UMFB01041402.1_pt1 | contig 25140 bp, 15 predicted proteins | sample 1964921 | NCBI WGS metagenome assembly UMFB01 (sample SAMEA4836037, study PRJEB28245) | human gut metagenome | biome: gut microbiome; material: fecal sample | place: Denmark | collected 2008
ACATATAAACGTAATATTGTCCATCTGGAAGAGAGTCATCTTTTTCAACCGTAACGGTATGCTGTCCGGCAGGTGCGACTAAATTACCTTTTCGAGTCAATAATTTATCCTCGTAACCACTTCCTTTATATAAAGTTCCGTAATGAATGATGTAGTCTAATTCCGGTTTTTCATAAATATTGCTGACTTTGATCAAAGAACTTTGCTCTCGGCTGCTTAGGATGAGGGAATCATCATCGACGAAATCAAAAGAATTTACATGAATCCAGTCAAGATCCGTAGTTCCAGAATAATTCAGTCCGCCATTTTCTTCCTGGGTTGCGATATTTTTAATATTTGGAAGAACATCTTCAGTATCAAGAAGTAGTTTCACCTGTCCACTTGTTGCATCGACAGAGATAATACTGTCTTCAATGGTAGTTTTGCTATTGATACTTACCAAACATAAGATTTTATTTGTATGTTTATCATACATAAAATCATGATGTAATTGATAATCTCCAAGGTTTATGGTTTTGGTTACTTTACCAAGACGGTTTACGAATGCAAGATGGTTAATATCATAAGAATAAACCATTTCATTTTTAATAAATAATAATCGGTCAGTTTTATAATCATTTAATGGAATACGACCTCTACATACACCGTTGTTATCCCAAAGAAATACATTTGCATCGACAGCTTTTCCGTTATTCTGTAAAGCTCCTTGATCTCTTCCCATCATGGCAAACAGACCGTCTGTCATTTTGACTTTACTCTTTCCAGTTGCTGTTTTTTCCATTTTTGGAATGCTAGAATCTTTTTTTGTTGTTACATAAAAACAAGTCTTACTGATCGGTTTGTTTTTCTTGTTGAAAAATTGCATGGTTATTTTGTTTTTTGTATTTGGAACTAAACCGATGATCTGGTATTCATGCTGTTTTACATATTTGTCACCAGATACTGTTTGAAGTGTATGTTTGTAGGCAACAGATTTTTTATCGGTTGTTTCAATCGTAGCAACAGCATAAGATGCCTGATCAGTTTTCGCATAATAATATAAAGAAGTTGTGTTTGTTCCGTATAAATTTTCGATGATCAATGGATTTTCTGTGGAATAATCATCTTTGGACTTTAATGATTTTAATTTGGCATCGCTTTCTTTTTGATAAGCGGTTGTATAAATGTCCTTTTGTTTGTGGTTAACAGTTTGTACATCTACATCTATTTCTTTGGATTGAACGGAAGAATCAGATTTTTTAGAGCATCCGTAAGTAATACCAGCTAGTCCTAGGACTGAAAATACAAGACATAATATGTAGAATGTTTTTTTCTTTACAGTAATTCTCTTGTGTAATGTTTTTTGCATAGCTTCCTCCCTGTAATAAATAATATGTTACCATAATTTTTTCATATTTTCTTAATAAACGCAATAACTTTTTAATAAATTTTATAATTCTGATGCCATGAATTTAAAATGGCAAATCATGGTTTCTTGTTTCTATAGCACAGTAATTAATATATAATGCGTGTATAAATAAAAAGACACAGAGGATGAATTGTTTAAGATATCACAAACAAAAATGGACTTAGAATAACAAATAATGTATAATAAAAAACAATTATTTGACATTTGTGTATTAAATTTCAATGAAAATAGGTGGAAAATATAAAAAAGTATCAAGAAAAGGACCTCTGTGTTATTTTTCTAAATATTGAAAAGTATAATAACTTAAATTTTACAGACATTAAGAAACATGAACAGTATCCAAATTCCAATAGGAATTTCCAATTTATGAAGATGACTCGGCAGCAGATATATTAGAGACAATATTTGAAGAGGGTGATTAACAAAGATTTGTGTTTGTATTGGGTGAATGGGATTTTATTTTCCATAGATATGATAATTTCATGTCAATTTTGAGAGATTACAAATAGTAAACTATGAATTTAGAGAGGTAAAGTTTATGGCAGCAATTAATAGCATAAACATAGAGACATTTCGTGGAATAAATAATTTGAAATTAGATAATTTGGCAGAAGTCAATATACTAACAGGAGATAATAACAGCGGAAAGACAAGTATATTGGAAATTTTACAGAGTCTAGAAGCTCCAGACAATTTCTACACATGGATTAAGTTGTTGAGAAAAGGTATATTTGCTAATCGAGGATTATCTTATTATGAAGGATTTTATGATTTATTTAATATTAATAATGATGAAAAAGTTATTAAATATAGTATAGAATCACAAGAAAAAATCATGGATATTTTAATTACGGCAAAGGAAAAAGAAGAATTAGATAATTATGAACAAGAATCTAAGTCAATAGTTTATGGGGAGAATGAGTTAGAATATGCTAAGGAAGAAATACATTCTAAGTTAGATATGGAACTATATATAGATCACAAGAAGAGAGATAGTCTATCATTATATGATGATCAAACGGGATATTTATTAGGTAATAAAAAATCAGATCAAACTTTAAAGAAAAATATAGTGTATATATCACCAATAAGACACGCAGAAGGGGGATTATTTCTTAATAATGTATTAGATAATCCTGATTTATATGAAGAAATGTTAGAAATTTTAAAAGAATATGACAGTGGAATTATCAGTATAAATTACGATAGTAAAAATGAACGTGGAATGAATAGGGGAGTTTATAAAATTTTATCGAAATCATCTCAAAAAGCATTGCCATTAAATGTATACGGAGATGGTATGAAGAAAGCAATTCTTTTAATGAGTGCAGTGATCAAAGCTAAAAATGGGATTTTGCTTTTGGATGAATTTGAAACAGCAATTCATACATCTGCAATGGATAAAACATTTCGATGGATTTTACGAACATGTAAAAAATTAAATGTGCAGGTTTTTTTAACATCTCATAGTAAAGAAGCAATTGATAAAATTTTAAAATGTGATCCAAAAATAACAAAAGATATTGCTGTATATACGTTATCTAAGGTAAAAGATAAATCAGTTGTGAGAAGATTATCTGGAGATAAGGCAATAGAAGTACAGGATAGTATGGGATTGGAGCTTAGATAAATGAAAAGTGTAATTATTTGTGAAGGTTCAACTGATTATGTTTTACTTCAATATTTTATGAAAAAAGTTAATAATTGGAATGATTATAGAAATCCAGAACAAATGACAGGATTTAAAAGAGTAAGAGAGTTAAAAAAAGAAAACGATTCTTTAATTATAGGAGAATCGGGTGGGAGTAGTCGTATTCTTCAATGTATGGACAAGATATTAGAGATAAATAATTTATCATCTATGGGAGAAGAGTATAATAATATTGTAATTATCACAGATAGGGATGAAATAGATACAGAAGATAATTTTTTACTGAACATTCAAGAAATATTAAATGATAGAGATGCTGAATATTCTAGTATATCAAAAGCAAATGAATGGATAGATATAGTACAGAAAAATGGATTTGGAGAAGAAATCACCATAAGAATCTTACCGTTAGTTATTCCATTCAATACAACAGGAGCATTAGAAACATTTTTATTACAAGCAATAGCAGAACAAGATGAATATGATAGAGAAATTATAGAAAAAGGAGAAGAATTTGTAGAAAACGTAGATCCAGAGCAACGATATCTTAACAAAAGGCGATATGTTACAAAAGCAAAATTTGATGTTTATTTTTCTGTCAGGACAGCAGTTGATCAATTTATTGATCGAAGAAATATATTAAAAGATGTTCAATGGGAGAATTATGTTTTAATTCAAAATGATTTTAGTAAATTAGCGGAATTATAAAATTTAGATAAAGGCAAAATGAATGATTACAGGAGCTGATATTTTAGAATTTATAAATAGGCTTATTGATAAAGATTTATTGAAGAAAATTTTTGGAGTATTTTATATTTGACAGGATATTTGACACAAGATAAAGTTAGTAATTCGGGAGAAACAATGTCCTTAAAGATTCCGAATAAAGAGATAAAAGAGATTTTTGAGACAACAGTTAAGAAATGGTTCAATGATCAGACACAGCTGATCGACAGAAAAGTATTATTTGCAGCAGTATGGAATGGAGATTCCAAGACTCTAACAGCACAGATCAGCAAACTGTTAAGAATGACAATAAGTTATCACGATTATAAAGAAGATTTCTATCATACATTTCTTGCGGAAATTTTTGCGGGTGCTGGATATAATGTACAATTTAATAAAGAGCATGGAGAAGGAAGAAGTGACATCGTAATTATCAATGAATATGAAGAAGTATTTTGCTATGGAAATTCATTTTATAAAAAGCGATGCATGGTTGTAATGTAATAACAACGAGGAGAGATAAGAAGTTTACAAGAAAGGAAACAACAAAAATGAAACAATATGATTACCTGATCGTAGGTTCCGGTTTATACGGAGCCGTCTTTGCACAGCAGGCAATGGCAAAAGGAAAGAAGGTCTTAGTCATCGACAAACGACCAAACATTGCAGGAAATGTATACACAGAAGATATTGAGAAGATCCATGTACATAAATATGGAGCCCATATCTTCCATACAAACAATAAAAAAGTATGGAATTACATTACAAAGTTTGCAGAGTTTAATCGATTCACAAACTCACCAGTAGCAAATTACAAAGGAGAATTATATTCTCTGCCATTTAATATGTACACATTCAATAAGATGTGGGGTGTGATCACACCGCAGGAAGCTGCAGATAAGATTGAACAGCAGAAGAAAGAAGCAGGGATCACAGAGCCAAAGAATCTGGAAGAACAGGCGATCAGCTTGGTTGGAACAGATATTTATGAGAAACTGATCAAAGGATACACAGAAAAACAGTGGGGAAGACCATGTACAGAGCTTCCATCTTTTATCATTAAGAGATTACCAGTACGTTTAACATTTGATAACAACTATTTCAATGCACTATATCAGGGAATTCCAGTGGGCGGATATACAAAGATGATCGCAAATATGTTAGGTGATGTAGAGGTCCGCTTAAATACAGATTATCTTGAACACAAAGAAGAACTGGATGCACTAGCAGATAAAGTAATCTACACAGGTCCGATCGACGCATACTTTGATTACAAATTGGGAGAACTAGAATATCGTTCCGTAAGATTTGAGACAGAAGTATTAGACCAGCCAAACTTCCAGGGAAATGCAGCTGTGAACTACACAGATGCCGAGACACCATGGACAAGGATCATTGAACACAAATGGTTTGAATTCGGAAAAGATGAAGAAGGAAATGACCTTCCAAAGACCGTCATCAGTCGTGAATACAGCTCCGAGTGGAAATTAGGAGACGAGCCATATTATCCAGTCAATGACGAAAAGAATGGAAAATTATATGAAGAGTATAAGAAATTAGCCGAGAAAGAAGAAAATATCATCTTCGGAGGAAGACTCGGAGAATATAAATATTATGATATGGATGCGGTCATTGCAGCGGCGTTAGATATGTGTGAAAAAGAACTGTAAAAATTCGCATATCACGTATTAAGAGAACAAAGAAAGACAGGAGGTTGCTGATGAAAAAATTAAATATCAAAGTCGGTATTTCAGATTTTGCAGAAATCAGAGATAGTGGATGTTATTATATAGACAAATCAGGACTGATCAGTGATCTTCTACAGAATAATACAGCAAAAGTAACATTGATCACACGGCCAAGAAGATTTGGAAAAACCTTGGCAATGAGTATGTTATCTGATTTTCTGGATATCCGAAAGCAAAGTAAAGAACATTTTAAAGGACTTAAGATAGAGAAAGAAGAACAGATATGTGAGCAGTGGATGAACCAATGTCCAACGATCTTTTTCTCAATGAAAGATGTGGATGGGCTTGATTTTGAAAATGCATATCAAAGACTGCAGGCGTTGATTGCCAATCTATGCAAGGAACATACGTATTTACTAGAAAGCAATGAGATCGATCCAGATGATAAAGAGATATTTTTACATTTAAAAGCAGGAAATGGGAATCAGAGTGAGACAACCCTGGCATTTGCCACATTGATGCGAATGATGCACAAGTATTACAAAAGAAAAGTCATTTTTCTGTTAGATGAATATGACGTACCGATCGCGAAAGCGAGCGACCACGGATACTATGATCAGATGCTTAATATAGTAAAAGGGATGATGAGCAGCTCATTAAAAGATAATACAGACCTTAATATAGCAGTGATCACAGGATGCCTGAAAGTTGCAAAAGAAAGTATATTTACAGGTACCAATAATTTTGTCTCTGACACGATCTCATCGACAAGGTTAAATGAACACTTTGGATTTACACAGAGAGAAGTGGATCAGATACTTGAAGATATCGGGGCATCTGCATATGCACAAGAGGTAAAAGAATGGTACGATGGTTATCATTTTGGATCGGTGGATGTATATTGCCCATGGGATGTGATGAATTATGCATTGAATTACTATCAGGAAGGGAAAAAAGAACCAGTAAGCTATTGGAAAAATACGAGCGGAAATGAGATCATAAGGTCGTTTATTGATTATGCAGGAAGTAATATTACGAGAAAATTAGAAACTTTACTGGCAGGAAATTCTATTGAACAAAAGATAGAAGAGAATCTAACATATGATTATCTCCATTCTTCAGAAGAAAATCTATGGAGTATCTTATACTTAACTGGATACTTAACGAAGGTACAAGAAGACAGCCAAAACAGCTTGGAAAAAGAAAGAACTGCTTTGATCATTCCGAATCTTGAAGTGAAAGAAATTTATCAGAATACGATCCTAAAATGGTTTGATGACAGTGTCAAAGGATGGGAACGAAAGAAATTATTTCAGGCAGTATGGGATGGAAATGAAGAATCATTGTCAGCTGAGATGACAAAATTACTTCGAAAGACCATCAGTTACCATGATTACAAAGAAGATTTCTATCATGCATTTTTACTGGGAATTTTTGCTGGAGCAGGATATTCGGTTGAGTCGAATAAAGAACATGGGGAAGGAAGAAGTGATGTAGTGGTTCACGATGTGGAACAGGGAAGAGTTGCTGTTTTTGAAGTCAAATATGCAAAAACTTTAAATGATATGTCATCGCAGTGTGCCAAAGCTTTAAAACAGATTCAAGATAAAATGTATGCAAAAGATTATGAAGATGAGTATGAAGAGATTGATTGTTATGGAATCTCATTTTACAAGAAACGCTGCATGATCAGAAAAATATAAGAAAAGAGGAACAAGAAACATGAGCGAAACATTTTTACCAGCAAATATTTTAATGCCACAGGTAGATTCTATGAAGAAATGGGCCGTGATCGCTTGTGACCAGTTTTCATCTCAGCCAGAATACTGGGATGAAGTAAAAGAGTATGTAGGAAATACACCATCAACGTTACATCTAATGCTTCCAGAAGCATATCTTGGAAGTGAGGAAGAAGATGAAAAGATCCGAAAGATTCAATCCACAATGAAGAATTATGCAGATGATCATCTGTTGAAAACTTATGAAAATTCTTTAGTTTATGTGGAAAGAACCTTGCAGAATGGAAAGATTCGAAGAGGGATCGTAGGTGCGATCGATCTGGAACAATATAGCTATACGCCAGAACACGAAGCAAAGATCCGTTCCACAGAGAAAACAGTCATGGAGCGAATTCCACCAAGAATGAAGATTCGTTATCAGGCACCGATTGAATTGCCACACGTGATCTTGCTATGCGATGACTGGAAAAATGAAGTATTAGAAATAGTGACAGAGCAGAAGGCAAATCTTAAGAAATTATATGAATTTGATCTGATGCAGGAAGGCGGACATATCGCAGGATGGTTGGTAGATGGAGAGATCAAAGAACAATTTTTAGAAAAACTACGATCATATGAAGAACAAATGACAGAAAAATATAAAGATTTAAGTGATGATCCAATGGTCTATGCAGTTGGAGATGGAAACCATTCTCTTGCAACGGCAAAAGCCTGTTACGAGAAGTTAAAGAAAAATCATCAATGGGAACATATCAAAGATCATCCAGCGAGATATGCATTGGTAGAACTCGAGAATCTACATGATGATTCCCAGCAGTTTGAACCAATTCACAGAGTCATTACTGGAACAGATCCAGAAGAATTAATACATGCATTAAAAACAGAATGTTGCAGCGAAGAAGGACAAACAATTCGCTGCTATTATGGAAAGAAGGAAGAAGTTCTTCACCTGAATTTACATAAACATCAATTAGCGGTTGATAAAATACAGACATTTTTAGATAAATATCTCAAAGACAATTCAGGATGTATTGATTATATCCACGGAGAAGATGTCTTAAAAGAACTGTCAAAAGAAGAGCAGACGATAGGAATTGAACTTCCAGCAATGGAGAAAGATCAGCTGTTTCCAAGTGTGATGACAGACGGAACACTGCCAAGAAAGACATTTTCCATGGGACATGCTTGTGAAAAACGTTATTATATTGAAGGACGAAAGATTCAGAGATAGACGAGTTCCTAATAATTGCTTTACAAGAAAAACTTTAATGATATCGTGAAATGTGGTATGATAAAAAATAGTGTAAATAAATAATATATACAATAATGGAGGAGAGATCATGGCTATTTTAGTAGCAGGTGGTGCTGGATATATCGGCAGCCATACATGTGTGGAACTTTTAAATGCAGGATATGAAGTTGTCGTAGTAGACAATTTATATAATTCTAGTGAAGAAGCTTTAAAGAGAGTAGAGCAGATCACAGGGAAAACAGTAAAATTTTATGAGGCAGACGTTTTAGACCGCGAAGCATTAGAGAAGATCTTTGATGCAGAAGATATTGATTCTGTGATCAACTTTGCAGGATTAAAAGCAGTTGGAGAATCTGTACAGAAACCATTAGAATATTATCATAACAATATCACGGGAACACTGATCTTATGTGATGTGATGAGAAATCATGGAGTGAAGAATATTATCTTTAGTTCTTCAGCAACAGTCTATGGAGATCCAGCTTTCATTCCAATTACAGAGGAATGCCCAAAAGGACAGATCACAAATCCATATGGACAGACAAAGGGAATGTTAGAGCAGATTTTAACAGACTTCCATGTCGCAGATCCAGAATGGAACGTTGTATTACTTCGTTACTTTAACCCTATCGGAGCACATGAAAGCGGACTGATCGGAGAAGATCCAAAGGGAATTCCAAATAACTTAGTACCATATATTGCACAGGTAGCAGTTGGTAAACTTGAGAAATTAGGAGTCTTTGGTGATGATTATGATACACCAGACGGAACAGGTGTCCGTGATTATATCCATGTCGTAGACCTTGCCAAAGGACATGTGAAAGCATTAAAGAAATTTGAAGAAAAACCAGAAGTACGTATCTACAACCTTGGAACAGGAATCGGATATAGCGTATTAGATGTCTTACATGCATATGAAGAGGCTTGTGGAAAGACACTTCCATACGAGATCAAACCACGAAGAGCTGGAGACATTGCAACATGCTATTGTGATGCGACAAAAGCAAAAGAAGAATTAGGATGGGCTGCAGAAAAAGGAATCAAAGAAATGTGTGCAGATTCCTGGAAATGGCAGTCTATGAATCCGGATGGATATAGAACAGAAGATTAATTATTTCATTATCATAGCATTAGACAAAAGCTGTCGTAGAATATACGATGGCTTTTTTGAAAAATAAACAGGAGCAATAAGATGAAGATTGAAAATAAGAGACAATGGATTGGAGAGTTGTTCTTTTTATTAGGAACAATACTTTATATTACATACTACTTTTTTTATATAGCATACTATTGGTATGTAGAGAAAGATCCGACAAGACAAATGCCAGTGCAAAGATTATTTTATATTGGATTAATCTGTTTTGTGGTCAAAATAATATTAACAAAATATCAATGGAAAGAAGTGATCATTGGAGCAGTAGGAGCTGTTTTGATGTATTTGTGTTGGAAAAGTTCTGGAGGAATTGATTACCCCGCAAATTATCTGATCATTTTGGCAATGAAAGACGTAGATCTTAAGAAAGTGATGAAAGCAGTATTTGCATGTGGATTTGTTGGGTTAAGCTATGGGTTTACATGGTTCTTTGTGAATGCACCAGATAAATTAACAACAGTAAAAGATTATGGGCGAGGAATGATAGAAGTACGATATAAGTTTTGCACATGGCATGCGAACACGATTCATCTTATGATCATGGTTTTGATTGTTAGTTTTTTATATGCTTATTATAAGAAAATGAAATGGTGGGCATTTGCGATCATGTTCTATTTCAACTATGAGTTTTATCAACTATCAAAATCAAGAACAGCATTTTATTGTGGATCAGCAGCGATCATTGCCTATTTTATTTTAAGATATGCAAGAAAAATTTATGAGTTTAAGATTTCACTGATCTTATTAGAGGTAGGAAATCTTGTAGGGATTTTCTTATCTATATATTATGGACTTTATTCTCAATTGACAGATCCAACATTTATGAGATTAGATCAATTGATCACAGGACGATTGACAGTTGCACGAAACTGCTTTCTTGAAGCTGGAATTCCTCTGTTTGGAAGTAACATTGGTGGAAAGGTTTGTGGATATGGAATTTATACACAGGCCAATGATGGATACGTAACAGAATTAGGAATTGTAAGAACATTGTTGGAATATGGACCAATTGTGTTTGGCCTTTTTTGTGCTTTTATGCTGATAGCTGTATGGGTACTTTATAAAAAGGGATATTTTGGGGCTATGGTGCTTTTAGAAATTGGATTTATCGCATGCGGAGTAGAAGCATATTTTCCAGCCGCTTATAATTTAAAGGCCTTTGTATTCGGCCTGGCATTTTATCAGTTGATGGGATTATTTAAGGGAAAAGAAAAAGAAGAGAAACGAGGAAAGGCAGTCAATGCGTCAGAATAATCGAATCATTTCATGGATTATATCATTTTTATTTTCAATATGCATGGTTATATCTATAAGTTATGATCAGAGAGACAACTGGTCACTGATCATATGCGATAAAAAACATATGATCAGTGCATTGATCATGACGATGATTCTTACAATGATCGTACATATGATCATAAATGTATTATATTCAAAAGCGGGGAAGTCTTTTATAAGGTCAAAGACTCAAGCAAACAGTGGAATAGGAGAAAAAATATTTGATCATCATCCTATCGCAGTTCCTTGGAGCATTCTGATCGTTTTATGGCTTCCAAATTATATTTTGTATTTTCCAGGTTGTTTAACTTATGATATCATACGACAGTATGAGCAGTTTTTCAGTGGAAATCTGACGAATCATCATCCTGTATTGACGACATTGTTTGAAGGGATGTTTGTCAAATTTGGAAGAATCATTGGATGTCAAAATGTTGGAATCGCAGTGTATCTGTTATTTACATTGTTATTTACAAGTGGTGTTTTCGCAATATGTTTTTATTGGATGCATAAGAAGAATACAAAGTATTGGATTCGCTTTACAGGATTGGCATTTTATGGATTGTTTCCTATCTGGTCGGCATATGCAAGGACAGCAGTAAAAGACACATTATTTTATCCAATATTTGTTTTATTTGTGTTATTTATATTTGACATATTATTAGAACCAGAGAAGATATTTGAGTCAAAAGTTAAGAGTATTTTGTTTTTACTAGTTTCTTTATTATTATGTTTGGTCAGACACAACGGGTTTTATATATTAATTTTTACGTTGCCGTTTTGTATTGTAGGTGTAAAAAAGTATCGAAGACAATTGATAGTTTTATTTATAATAATGGTGGCATTTTGGGAGGTTTATCAAAAAGCAATTCTTCCTATGGCAGGTGTGAAGCCTGGAGGAAAGCAGGAGATGCTCTCCATTCCTTTTCAACAAACAGCAAGATATGTAAAATATTATGGAAAGGATGTTTCGACGGAAGAGGAAAAAGTGATTCGAAAAGTATTAGATTACGATACGATCGGAAAGAATTATGATCCAGATCTTTCTGACCCAGTAAAGAATACTTACAAACAGAAAGATGAATACCTACAAGATTATTTTAAAATATGGTTTGAAATGCTTAAGAAACATCCGACGGTTTATATTCAGGCAACGTTAAATGGGACATATGGATATTGGGGTTATATGACAGAAATAAGATATCCATATGGATATTATGTACAGCCAGAAAGTATGGATGCATACCAAAAAGAATATAAAATATATTATTCAGAAAAAACAAAATATATCAGAGATATATATCATGGGGTTTTAGATACAATATATCAGAAAACTCCATTGACATTATTTACAAAACCGATGATGTATTTATGGATTTTGATTGGATTGCTTGGCATGGTATGTTCTTTTAAAAAGACGATCAGATATTGGATTGCATTTTTGCCAGTAGTGACATCATTCCTTATATGTCTGGCATCACCTGTAAATGGCGATATGCGATATATGCTTCCGATTACAGCGAGTACGATTTTATATGTTGCATTTGTAAATGAAATAATATATAAAGAATATAATGAATTTTAACAAAGGAGAATGCGTAATGGAAAAAATTGCAGTATTGATTCCGTGTTACAATGAAGAAAAGACAATTAAAAAAGTAGTGGAGGATTGGAAGAAAGAACTTCCAGAGGCAACAATCTATGTATATAACAATAATTCCACAGATCGTACAGTAGAGATTGCAAAAGAAGCAGGAGCTATTGTAAGAAATGAATATCAACAGGGAAAAGGAAATGTGATCCGAAGGATGTTTCGAGAAATTGATGCGCAATGTTATATCATGATTGATGGAGATGATACATATCCTGCCCAATTTGGACGAGAAATGGCAGAAAAAGTTTTAGAATACAAGGTGGATATGGTTGTAGGGGACAGATTATCATCTACCTATTTTGAGGAAAATAAAAGACCTTTTCATAATCTTGGAAATAGCATGGTGAGAGCTGCAATTAATCATCTTTTTAAAAGTAATATCCGGGATATTATGACTGGATATAGAGCTTTTAGCTATCAGTTTGTTAAAACATTTCCAGTGTTATCCAGGGGATTTGAAATCGAAACTGAAATGAGCATTCATGCAGTAGATAAAAATATGTTGGTTGATAATGTGATCATTGAATATCGAGATAGACCAGATGGAAGTGAATCCAAATTAAATACTTATACAGATGGTATGAAGGTATTATTTACGATTATAAAACTGTTTAAAGGTTATAGACCATTTCAGTTTTTTGGAAGTATGGCATTCTTGCTTATGATCATTGCGGCAGGATTATTTATACCCGTATTTATGACATATCTTCATACAGGCCTGGTACCGAATTTCCCAACTTTGATCGTAAGTGGATTTATAGCACTTGCAGCGTTGCAGGCATTCTTTTCTGGATTGATTTTAAGTACGATCGTACAAAAAAATAGGCAAGATTTCGAATTTAAATTACAGTTGATCACAAACAAAATAGATAATGAGAAAGAAAATTAAATATGCAAGAAAGATCAAGAAAAGAGAAAAACATATTATATATTGTAGTGCCTTGCTATAATGAGGAACAAGTATTAGCTGAAACATCCAAACGATTAAAGGAAAAATGTGAAATGTTGATTCATGATGGTAAAATAGCGAAAGAAAGCAGAATTGTTTTTGTGGATGATGGATCAAAAGATCATACGTGGAATATGATCGACGAATTTCATAAAATGGATTCTATATTTTCAGGAGTGAAATTATCCAGAAATCGTGGACATCAAAATGCATTGCTAGCTGGTTTGACAATGGCATCAGAGAAAGCAGATATTGTAATATCAATGGATGCGGATCTGCAGGACGATATCAATGCAGTCGATCAGATGATCGAAAAATATTATGAAGGATGCGATATCGTATATGGTGTTCGAAGTGCTAGAGATACAGATACATTTTTTAAGCGTTTTACGGCAGAAGCATTTTATAAACTGATCAATAAAATGGGTGGAGAGCTTGTTTACAACCATGCTGATTACAGATTGATGAGTAATCGGGCATTAAAGGGATTGCTTGAATTTGACGAAGTTAATATCTTTCTTAGAGGAATGGTGCCGATGGTTGGTTATCAGAGTGATATTGTCACGTATGAGAGAGCTGAGAGATTTGCAGGAGAAAGCAAATACCCATTGAAGAAAATGCTTTCTTTTGCATTTGAAGGAATTACATCGTTAAGTGTAAAACCAATCAAAATGATTTTTAATGTTGGAATTTTAATCTGTATAATTAGTGTTTTGGCAATCATTTATTGTCTAGTACGGCATTTTACAAACAACACGGTAAGTGGCTGGACTAGCCTTGTCATGTCGATATGGTTTTTAGGTGGTTTACAGCTGATCGCGATTGGGATGGTTGGACAATATATTGGAAAAATATATTTGGAGACAAAGGCCAGACCTAAATTTATTATTGAACAGGTATTAAATGACTAGGAGAATGGAGATGAAGATAAAAGATTTTATATACAAAAATTCAATCAGATTGTTTATTCTGATCGTGGCATATTTGATCGTAAGCTTCCCATTTCAATATACACAAGAAAAGATGAATGACGTTTCTCAGCCGGTTAGGTGGCTGGGGGCGTTGTTATTTTTTATCATAGGATGTTTTATCGTAAGATACAGAAAGAAATTAGAAGCTGTTTTTGTAAAAAAATCGTTATTTTTTATCATTCTTGTGATAATTTTTGCATTGCAGCTGATGACAATCTATGTATTTAGGATACAACCAGTGAATGATTTATTGTATCTGCATGATGAAGCAATCCGAATGATTCAAAATCCTATGATCTCGTTACAGCGTTTTGGTGGGTATTTTGCACATTATCCGAATAATTATGGATATTTGCTAATTTTATATTGTTATTATAAATTGTTGGTATCTTGCGGTATTTCTGTCGGAAGTCTGGTTCTTGCGGGAAATTTTTTGAATTTATTAGTAATTGATATTGGAATTTTATGTGGATATATTACAATACGCATAGTTAAAAATATAAAACTGGCTAACATATGGATGTTGTTGTTTTTACTGAATCCGTGGACGTATTTCTGGATTGCTTATTATTATACACACACGATATCATTTGGTATGATCATGGTGTTGCTGTTGTTGTTTGTGCTTATACATAAAGAAAAAGACAATTGGAAAGGCATTTTGTACAGTGCTTTTTTAGGAATTGTAATTTATATAGGAATTAAGATCAGGATCACCAATTTGATTCTCTGTATTGCAGTGGGGATCACGTTGTTTATCTTTTGGAAGCAGTATAAGTTTAAAGTAAGACATATGTGTCTGATTCTTGGAATGGCAGCAGGAATTGCAGTTTCTGTTTTTGGATATCAGTACAAATTTCAGAATATGATACCAAAACAAAACACACAAGAATTTCCAGCAACACATTGGTTAATGATGTCTTCTCATGGAGTTGGGCGATATGATAGTGGTGATGTGTGGTTTACTTCACAACTTCCAACGCAAAAACAAAAAAAAGAAAAGACGATTGAAAAAACAATTCATAATTATAAAGAGCTTGGGATAAAGGGAACTTTACAGTTATCTGGAGTGAAGTTAAGAGAAGTCTGGCTGACAGGAGATGATGACTTTACAAAAATGTCTTATGTTTCAACAGATTATGGAGCAGCAAATAAGTTCTTAAATGGGCAGCAAAATGGTTGGATCTTAATGTACAGCTATCTGATGCGGATGGCGGTCTGGTGCTTTGCATTAGTGGCAGCGATTGGAATGCTCAGAAAAAGAAATCCATGGAATTATGTTGTAATGCTTACATTACTTGGGGGAATGATCTTCCATGTATTTTGGGAGGCGAATCCAAAGTATAGCATATGCTTTATGGGTGCAATGATGTTTATGATGGTAACAGGAATTGAAAATCTTTGTGAAGAAAAAAAGCAAGAACAAAAACAAAAGATTTCAATTGGGAATGCTATGTTATGTTTGGGTGGAATAGGATTGATTGCATGTTTGCAGCCAATGCATAATTATCTAAAACAAAATCCAGAGGCGTTAGATCGAGCTTATGCAGCCAGTCAGTTTGCACAAAGTCAGACGTTGAATCTGTCATTGAAGAAGAATGAATCAATAAAACAAAGTTTTCTTACAAAAATCAGGTTTCAGAATATTACATTCAATTTATTAAATAATGCGAATGATTTTACTGTGCGTCTGCTTGATGAAACAGGAAAAGTAATGGAAAGTGCACGACAAGATCAATTGTCTTATAAGCAAAATCAATATGAGTGGAAGTTAAACAAAGTTAAGAATTCTGGGTCGTATGCAATAGAGATTGTAAATCAGAAAAAAGATCAAAAATACAAACTTCCGGTATACTGGACTGGAAATTATGATGCATACCCAAATGGATGTATGTATAGGGGTAACAAGAAGATTGGGAAAGCAGATCTGGTATTTCGTGTATATTAATAAAAATTTAGAAAGAAAAATGCAGGTGTATAATTTGAAATACATCTGCATTTTTTATCATATGCTATATTGTGTTATTGCCAATCCGTAGCTTTTACCCAATTTTCATAATCATTAAAATATTCATACATTCGAATCGCACCACGGTCAAAATAGTTTTTAAAGATCAGATCATGCTTCTTCTGAGCAACATCAGAAGGGAGTTTTGCAAGACCTTCTGGAATAGCATCCTGTGTGTAGAATTTTTCAAAGTAATATAATTTATCGTAATGCTCAGCATTTTCATGACTTACAGCAGTGACTAATTCATCTGTTTTTTTATGATGCTGATGTCCGTATTCGCCATCAGGATTGTGTGTTACGATCTTACTCCAGTTGCGATAATTCATGACACGCCGGATATCCTGTGTGATATAGTTAGTATAAGGATCCCATGCAACCTGATGTCTGCGATAGAGGTCAGGATAGCGGAGAATCACATGTTTTGCACCGATATCATTCATCGCAGAGTCAAAATCCCTAGCTCGACTATCATAAGAGCCATTGGTTAGGCAAACAACAAAATAGTTATTTCCAGTTTCTTTTAATTCTTTAATTTCCTGAATCATATTTCCACCACCCCATAAGAGGTCATCATCTGGATGGGCAATGATCATCAGACGGTCCCCATCTTTTAAGTCAAAATAATCCAAATCTTCAGTAGATAATAAACCATTTTCAGCAGTGACAGTGATCGTGATATTGCACTTTCTGCTTGGATTTTTTATAGAAGTTGCGGTGATCACAGCAACACCAACTCCACGGGTAGTTACATGACCATTCTCATCGACAACGGCAACTGTATCATTGTTTGTGCTCCAGGTAAGTTTTTTGTCAGATGCATTCCATGGTTTGAAATTCACAGATAAAGTCCTGAAAGTTCCGTAAGGCATACTGATCTTTTGATGCCTTGTTGTTAATTTCTTTAATGGAATCGTTACATGAAAACGTCGTTTCAAGATAACTTTTTTATATTTTGCAGTCATTGTTATGTTGCCTTCTTTTAAAGGTGTGATAACACCAGATTTACTGATCGTGGCAATGGATTTATCACTGCTTCGAAAAGTAACGGAAGCAAGAGATGCATTCGCAGGCTTGAGAGAAACATTCCAACGATATTTGTTCGGATATTTGATCAGTGTTTCAGAAGCAGCATCTTCTTCACAGGAAATTGCTTTGATGGCAATTTCAGGTGTTACTTTTACTTTAATAGATTTTTTTGCAATGACCTTACCAGATTTTGTTCTGACCACATGACGGATCACTGACTTACCGGTTTTCTTTGGTGTCAGGATACCTTTTTTTGATACTTTTACAACTCTAGGATTAGAAGATTCCCATTTGATTTTGTAGGAAGCTTTTTTCTTCTTAGAGTATCGAACAGATAGTGTCTGGCTGGATTTTAAAGGTAACTTGATAGATTTTTCTGCATTGGTAAAATAGATTTTAAATTTTTTACCTTTGGCATATGTCTGGTGAGGACATAAGATAACAGACATGACAAGAAACAGATTCAGGCATGCCAGTTGTAAATATTTGCGTTGAACTTTCATTGATCACATCCCCTTTTTGTTTATTTGTAAATTAGCTCAAACAGGATAATTATAGACCGGTTGGCAAAAAAATACAAGGTTTTGCGGTGTATATAAAGTAAAAGTTTTTACAAAAGTATTACGTTGTGATATAATACAGGTCAGTAAAATTAAGAGGAGTAAGATTGAATGAAGTTTACAAAGGAACATACAATGCAGATGAAAGGGATTGCGATCATTATCCTGTTGTTTCATCATTGCTTTTTGAATGCACAGCGTTGGGCTACGGTTCCGTATGAGAAACTTGCGACGACGAAGGGATGGGGGTATTACCCAATTTCGTTTGCACCATTTTCTTCTCATACAATACAATATCTTGCTAGTTTTTCAAAGATATGCGTAGCCATGTTTGTTTTTATGACTGGATACGGAATGTGGGTTTCTTATGAGAGTCAGAAAAAGAAAACAACGATGAGTAATTATATAAAGAAACGAATGGTCACATTAATGACAGGATTTTTGATCATTTTTGTTGTGACAGAGATTCTTGCGATTCCAACTGGACGTTTTATAGAAGTTTATGGACATGATTTTCGTAGTGTGGTCTATATGATCATTGATGCATTAGGATTAGCCAAATTACTGGGGACACCGTTATTTTGTCTGACATGGTGGTATATGAGTCTTGCGATCGTTTTGATCATGATTTTTCCATTTGTACATTCAATTATGGAAAAATATCAATGGGTCGTGGTTGTTGCATCTATTATCGTTCCAAGAGCTTGTGGATTTGGACAATCAACAGATTTGTTCCGATATCTATTAGCATACACACTGGGAATGTATTTTGCACAACATGACTTGCTTGCGAGAATAAAAGAAAAATTTATGGAACAGAATGTGGCAGGAAAACTGTTGTTTCTGATAGTATCATTGATAGGTTTGGCAGTTATCATAAAATGCCGACAAAATGCATGGATTGGATGGAAATATCTAGATTTTTGGGATGGCTTTGCAGCAATGTATGTGATCGTAATTTCATATATTTATATATTAAATGGAAAATGGATCGTAAAAGGATTAGGCTTCCTTGGAAAACATTCTATGAATATTTTCTTGATTCATTCATTTTACAGAGACGTATTTTTCCATGAATTTACATATTCATTTTATTATGCATGGTTAGATTATATAGTACTTATGGCAATTTCATTGGTGACATCGATTGTATTAGAATGGTTTAAGAAATTAATTCGATATGAGAAGTTTATAGAGTGGGTCAAAAGATTAGTAACAAAAGAAGGAGTAACAGTACATTGAAAAAAGAAAAGAAATCATCAATATTTTGGATATTGATCATATTTTTTGTATTATTTTCCATTTGGCAGTTATGGGTGCCGGAAGCACTGGATGATTGGCGATGGGGAAGTGAAGTAGGGATCATGAGATTAAAAACGTGGTTTGAAGGATATAATGGACGTTACTTTGGAGATATTTTGGTCATTGTTTTAACAAGATTGCCGATCGTATTGAGAAGTATGGCTATTTCTGGGATAATGACCGCAATGTTATACTTGATATATCAATTGACAGAATATAAGATATTATCATTTTTAATTTGTGTTTTTTTTGTAGTTAATATTCCAACAAGCTTAATGAGTCAGACATATGGATGGGTATCAGGATTTTCAAATTTCTGTGTTAGTGCAACGATGATTCTTGGATTTTTGCTATATCATATATCTATTTTCAAAGAAAAGAAAGTGTCGAAGTTGAAAACAGGGATTTCAATGATCAATGCATTTCTTGGAAGCTTGGTTCTTGAAAATTCAACGGTATATCTAATTGTACTAAGTATCGCTTTTTTAATTATTTATGGTGTACAATATAAGAAGCTGCATAAAGGAATGTTACTTCATTTGATCATGGTTGGTATTGGTGCATTCTGGATGTTCTCGAATAGCGCATATCGTATGGCTGCGGCACATACATCACAGGGAACAGGAAAAGAGATCGCAGCGTTTGAATTAAGCTTTGAATGGTTTGCCTCTGCATTAAAGGTATACGCAGACACGATCATTAACTATTGGATCATGCCAAATCATTTATTAAATATAGTGACATGTGGAATGATTTTGATATTGCTTCAAAAGAGAAAGAAGAAAGGACAAGGATTGTTCTTGGTTCTGTTCAGTGGTTTTTTAGCATTTTATATATTTAATTTTATGAATCTTGGTATATGGAAAGATTATTTGGCATGGGGAAATGCAGCTCAGGCTGTAATAGCAACGACGTATTGTTTAGCATTGGTGGCTTTTAGTGCATGGTTTATTACAGATTTTAAGGATAAGGTGATCGTTCAGATCATTTTATGGTCACAACTGATTTTAATGGGACCATTGATCGTTGCAAGTCCGATTGCAATTCGTTGTTTTTATGTAACATATATCTTTTTCGTTTTATATCTTGGAGTATTGTTATCGTATAGTATACGAAGTGGACTTTTAAAGATAAGCAAAGGATATTTAAACACAGGGATCATGATGTGTATTTTCTTTGTGATGATCGGAAATATTGGTGTATATTATTTTGTTCATGGACAAGTGAATGACAGACTTCAATATATACAAACACATATAAAACAAGGAGAGAAGAAGATTGAATTAAAGGAAATACCGCTTGGAGATACATACTGTTATGGTTTAGATGTATATAATCCAGCATGGGTATGGCGTTATAAGATGTATTATAATATCCCAGGAGATATTGAATTGAAATTCCCAGAGAGATAGGAGTAAGTGATGAGAGAGATAAAAGTAAGTGTTATCATACCAATTTATAACGTAGAAGAATATTTGGAAGAATGTTTGCAATCAGTTGTAGATCAGACATTAGAGGATCTGCAGGTCATCATGGTTGATGATGGTTCTTTGGATGGAAGTACAGACATTGCCAAGAAATTTGCTAGTCGATATGATCATTTTGAGTATGTAAGACAGGTAAATGGTGGACTTGGAAATGCGAGAAATACAGGAGTGAAGTATGCAAAAGGAAAATACATTATTTTTCTTGATTCAGATGATATTGTTCCAGATGATGCATACGAGAAAATGTATCTTGCAGCAGAGAAAAATCATAGCGAGATGGTAGTTGGAAGTGTTGCGAGATTTGACTCAAAGAAAGACCATATATCGAATCTGCATGAAATTGCATTTAGAAAATATATCGATAAAACACATATTACAGACAATACGGATCTGATTTATGATACAACCTCATGGAATAAATTAATTTTGAAAGAGTTTTGGGATCGTAATCATTTTGAATTTCCAGAGAGAATTCTCTATGAAGATATTCCAGTAACGATTCCTATGCATTATCTTGCTAATAATGTGACAATGGTGCAGGATGTCTGTTATCGTTGGAGAATTCGTGATGGAGCTAATAAGTCTATTACGCAGAGAGCAGATGACTTTACGAACATGAGAGATCGTATTACCGTTTTACGTATGGTAGATAAATTCTTTGAGGAGAATGTCAAAGAACAAGAATTATGGGATGCAAAATATTATAAATGGTTATATATTGATCTGATGATCTATGTGAACAACTGTATTTATCTTTCAGATAACAGAACACTCGAGATGATGAAGATCATTAAAGATTATATAGAAGAAACAATTCCTTTAGAAACGATCGATAAGTTACCAGTTTTATATCGTGAAAAATATGTGGCTTTGATGAATCTGGATGAAAAACGATTAGTAAAACTGCGTCAATATGAAGTTGATAATTATAAGAATTTAAAGATCGTGAAAAAGGGCAACAAATATATTGGAAAATTCCCGAAAGCGATCGTAACTGGTGATAAGGCAGATATGACAGAGGCATTAGATCAGTGGAGACTTACTCAATTGATTTATGATGTGGCATGGCAGAAAGAGCAATGTGTGATCGAAGGATATGTATTCTTACGAGGATTATCTGTGCCAAATGTAAATGTACAAAAATTATCAGCACATTTGGTATGCTTAAGTACAGGAGAGAAGATTCCACTGGAAATACAAAGTATTAAGTCACAATATGCACAGAAGAAATTTGGCTTAAAAATTGATAACGAGACAAAACAGATCCATTTAGCAAATTATAAAGGTTGTGGATACCGGATCATACTGGATGCAGCTAAGATCAGAGAATTAAAGCTTGATGGAGAATACCATATATTATTAACTTATGAGAGAGACAGATGGAAGAAAGAAACTATTTTAAGAGGAATCTTAAAATCTCTTGGCAATAAATTGGACAAGAAAACATATTTTAAAGATCATATGCTGATCGAACTTAGCAAGTCTTACAGATATGATTTTAAAGTAAAAATTTCACAAAAGAACATTGAATTAAATGATATGAAATTGGATGGTGATCAGTTAAGATTAAAACTTTCTGAGAAAGTTGATGCATTATATGAAGCGAAAGATGCACATAATGCGGAAATCTTAAAAGCAGCTATAACACAGGAAGATGTTTCTGTGGATATTTCAGATATTCCAGAAAATAAACGATATATTGCAGTTAAAAAAGGTAATTTATTTATTCCTGTATACAAAGAAAAGAAAAAGAGAATCTTTGTAGAAAACCAGAAGAATCAGTTAGTAGAAGAAACATCAGGAGATCATAGATGTTACTTGTTAAATCGAAAGGCAGTACCTGTGATACGAGATGTAAAACAGAATGAGGAACAGTTTTCATTTGAGATCATCAATAAAAATATCGGTAACTGGCAGAGAGCAACATTGTATGTAGAAGATCCATTAGAAGAAGAAAAGATTATTCTTGGAACAGGATCCGTGAATCAACATGGAGAAGAGGAGAAAGTAGTCATTTCTTTAAGTTTAAAGGACGAAAAAATCATCAAGAATCTTTATGCAAGACGTCGTCAGGTGTTTATTTTATATGAAAATAATGAACAGCAGAAGGTATGTGCACTTGGTGGGGAACATAAAGTTTTTGATAAAAAATACTACACGAAAGAAAGAAGATATCGATTTATTATTGATCCAGAAGATGATTTTCTGTATTTTACTACGTTGAGGGTCAAGGAATTCCTGACAAGAAGTGCGAAGAAAAGAGCTTTTGTCAACAGATTCTTATATCCGTTATTAAGACTTCTTCCATTAAAGAAAAAATGGATCGTATTTGAATCTATGTGGGGAAGTAAATTTAGCTGTAACCCTAGATATTTATATGAATATATTGATAAGAATCATCCAGATTATACGTGTATCTGGTCATTAAAAGATGAATGCATTCCGATCACGGGAAATGGTGTTAGAGTCAGAAGACTATCTTGGAAGTATTTATATTATATGGCAAGAGCAAAATACTTTGTGAATAATGTAAATTTTGCTGATTCTTATGAGAAGAGAAAAGGGCAGATTGAAGTACAGACGATGCATGGAACACCATTAAAGACAATTGGATTGGATGTACCAGGCGATTTCCCTACAAAGAAATCAGAAAAGAAGTATATTAGAAAGTGCAAACGTTGGGATTATCTGATCGTGCAAAGTAAGTTTGTTGCGGATCTTGCACCATCTGCATTTAAATTTGAAAATACGATCATGGATACTGGATATCCAAGAACAGATATTTTGTATTCTTCTAATAACGAAGAAGAAATGGGCAGATTAAAAGAAAAATTAGGACTTCCAAAAGATAAGAAAGTCATCATGTATGCACCAACATGGAGAGTGCGTGATAAGTTTGAATTAATGCTAGATCTTGAGAAGATGAAGGAAAAATTTTCAGATGAATATGTATTGATCTTAAGACTGCATCACTTTTCAGCAAAAGGTTGGAAAGGAGTTCCAGCAGATGGATTTGTGTATGATCTTACGGATTATGAATCTATTGAAGATTTATATATCATTACAGACATCCTGATCACAGATTATTCTTCTGTAATGTTTGATTATGCAGTTCTCGACAGACCAATGTTATTCTTTACATATGATCTGGATGAATATAGAGATAAGCTTCGTGGATTTAATATTGATATCGAAAAAGAAGCACCAGGACCATTACTATATACGTCTGATGAGGTGTTAGATGCGATTGAGCATCTGGATGAAACGATTGAAAATTCAAAACAGAGAGTCGATGCATTCCATGAAACATACATTCCATATGAATGTGAAAATTCATCTGAAAAAGTATTTAATATGATGCAGGGAAAATAAAAACAAACAATGCCATAAGGCAGAACAATCTTTAAGAAGGTCATTGAAAGGTTTAAGAAGGAAACATGGATAAAATAAGAAAAATTATTCGATTTGTAAAAAGATTATTTCCAAAAACTCCAAAGATGAAATTTATCTATGCCTGGTATTATAAACATGGCAAGATCAATGAAAAACAAGCACTCTTTGAGTCATTTCACGGCAAGGATGTGTCAGATTCATCCTTGGCGATCTTGCAGGAGTTTTTGAAAATGCCGGAATCAAAAGATTTCAAGATCTATTTTGCGACGAATGATAAGAAACGTGATCAGAAATTTATTGATTCTATCGGATTGAAGGTAGAACTTGTAGATATTGCAGATTTTAAATATGTAAAAGTGCTTGCAACATCCAAGTATCTGATCAATAACAGTTCTTTTCCGGCGTATTTCATTCGAAGAGATGAACAGGTGTACCTACAGACATGGCATGGAACACCGTTAAAGACATTAGGAAAACGAATGCGTTTTGGAATTGAATCCATGTATAATGTGCAACATAATTTCTTACATGCGAACTACATCATGTTCCCAAATGAATTTACAAGAAAAGCGATCATGGAAGATTATAATCTGGAAGCTTTGTATACAGGAACTGTTGTGATGAATGGATATCCAAGAAACAGTATTTTTATGGATCATGAGAAAGCTGATCAGGTAACAAAGAAACTTGGAAATGAAGATTATACAACGATGGCATATATGCCGACATGGCGTGGACAGAGTAATCATGATGTGAATACGTCTGAATATAGCAGAGAGATCAATCAGCTGTTACATTATCTTGATGAGAATTTAAAGGATGATCAGAAATTATATGTAAACTTTCATCCAATTGTGCAGAAGTTTGTAAAGATGGATAATTATGAACATAT
>UMFB01043641.1_pt1 | contig 24312 bp, 19 predicted proteins | sample 1964921 | NCBI WGS metagenome assembly UMFB01 (sample SAMEA4836037, study PRJEB28245) | human gut metagenome | biome: gut microbiome; material: fecal sample | place: Denmark | collected 2008
GCGGATTTCTGACTCAGACGGTAACGGATTTTTACGCAGGGAAACTGTGTCCTGACGGAGGGTGATTCCCTCGGGGCACGGGTACGCTGCGTATTACATATCTGCAGAAAAACGTATATCCCCAGGACGCTTGCGGAATACGCTTATGCGCGTGTGGACTGCCGTTTGGGATTTGTCAGATACAGGCTGCATATTCCTCTACCTTTGTTTAACCGATACGGTGTCATAAAACAAGGAGGAAAGAGAAGATGAAGATGAAAAAACTGGCAGTATTTTTTGCGGCAGCAGCCCTGACAACAGTGACCGCAGCCGGCTGCTCCGGCGGGCAGAAGGAGACGGCGGCAGATGCCGCCAAAGATTCTGAGGCAGTGACAACTGCGGAGCAGACCACAGGGGCAAAAACAGAAGTACCAGAGACAACAGCAGAGGCAGCGGAGGCTGACGAGGAGAATTACGATACTGGAGATGCTTCAAAGGATAATGCCAGAAATCAGGATGGAATCGGTGAAAATGAGCTTCTGGTAGTCAGCTTTGGCACCAGCTACAATGACAGCAGACGTCTGACCATTGGTGCCATTGAGGATGCTGTTGAGAAGGCATTTCCTGATTTCGCAGTCAGGAGAGGATTCACCAGCCAGATTATTATTGATCACGTAAAATCCAGGGATAATGTTGCCATTGACAATGTAGGAGAGGCCCTTGACCGCGCGGAGAAGAACGGTGTCAGGAATCTTGTAATTCAGCCCACCCATCTGATGAACGGACTTGAGTATACGGATTTGGTCAATGAGGCGGCGGAGTATTCTGACGCATTTGACAAAGTGGCAATCGGAAAGCCGCTTCTCACCACAGAGGATGATTTCAGGGCAGTCATGAAGGCTGTCACAGAGGCAACTGCACAGTATGATGACGGTGAGACAGCCATCTGTTTTATGGGACACGGCACAGAGGCAGAGTCCAACCAGGTATATGCAAAAATGCAGGATATGCTTACAGAGGCAGGTTATAAGAATTACTATGTGGGTACCGTTGAAGCAGCGCCAAGCCTGGATGATGTCCTGGCAGCGGTGGAGGAAGGAAGCTACAAGAAGGTGGTTTTGGAGCCGCTGATGATCGTGGCAGGCGACCATGCCAACAATGACATGGCAGGAGACGAAGAAGATTCCTGGAAGACTGCGTTTGAGGATGCGGGCTATGAAGTGACATGCCTTGTCAACGGACTCGGCCAGCTGGAAGCAATCCAGCAGCTCTTTGTAGAACATGCTCAGGCAGCGGTTGACAGTCTGACAAAATAAATCATAAGAATAAACGGGCGGTCGGGGCAATTTGCTGATCGCCCTTTTAGAGGTGGGAATATTGGAAGTAAAATACATGAAAATGAAGCTCTGTGCCCTCCTGGCCGCCATAGGGCTGTGCGCAGGGAACCTTTCGGGCTGCGGAGGAAAGGCGCCGGCTGCCGCTGATACCAGTGCCGCCGCAAAATCTTCTGTGGGGGAACTGGCCGATGTGGAACTGGCCGAAGGGGCATATGATGATGCCCCGGCAAAAAACATCCAAAACCAGGAGTCAGGCAGCCTCGGGGATGCGGTGAAAGACGGAATGGAGCCGGTTTCGGCGGATGCGCTGAAGGATGGGGTCTATGAGGTCAGGGTGGACTCCAGCTCCGGCATGTTCCGGATTACGGAGTGTGAACTTACGGTGCAGGATGGCGCTATGAGCGCGGTTATGACCATGAGCGGGACCGGTTATCTGAAACTGTATATGGGAACCGGGGCTGAGGCGGAGCAGGCTTCTGAGGCGGATTTTATTCCATTTGTGGAGAATGCAGATGGAAAGCACACCTTCAGGGTACCGGTGGAAGCGCTGGACAAGGAAATTAACTGCAGCGCCTTCAGCAGGAAAAAGGAAACATGGTATGACCGTGTGCTGGTATTTTGTTCCGGCTCCCTTCCGGCAGAGGCCTTTGCCGACGGTGAGGCGGCTACGGCAAAGAGCCTTAAGCTGGAAGATGGTTCGTATACGGTGGCAGTCAGGCTGGAGGGCGGTTCAGGCCGGGCGTCTGTGGAGACGCCGGCGGCGCTTAGGGTTGAGGACGGCAATGCATTTGCGGTTATTACATGGGGCAGTTCCAACTATGATTATATGAAGGTTGACGGGGAGAGGCTGGATCTGATAAGTACCGGGGGTAATTCTTCGTTTGAGATTCCGGTCCGTGTATTTGACCGGAAGATGCCGGTCATAGCGGATACCATTGCCATGAGCGAACCTCATGAGGTGGAATATACCCTTGTGTTTGATTCAACCACAATTAAAAAGGCTGAATGATGAGACGGATAAAGAGATTAATGGCAATTGCCGCCGCCGGAATCCTTATGACAGCAGTGTGTACAGGCTGTTCCTCGGCAGGGCGGACCGGGGCAGATCCGGCTGTCGCGAATAACCGGTCCCTGGGTTCCTCCCCTGCCCCGGTTCAGGAAGGCTGGAGCGGCATAAAGAGAACCGGCGGTATGGAGCTTCTCTATGCGGACCAGTTTTCAGTGGACTATTACGATGGCGGTTACGCAATGATAACGATTAAGGACAGCGGCCGTTATCTGGTGGTGCCGGAAGGAAAATCACAGCCTTCCGGCCTTCCGGGTGACGTGGCGGTCATAAAGCAGCCTCTGGAGAATATTTACTTGGCGGCGACCTCGGCCATGGACCTGTTTTGCAGCCTGGATGGAACAGACCGGATTACACTGTCAGGGACAGATGCTTCCGGCTGGTACATAGAGGAGGCAAGGTCAGCCATGGAAGATGGCAGGATGCTCTATGCGGGCAAATACAACGCGCCGGACTATGAGCGGATTTTGTCCGGGTCCTGTGACCTGGCGGTAGAATCCACCATGATTTACCATTCCCCGGAAGTAAAAGAGCAGCTGGAGAGACTGGGGATACCGGTTCTGGTGGAACGCTCCAGCTACGAGCGCCATCCTCTTGGCAGGATGGAATGGCTTAAATTATATGGGGTGCTGCTGGGCCGGGAGGAACAGGCAAACAGCTGTTTTGACGGACAGGTGAAGCAGCTGGAACCTGTCATGGCTCAGGAGAGTACCGGAAAAACAGTAGCATTTTTCTATATCAGTTCCAACGGCTATGTCAATGTCAGGAAGTCCGGGGATTATGTGGCTGAAATGATAGACCTGGCAGGAGGAACCTATGTGCCCCGGGGACTTAAGGAAAATGAAAACGCGCTGTCCACCATGAATATGCAGATGGAAAGCTTTTATGCCGCCGCCAGGGATGCGGATTATATTATATATAACAGCACCATAGACGGTGAGCTGGACAATCTGAGCCAGCTTTTGGAGAAAAGCAGCCTCCTGGCTGATTTTAAGGCTGTGAAGGAGGGAAATGTGTGGTGTACGGAGAAAAGCCTGTTTCAGGAGACCATGGGCCTGGGGGATATGATTTTGGATATCCACCGTATACTGACAGAGGAGGAGCCGGAAGGCCTCAGGTATATGCACCGGCTGCGTTAAATAAGGAGTAGTCTGAATGATAAAAGGTACTTATATAAAAAACAGTATTTCATTTGCCCTTCTGGCGGTCATGATGTGCTTTTTATTTATCTGGAACATCAATTCCGGCAGTGTGCACCTGTCCGTGGAGGAAATAGGTGGAATTCTGTTCAGGAGGACAGGGGAGGCCGCTTCATACCGTATTGTATGGGATATACGCCTTCCTCGTATTTTATCGGCCGTGATACTGGGCGGCGCGCTGTCCGTATCGGGGTTTCTGCTCCAGACGTTTTTTGCAAATCCCATAGCAGGTCCTTTTGTGCTGGGGATTTCATCCGGCGCAAAGCTGGTGGTTTCCCTTGTGATGATAGTTTTGCTGGGAAGGGGAATCTCCATCGGATCGGCGGGGATGATTCTGGCTGCCTTTGCAGGCTCCATGATTTCCATGGGATTTGTCCTGATGATTTCCGGTAAGGTGAAGAAGATGTCCATGCTTGTTATCTGCGGGGTGATGATTAGCTATATCTGTTCCGCCATAACTGATTTTGTGGTGACATTTGCTGACGATGCCAACATTGTCAATCTCCACAACTGGTCCATGGGCAGCTTTTCAGGTACCTCCTGGGAGAATGTAAGGGTCATGACGGCAGTGGTTTTCCTGTCCCTGATTCTTGTTTTTCTCATGGCAAAGCCGATTGGAGCTTACCAGATGGGGGAAGTGTACGCCCAGAACATGGGTGTGAACATACTGCGGTTCAGGGTGGCCCTGATTCTTCTGTCCAGTATTCTTTCAGCCTGTGTGACTGCATTCGCAGGTCCTATATCCTTTGTGGGAATTGCGGTTCCGCATCTGGTGAAGAGCCTGTTTAAGACGGCAAAGCCCATACTCATGATTCCGGGCTGCTTCCTGGGCGGAGCAGTGTTTTGTCTGTTCTGCGATTTGGCTGCCAGGACCGTCTTTGCACCCACGGAACTCAGCATCAGCTCCGTGACGGCTGTATTCGGCGCGCCTGTGGTCATCTACATGATGGTGCATAACCGGAAGGGTATACAGTGAAATGATGGAAAGATGCAAGCGAAATGGAGAGGCGGATTTCATGGCAGAAGATTACATATGGACAGAAAATATGACCGTCGGATACGGCAAAACGCCTCTGATACGGCAAATCGGGATTCATGTTAGGGCGGGCGAAATCGTGACGCTCATCGGGCCAAACGGGGCTGGTAAATCCACCATTCTGCGAAGCGTAATACGGCAGCTGGGACTGCTGGAAGGGACCGTATACCTGGATGGCATGCCCATGAAGGGGATGGGGGAGAGGGAGATTGCAAAGAGGATGTCCATTCTGATGACAGAGCGGATTCACCCGGAGCTTATGACCTGTGAGGATGTGGTAGGCACAGGCCGCTACCCATATACCGGAAGGATGGGCCTACTGACGGCAGAGGACAGAGGAAAGGTCAGGGAGGCCATGGAGCTGGTCCATGCGTGGGATCTTGCTTCCCGGGATTTTTCGCAGATAAGCGACGGGCAGAAGCAGCGCATTCTTCTGGCCCGGGCCATCTGTCAGGACCCCAGTGTCATTGTCCTGGACGAGCCCACCTCCTTCCTGGATATCCGGCATAAGCTGGAGCTTCTGACCATTTTAAAGGACCTGGTACGCAGGAAGAAGGTAGCGGTGCTCATGTCCCTTCATGAGTTGGATTTAGCGCAGAAATTATCAGATTATATTGTCTGCGTAAAGGGGGAATACATTGAGCGGTGCGGAACTCCGGAAGAGATTTTCACCTCCTCCTATATTACCGGGCTGTACGGAATTACCAAAGGCAGCTATTATGCGGAGTTTGGATGCCTGGAGATGGAACCGGTGAAGGGTAAGCCTCAGGTGTTTGTCATAGGCGGAAACGGAAGCGGGATTCGGGTTTACAGGAGACTGCAGCGCATGGGAATCCCATTTGCGGCAGGCATTCTCCACGAAAATGATGTGGATTACCCCATTGCCAGGGCGCTGGCCTCCCAGGTGATATCGGAAGCGCCCTTTGAACCGATTCGGGAAGAGACCTATGACCGCGCGGCGGAGGTTTTGGCGTCCTGCGGTCAGGTTATCTGCTGTCTGAAGGAATTTGGGACTTTAAACGATATGAACAGGAAACTGGCTGAGCTGGGAAGGGATAAGCAGGGGACTGACTTGCTGGTATAATCTAATCCACCTTTAACTGCAGCTCCGTCACCTGTTCCTCCACATGTTTTGTGGTATGGACGTCTATCCACAAAAGCTCCAGCAAGGGTCCCCGTATATTCATGGAATGTTCCCTGGCATAGTCCAGGAGCCGGGGAACATAGGTCCTGGTCTGGCGGAAGTTGCCGCTGTAGCAGACCGACAGATAGGTACCCTCCCCGATGCAGTGCTCGCCGTCAGGGTGAAGGATGAACACCGCGTCATACTGCTGGCATCGTCCGTCCATGGCATCAGACAGGCTGATAAAGGAGCCCATCTGGTTGTTGCCTATGATATACTGCCTGCCCGGTCCAAAGGAGACCAGCTGTTTAATGAGAATATCCATTTCTTCGTCCGTCTCGTAGCTCTGCATGATCCGGTGGCAGGCGCGGGGCGGCATTTCTTTTAATGTGATGGTCCCGAGAGGGAGTTCCCGTGCCTGGGAAATGGTTTCCCTGCGGGTGATGATATTGTCCCGGAGGGATTTAAGCCGTTCAATGTGCCGGTCAATCACATCCATCTCCTTCTGGAACAGTTCCAGGGAGGAATCAATGCTTCGGTTCTCAATATATGCCTTTATCTGCTCCATGGAAAATCCCAGTTCCCGCAAATCGCGGATAACATTCAGGCACCACAGGTCCTCGGTGCGGTAAATGCGGTATCCGTTAGGCGCCCGGCGGGGGACCAGTATGCCCAGCTCCTCATAGTAGCGCAGTATATCCGTGCTTATGTTATAAAGGGAGGCAATCTCCCCGATTTTATAGAATGTTGACATGAATCTTCTCCCAAATATGGCAATATTTACTGTTTACCTTGGTATTATACCAAGGTTTATGATGGGAATGCAAGCAGAGCAGCAAAGTCATCATAAAGGAGTTGTATCATGAATTTAGAGGGAATGTCACTGAAGAAAAAGTTCTGGAGGTTTGTATGGCCTTCCGTGGTGGCCCAGTGGATCTTTGCGTTATATACCATGGTGGATGGAATGTTTGTGGCCAGGGGCGTGTCTGAGGTGGCCTTGTCGGCTGTGAATATTGCCTCTCCCTTTGTAAACTTCCTGTTTTCTGTTTCCATATTATTTGCCGTGGGCACGTCCACCGTGGTGGCCATTTTCCTGGGGCAGGGCAGGCAGCGGGAGGCTAATCAGGCCAACACTCAGAATATGGTGGTGACAGGAGTTTTATCCCTGTTTATCATGCTCATGGTGCGGCTGTGCCTGGACCCTATTGTAAGCTTTCTGGGAGCCACACAGAGCACGCAGGAGTATGTAAAGCATTATATTTTATCCCTTCTGCCCTTTACATGGTGGTTCATCATATCATATACATTTGAGACATTGGTAAAGACTGACGGATTTCCCCGGTTTGCGGCTGCGGCTGTGGCCTCGGGCGCCTTGGTAAACTGTGTGCTGGATTATCTGTTTGTCATGGTGTTCCACTGGGGCATTGGGGGAGCCGGGGCAGCCACGGGACTTTCCCAGATGGTTCCGGTATTCCTGTATCTGAAACATTTCCTGGGGCCAAAGGCAACCATTCGCTTCGCCAGGCCGGTTTGGGACTTGGGACAGTTTATCCGGGTGGTGAAGATTGGCCTGTCCTCCGGTTTTACGGAGCTGTCAGCGGGCTTCACGGTATTTATGTTCAACCATGCCATTCTGCGGTATATCGGTGAACAGGGAGTGGTGAGCTACACAATCATCGCATATGTGAATACCATCGTGGTCATGTCCATGGCGGGAATCGCTCAGGGCATCCAGCCTTTAATCAGCTTTCATTACGGCAGACAGGAGCGGGATGTTTGCAGCAGGCTTTTGAAGTACTCGCTGACAGCGTCCGTGGGCGTGGCGGGAATAGCCTTTCTCTCTTCCATGGCAGGTGCTGACTGGCTGGTGGATATTTTCATCTCTGAAAAGCTGGAGGGGCTCAGACAGTATTCCGCCGCAGTATTCAGGATATTCAGCCTGTCGTTTCTGGTGGTGGGATTTAATATTACAGGGGCAGGGTATTTTACAGCCATTGAGCGGCCGAAGGAGTCTCTGATTATCTCTTTGGGCAGAGGTATGGTTATCATAGCGGCCGCATTGGCAGTCTGTATTGGCGTGGGGGGAGGAGAAGGCATCTGGTGGGCGTCTGCTGTATCAGAGCTGATGTGCCTGGGCGTCACCCTGATTCTGGTATATTTGTATACAAGAAGGGAAACGCTTAAATGCATATCTTGAAAAGGCAGAGTATCCTGTGCTAGAATGAAAAACAGAGGTATTAATTGCCCTTTGCCTCCATATATGGTACCATATTTAGTGTTTCGGACAAAACACCAGGTATGAAAACAGAAAGAGGAAAGAAAAATGGGAAAACTCTATGGAATCGGCGTAGGACCGGGAGACCCGGAACTGCTTACTTTAAAAGCGCACCGCATTCTCAATGCGGCGGATGTGATTTTTTGTCCTGAAAAGGAGGCCGGGGCAGGCAGCTTTGCCTTTGATATTATACAGGGACTTTTGAAGGACACAAAGGCGGAAATCGTAAATTTAGTTTATCCGATGCATTATCACGGCAGTCAGCTGCGCGAAATGTGGAAGCAGAACGCGGGTTGTATCGCGCAGTATTTAAATGGGGACCGTACCGGCGCCTTTATTACGCTGGGAGATCCGGCGGTTTACAGTACATTTATGTATACCCTTCCCTACATAGAGGAAGCGGGCGTGGAGGTGGAGGTAGTGCCCGGCGTCACTTCCTTCTGCGCTGTGGCTGACTCCATGAAAATACCCCTGGTGGCCTGGAATGAGGACCTGGTGGTAGCGCCTGTGCGTAAAAACAGCAGTGAGGATTTGGGGAGGGTGCTCAGGGAACATGACAATGTGGTCCTGATGAAACCCTCCACGGATCCGCAGGCCCTGCTGAAGGCTCTTAAGGAGAACCATCTGGAGGACAGGTTTGTGCTGATTACCAAGACAGGCACAGGGGAGGAGCGTCTGGTGACTGACTTTGAGGAGCTGGAGCGGTATGATATACCGTATCTTTCCACGGTCATCATTAAGAAGCAGGGGAGGCAGTAATGATTCTATGTAATGACCTGCATAAACAGTTCGGTGATGTGGATGCGGTGAAGGGTGTCTCCATGGAGATTCCCGACGGGATGTTTTTGGGCCTGCTGGGACCAAATGGGGCCGGAAAGACAACGCTGATGCGGATAATGACCGGACTTCTGGCGCCGGATACAGGCACCGTGGCCTTTGACGGACAGGTGATGGACCGGAATGCCGTGGCTGTCAAGCAGGCCATCGGCGTAACCAGCCAGCATGTCAATCTGGACAAGGAATTGACGGTGGAAGAAAATATGGAGTTTGCAGGCCGCCTTTACCGGATGGGAAAGGCGGATATTGCTGCGTCCACGGACCGCCTTCTGGCCTTTCTCGGACTGGACAGCGTCCGAAAAAGGGCGGCCCAGAACCTGTCAGGAGGAATGAAGCGCAAGCTGATGATTGCAAAGTCCCTGATTCACAATCCAAAATATCTATTTCTGGATGAACCAACGGTAGGCATCGACCCCAATGCCCGCCGGGATATATGGGATTTCCTGCGCATACAGCACAAGGAGGGAAAAACCATACTTCTGACCACACATTATATCGAAGAGGCCCAGCACCTGTGCGATTATGTGATGCTGATTGACGGAGGGAAGATATTTAAGGAGGACACGCCCGCCGGACTGATTGATGAAATCGGACAATTTAAGGTGGAGTACGAAGATGGGGACAGGATGAAGGCTGAGTTCTTTAAGGACCTGCCTGCGGCAAAGGCCAGGGCAGCCGGAATTGACGCGCTGTGCAGCGTGCTTCCTTCCACGCTGGAGGACGTATTTTTCCATTATACCAGCAAGGAGGTGGGAGGATGGAGATAACCACGATTTTGTGGCGGGAATGGCTGTTCCTCAAACGGAGGTTCTGGAGAGTCACATTTTCCCAGATGGTATCGCCGCTTTTGTATTTTGTTACCTTTGGGATGGGACTGGGAAGGGTGATGGAGATGGATGGAAGACCTTATCTCTACTATCTGATACCGGGTCTCTTAGCCATGACCACCATGCGCAACAGCTACACATCGGTCTCCACCCGCATCAGCGTCATGCGCCTCCACGAAAAGAGCTTTGAGTGTTATCTGTATTCACCCACCAGGATGCATCTGCTGGCAATGGGCCATATCATTGCGGGAGCCCTCCGCGGCATGTATTCCGGAGTGTTCATCGTACTGCTGGGAATCGTGTCGGGGGCCAGGCTGGCCGTGAACGGGTGGCTTTTGACCGCGGTTATCCTGAATTCGCTGATCTTTTCCGCCCTGGGCTTTCTGGCAGCCATGATGATGGAGAGCCATTACGACATGAATAATTTTACTAATATTGTCATAACGCCCATGTCGTTTCTGTGCGGCACCTTCTTTTCCCTGGACGGCATACCGGAAGCACTTAAGTGGGTTGTGAATATGATGCCGCTGACCCATACCACCCGGCTTATACGGGAAATTTCGTTTGGCGGCAGTGTCAGCTGGCCCTCCATGGCATCCGCGGTCTTGTTTGCGGCAGCGCTTACCGGAGGCTGTGTGTGGACATGTTACCGGGAAGCAAAAGCATAAAAACAGGGATTATGGAAAAAACTATAATATTGAGGAAAATAGATTGATGACAAAAAAGAATGAACATGTGATAAAAGAGGTATATCCCGGCTCTATTGCGCAGGAGATGGAAATAGAACCGGGCGATATACTGCTTTCAATCAATCATGAAGTGATTGAGGATGTATTTGACTACCGGTATCTGATTAAGGATGAGTACATTGAGGTGGTCATAAGAAAACCGGACGGAGAAGAGTGGCTGCTCGAAATCGACAAGAAATATGATGCTGACCTGGGGGTGGAGTTTGAAAACGGCCTGATGAGCGATTACCGTTCGTGCAGCAACAAATGCATATTCTGCTTTATTGACCAGATGCCGCCGGGAATGCGGGAGACCCTGTATTTTAAGGACGACGATTCCAGGCTTTCTTTCCTGCAGGGAAATTACATTACCCTGACCAATATGAAGGAGAGGGACATAGAGAGAATCATCCGTATGCAGCTGGCTCCCATCAACATATCGGTGCAGACCACCAACCCGCAGCTGCGCTGTAAGATGCTCAACAACCGTTTTGCGGGAGATAAGCTTAAGTATCTGCAGATGCTCTATGACGGCCATGTGGAGATGAACGGCCAGGTGGTCTGCTGCAAGAACGTCAATGACGGAGCAGAGTTAGAGAGGACCATCCGGGATTTATCCCGATACCTGCCTTTCCTGAGAAGCGTTTCCGTGGTACCTGCCGGAATTACAAAGTTCAGGGAGGGATTGTTTCCCATTGAGTTATATACCAAGGAAGAGGCAGGCGCTGTCATCGACATGGTGGAAAGCCGCCAGCAGGAGTTTTATGAGCAATACGGCCTTCATTTCATTCATGCCAGTGATGAGTGGTACATTACGGCAGGCAGGGATTTCCCTGAGGAAGAGCGTTACGACGGCTATATCCAGCTGGAGAATGGCGTGGGTATGATGCGTATGTTCATCAATGAATTTAACGAGGCCCTGGAGGATGTGATCAGCAAAAAGGAGTATGAAGATCTGGCCGGGACCGTTTCAAGGACCCTGACCATTGCAACGGGAAAGCTGACGTATCCCACCATCTGCGGCTTCGCGGGACAGCTGATGGATGCGTTTCCCCATCTCACGGTTCATGTGTACGCTATAAGGAATGATTTCTTTGGGGAGACCATTACGGTATCCGGCCTTATAACGGGACAGGACCTGATAGGACAGTTAAAGGAACGGCAGGCTGCGGGGGAGGATTTGGGAGAAGTACTGCAAATTCCCTCCAATATGCTGCGGGTGGGTGAGCAGGTATTTTTAGATGATCTGACGGTCCGGGATGTGGAGCGGGAGCTGGGGATGAAGGTGGTGGCAGTGGAATCAGGAGGCAGGGAGTTCATTGACGCCATATTGGATCCGGAATACAGAATGGAACGAAAGAATGATAATTTTGTGTATATCCAGGCCTATGACCGGAAGTAAGATATAGTTTTAAACTATAGCTGCCCATAAAATTTACAAATTATCCCTTCCTTTTGTTTTGTGCTATGATTACTGCAATCAGAAAACATAAGCAGCCGGAAATCATGGCCAAGACTTATTGAAGGAAGGGAACAAACATGAATACATCATCATTGTTCAACCATAAAACCGTACTGTCCCTGGAGGTTTTTCCTCCCAAAAGGACAGCGCCCGTTGACACGATTTATAATACGCTGGATGAGCTTAAGGGAATCACCCCTGATTTCATCAGCGTCACATATGGGGCGGGAGGCAGCGAGAACAGTCAGACAACGCTTAAGATTGCATCTGCTATTAAGCATAAATACGGAATAGAGAGCGTGGCCCATATTCCGTGCCTGAACCTGACAAGGGACGATGTCCTGCTGATTCTGGAACAGCTGAAGGAACAGAAAATAGAGAATATACTGGCCCTGCGGGGAGACCGCACCGCGGACAGGGAGCCGGCTGGGGATTTCCGGTACGCGGCGGATTTGGTGGAGTTTATAAAGAACCATGGGGATTTTAATATAATAGGCGCCTGTTACCCGGAAGGCCATCAGGAATCCGGCGGCCTGGTAAGGGATATGAAACACTTAAAAGATAAGGTGGACGCCGGTGTCAGCCAGCTTATCACCCAGCTTTTCTTTGACAACGAGTATTTTTACCGCTTCAGGGAACGGATGGATTTGGTTGGAATCCATGTTCCGGTGGAGGCCGGAATCATGCCGGTGGTCAACAAAAAGCAGATTGAGCGCATGGTATCCCTGTGCGGCGTAAAGCTGCCGAAAAAATTCATCTCCATGATGGAGCGGTACGGGGATAACCCCATTGCCATGCGGGACGCGGGAATCGCCTACGCGGTAGACCAGATTGTGGACCTGGCAGCCGGCGGCGTGGACGGCATTCACCTGTATACCATGAATAATCCTTATATTGCCAACCGGATTTACGAATCCGTATTCCGTCTGATGGCGTCTTAGGGTATGGTCTGCCCTAAGACTGACTGCTGATCAGCCGGTGTAATTCCTCCAGATATTTCCTGGCAAATTCGCTGAGATGGATCCTGGGGTCCCCAATCCATCCGATGACCATGTTTTCCTCTGTTTCCAGGGGAACCGCCATGATGGAGTCGCCGTTCAGGTTACGGTTTAAAATGCCGCTGCATATGGTATATCCGTTTAGCCCGATGAGAAGATTGAACAGGGTGGCCCTGTCGCTGACATAGATTACTTTTTTCCTGGGAATGGTGCTGAGGATTTCCTCTGAGAAGTAAAAGGAATTTTTTTCGCCCTGCTCAAAGGCCAGGAAGGGGTAATCCTCCAAATCCTCAATGGCAACGCTGTCTCTGGCGGACAGGGGGTGGGTTACGCTGATGAATATATGGGGGCTGGCCTTAAACAGCGGATGGAATAAAAGACCGCTTTCCTTGAACAGCTTTTCCAGCACCTTCCGGTTAAAATCATTGATGTAGAGGATGCCCAGCTCACTCCTGTAATTCTTTACATCGTCGATAATCTCATAGGTGCGGGTTTCCCTCAGGGTGAATTCATATTCGTCCGTGTTCTGGCAGGATACCAGGTTGGCGAACGCATTGACGGCAAAGGCATAGTGCTGGGTGGATATGGAGCAGATACGCTTCACCGGTTTTTTGTTTGTGTAGTGCTGCTCCAACAGCTCGGCCTGCTCCAGCACCTGTCTGGCATAGGACAGGAACTCCATTCCCTGGGAGGACAGGGCGATCCCCTTGGAGCTGCGGTTGAAGATGGATATGCCCATTTCCTTTTCCAGCTCCCTTACTGAATTGGAAAGACTGGGCTGGGTTATGAAAAGCTGCTTGGCTGCCTCGGAAATAGAGCCGCAGTTTACGATGGTTACAATATAGCGCAGTTGCTGCAGGGTCATGACAAATACCTCCATTGCATTTAATGCATGGAGGTATTTTAGCACGAAATGATATAGTTTAAAACTATGTCAGTCCACATTTTCATGTTTTTTGCGGTACCGCCCTGATGTCAGCCGGCATATACGTCTGTGAAGTTCGGAACAGATACAGTAAAAGGTTATGACGGTAAGGCAGACGGCTGTCAGCAGGAGGGCATAGTCTGTGAAGGTTTGGGGACGGTTTCTGTATGCCCTGTTAAGAAATGGTATCCCCAAAACAATGGAGAAATACCAGAAAGAGGGGACAGCCCATCTTCCCAGGGTCCTTATGTGGTTAAATCCGGCCCGGACCCGGCTGTTTCCCCGGTGGGATGTTCCGGGAGCAGCAGAACATTTCCGGGAGACGTATTCTCCCAGCTGGCAGACGGCAAACAGGGCGGTAAAGTAAACAGCCGTTCCAATGATGGTATGAAGCTGTTTTGGCGTGAGCCATATGCTCCAGGCCCGGGCCGGTGCTGGGCCGGATGCTCCGGCCGTTTCTGCCCATGCAGGGCCGTATATGTCTGTCCGTGCCGTGCCTGGCATTCCCAGATATATGGGAATGAAGATGGAGAACAGGATACGAAAGCCGTTGACAAAAATGGTCAGCAGATAGGAAGCCAGGGCGCTTAGGGCCATCCATCCTATTTTTTCCTTTATGGTTCTCATCCGGTGAATATAGGAAAAGACCAGGGCTGTCATGGAAATCATCAGGAACTGGAGACCGGAGCAGGAGGCAGCTATGATGAAGCGGCAGGAGTGGCTGACATAACCTGTCTGGGTGACCTTTATGAAGGGAATTCCGCTAAGGGCGCTGACCCACCGGGCAGTGGGGGCCAGAATCCATGAGAGGCTGTCCGGGTCCCCGCGGCTGTAATAATATTTCATTCCCAGCAGCAGGAGGGCTCCTGCCAGATAGAAGGGGATGTTCCGGCGGATCAAAGATTTAGCGCTGGGAATGTCCATTGATTAAGCCTCCTCTGTTTTTCTCTTTTTTCTGTCAGCCCGGCTTCGGCGGATACAGCCTGCTGCCATTATGACTCCTGCGGCACACAGCAGTATCAGGGTTCCTGGTTCTGAGCCAATGGTATATCCGGCTCCCACGGCAAAATTAGATACGTGCTGCGGCAGCGGAAGGGGCTGTTTCACATCCGCGGCAGAACCATCCTGGCTGCGGACTGTTTCAGTCACGGCAATAAAGGACGTGTAGGGCGTCATCATGCTGTAGTCCAGTCCAAGCTGTGTGACTGTTTTTTTGATCATGGCCTGTCTGACTGCATCCTGGACATCCTCCCGTGTGCCGTAATCTGTCAGACGCTCCACCTTTGTCCTGGCCCACAGATAGGGGATGGCCGTATTGTCTGCCAGGGCCTCTGCCCGGCCCACCGGTATTTCCTGCATATAATCCTGGCTTCCGGTTTTTCCGGTTATCCGAATGGTGCCGGAAGGCTGGCTCCGCCATTTTCCAAACAGGACAATGGGTCTTTGGGCAAACAGGGTGGGAAGGATGTCCGGCTCTACATCGTAAACATCAAAACCGTCAAATGAAACCTTTATGCCGGTCATGACAGGGGACTGGATATAGGTGCTGAAATCACGGGCTGTGTCTGATGCCTGTGACGGTTCTGTTACAACAAAGGCTTCGCCGGAACCGGCTTTTGCGATTCCGTCGATTAAATAGCGGTTGACGGAGGTGCCGATTCCAAAGGAGAAGAAATCTGCTGTTTTAAGATTCCTGTTTATGAGGCTGAATATGGACGATTCATCGGACATATAGCCGTCTGTGATAGTGACAATGCTTCTGGCCATCTGCGGGTCCCTTGGAAGGGAGACTGCCTGTTCAAGGGCCGGGGCCAGCTCCGTGCCGCCGCCTCCGTCCTGGCGCTCAATCAGGTCAATGGCCTGCCGGATGTTTTCTGCGGTGGCAGGTACGGATTTTGGCGCCATGGAAATGGCTGTGTCTGAGAACAGGATCAGGTTAAACTGGTCAGAATCCCTGAGATTGCCCACCAGGTTCCCTATGAGCTCCTTTGCGGTGTCAAGGGGATACCCGAACATGGAGCCTGACACGTCCAGCACAAATATGTATTCACGGGGCGGAATCTCTTCCGCCCTGACACGCTCCGGGGGCTGTACCATCAGCATGAAGAAATTTTCTTTTTCCCCGGTGTCCAGCATGAGTCCGCAGTTTATCTCCTGCCCGGTAAGTCTGTAATCCAGGATGAAGTCCCGGTCCCCTGCAAACTCCCCGGAATCAGAGAGGGTTACATGGGCAATGGATTCGCTTTCCTTTTCCACCTTGATTTTATGGGAACTGCTGGTCAGGCTGGAAATGGGGACGCCTGCGGAGAGGCTGACGGCAATTTCATAGGTTCCCTGCGGGGCGGTCCCTTCCTCCAGGTAAGGACTTGCCGTCCACTCATCTCCCCCGCCTGTTTCCGGGGCAGAGCCGGCATACCGTGGGCCGGTTACGGTGGGGAACACAAACTGGTAAACCCCGTCCCTGGGGGATATCAGTTCGGTGTAGTGCAGTTCAATTCGCACCGTATCCCCGGGCATTACATTGGCCACATTCATGGTAAATACATTGGGACGCTGCTGCTCCAGCAGAGAGGCGCTTTTTCCCTCGCTTTTAGCTTCCTCGAATTCTGTTTTGGCCTCTTCCCTTTCCTTTATTTTTGCCGTGATTACCTCGTTCCTGATTTCCATTTTCATTCCATGTACCGTAACCCTGGCAGATGCCGGGAACACGTAGCTGGCATTGATGGGTATTGTACCCTCGTTGGCATAGGTCTGGGTGACATAGGTTTCGGCAATGACGCCGTTTATTGTGGAGGACACACTTGTGTCTTTCAGAGGGAACTGGTCTGCCGCCTGTCCGGCGTCCTGTACAAAGAAATAGGGGGCAAGGGTCTTGTCCGCCGTATCCCCGTCCGGTTCCCCGCCGTAGACCGCAGCAGGGGTCAGGGCCAGCATAAGCAGTGTCAGACATACATAGAGCCAGGTTTTCTTCCGTTTCATTGTTTGTACCTCGTTTGTTTTTTGTTGGGGGTTTCTTATAATCCAGATTACAATGGCCAGGCATCAAAATGGCATCAAAGATGCATCATATTTGCATCATATGAAAAACCAAGTGAGAACCAAATGAAAAAGGAAAGCATTGACATCCTGTATTATTAGTTATAAAATAAGTACCGGGAATGAAGTTCTCCCTTAGTCTGACTAGAACCGCTTATAAAGCTGATGACTTCTGCATTATGTATTAACGCAGAAATGATCGGCTTTTTCTGCGTTTATAAGGAGGAAAAGGATATGCTGATTAGTATTGCTTTTATGTTGATGCTGGGAATGTTTCTGGGTTGGGTGTGCAGGAAGCTGCGCCTGCCCGGCCTTATGGGGATGATTTTTACCGGGGTTCTTCTGGGACCCTATGCCCTGAATCTGATTGATGTGTCTATATTGAATATTTCTTCGGAGCTGAGGCGGATTGCCCTTATTATTATATTGATGAGGGCAGGGCTTTCCCTGGATTTAAATGACCTTAAGAAGGTGGGGCGCCCGGCTGTGCTCATGTGCTTTCTTCCGGCCTGCTTTGAGATATTGGGAATGGTCCTTCTGGCGCCCCGACTGCTGGGGATTTCGGTTCTCGACGCTGCCATCATGGGGGCAGTGGTGGGAGCGGTCTCCCCGGCTGTCATAGTTCCCAAGATGTTAAAGCTGATTGAAGACGGATACGGCACGGATAAGGGAATTCCCCAGCTGCTTTTGGCAGGGGCATCCGTGGACGATGTATTTGTGATTGTGATGTTCACGGCGTTTACGGGCCTGGCCCAGGGCGGGAGCATATCACCCATAAGCTTTGTTAAGATACCTGTTTCCATTCTGATTGGAAGTTTTATCGGACTGGCGGCCGGCTGGGGGCTGGCCGTATATTTTAAGAGAGTCCACATTCGGGATACGGTCAAGGTCATCGTTCTGCTGTGTGTGTCTTTTATCCTGGTTACGTTAGAGGACAGGTATTCGGATATTGTGCCTTTTTCCTCCCTGATTTCAGTCATGGGAATCGGAATTGCCCTTCAGAAGAAACGGGAGGAGGCAGCCCGCCGTCTTTCCGTTAAGTTCAATAAGGTGTGGGTCTGTGCCGAAATCATGCTCTTTGTCCTGGTGGGGGCAACTGTAAACATCCATTATGCATTGAGCGCAGGCGTGTGGGCTGTGATACTGATATTCGGCGTGCTGGTTTTCAGGATGGCTGGCGTGTTCTGCTGCCTGGCCGGGACCAGGCTTAATATGAAGGAGCGGGTATTCTGCATGATAGGTTATATGCCAAAAGCTACGGTACAGGCCGCCATAGGCGGGGGGCCTCTGGCCATGGGCCTGGCCTGCGGAGATATCGTGCTGACGGTGGCAGTGCTGGCCATATTGATTACCGCACCTTTGGGAGCTTTTTTGATTGACCTGACTTATAAGCGTTTTTTGCAAGAAAGATTATAAGAAAGATCATAAGAAAGATGAATCCTGCCATTGTGGAGATCAGAACCGCATGGTAAAATGAGAAAAGACTGGTTTGCGCAAAGGAGAGGCCAAATGAAGGATGTAAAGAAAATATGCAAAATAGCTGTCATCCAGGCCGCGCCTGTCATGTTTGACAAGGATGCCTGCACACAGAAGGCCGTGGATCTGATTCAGGAGGCATCCCGGAGGGGAGCCCAGCTTATGGTGTTTCCGGAACTGTTCATACCGGGCTACCCTTACGGCATGACATTCGGGTTCCGGGTGGGCAGCCGCAGCGAGGAGGGAAGGCAGGACTGGAAGCTGTATCTGGATAACTCCATTCTGGTTCCCGGGAAAGAGACAGAAAAAATAGGTATGGCTGCGCGGGAAGCAGGGGTTTACGTCAGCATCGGTGTTTCCGAACGGGATGGGGTGACGGGAACGCTTTACAATACAAACCTGTTTTTCTCACCCCGGGGAAGCCTGGTTTGTGTACACAGGAAGTTAAAGCCCACAGGGGCTGAGCGGGTGGTATGGGGTGACGCCGACCGGGGATATTTTCCGGTTGAGGATACGCCCTGGGGTGTGATGGGCAGCCTGATCTGCTGGGAAAGCTATATGCCCCTGGCCAGGGCGGCTCTGTATGAAAAGGGAGTGGCCCTGTATATTTCCCCTAATACAAATGACAATCCGGAATGGCAGTCCACGGTACAGCACATTGCTCTGGAGGGAAGGTGCTATTTCATCAACTGCGACATGTATATAACAAGAGACATGTATCCTGAAAGCCTGTGCTGCCGGGATGAGATTGACGGGCTGCCGGATACGGTGTGCCGGGGAGGCAGCTGTATCGTGGACCCATACGGGCACTACGTGACAGAGCCGGTGTGGGATAAGGAAGCCGTTATCTATGCGGATCTGGAGATGGACAGGGTAAGCGCCAGCCGGATGGAGTTTGATGTCTGCGGCCACTATTCCCGGCCGGATGTGCTGAGGCTTCAGATTGACGACAGATAATCCAGAGGAAAGCAGGTTTTATGGGCGTGAAGACAGAATCAGATACAGGGCAGCATCAGCGGCTGGAGGATGTGAAGAAACTGGCCAGCCGTATCATGCACATGCACTATTGCGAGCATGATATAGAGGGAATCACCTCCTGCTTTTCAGAACAGTTTTCCTGGATGGGGGCTGGAGAGCAGGAGTATTTGTCAGGCCGGCAGGCCTGCGCGGACCACTTCCGCAAATTCAGGGAGAGCATACCTGACTGTAATATATGGGATGAGGAGTACGATGTGGTCTGTCCCATGGAAAACGTGTATGTTGTTATGGGAAGGATGTGGATAGCCACGGATCCCGGCACCCGGATGTACCTGAAAGTACATCAGAGGGTGACCTTTGTATTTCGGGATACGGAGGACGGGCTTACATGCTCCCATATCCATTGTTCCAACCCTTATCAGGAAATGCTGGACGGGGAAAGCTTTCCGGAGAAAATCGGCAGGCAGTCCTATGAGTATGTCCAGGAGCGCCTAAATGCCCTGGAGGAGGAGACAAAACAGCAGAACCGCCAGCTGGAGGTCATCATGTCCTCCATTGCGGGCGGGCTAAAGATAAGCAATGACGATGAAACCTACTCCTTTGCATTTGTCAGCAGGGAGGCGGCAGCCCTGTTCGGCTATACCGTGGAGGAGTTTATGGAGGTAACCGGGGGGACGGCGGTGGGCAATGTATATCCGCCAGACCTTCCCGGCGCCCTGGCTGACTGTGCCGAGGCGTTCAGGGACGGAAATCTTACATATTCCACCCGTTACAGGGTGCGCTGTAAGGACGGAAGCCTGAAATGGATCATTGACAGCGGAAAAAAAGCCCAGGACGCAGACGGGAACTGGATGGTCAACAGCCTGTACCTGGATGTGACCCGGTCAGAGGAGGACGCCCAGCGCCTGAGGGAGCAGACCCAGCTGCTGACCAGTATTTACGATACGGTTCCATGCGGCATTATCCGCTTTGTCAGGGACATAGAGGGCAGATACCGTCTTGTTTCCATCAACAGGGCCGTTCTGAATCTGATGGGCTACAAGGATATGGAGGAGGGCTTAAACGACTGGCACGACGGCGTCCTGGGAGCTGTGCTAAAGGAGGACCGCCTGATCCTTCAGGAGGTGTACCGCGGACTCCGGGAGATTGGTGACAGGCAGGACCAGGAATACAGGGTCAGGTGGAAGGACGGAAGCATTCACTGGCTGGAGGGAACCAGCATGGTTGTGGGGGTAACTCCCCAGGGTGAGGATATTTTACAGCGCACAGCTGTGGATATCACCCAGCGCAAGATTCTTCAGGAACAGCTGGAGCGGGAGCAGGAGATGTACCGGGTTTCCATGGAGGTCAGTTCAGCCATCATGTTTGAATACCGGATGGATGAGGATGTGTTTATCAGCTATGAGCCAAAGACAGGACAGGGCGTGCTCCGAAGCGAACTGAGAGATTACTCCAGGACGCTGCTGAAACGGCAGGTGGTGCACCCGGACGATGTGCCCACGGTCATTGACAATATATGCAACGGCCGCTCTGAGGTATTTGAGGTCCGTATGTCCGTTCCCGGCGGTGAGCCGGGTTCCTATATTTGGCACAGGGTCAACAGCAGGCTGATGATGGAGAACGGGAAGCCCAGCCGGGTGGTGGGCGCGCTCCACAATATCCATTCCATGAAAGCAAAACTGTCAGAGAACAGCGAGCGGCTGTATATGAGCCAGTCAGCGCTCCAGGCTATCAATGGGGTGTATGTAAGTATTTTCTATGTGAATCTGCCGGAGGACAGTTATTATGCGGTAAGGCTGCCTGAGGCGCGCAGCGGGGCGGTGCTGCCGAGGAACGGGTGCTACTCCACAGATCTTTGCAGTTATATCCTGTCCGATGTGGACCAGGCGGACAGAAACCGGGTGATGTCCATCTGCGGCCGTGAATGGCTTTTAAGGGAGCTGGCCGGGGGAAACGAACACATTGAGGTGGAGTTCAGGCACTGCCAATCTCCGCTGTGGCTGCGTCTGGAGGTCCACATGGTTGCCGCCAAGGAGGGAAGCCCCAGGACGGCCATTATAGCCCTGCGCAACATCAGCGCTGAGAAACAGCGGGAGCTGGAGTATTACGATGAGGAGAAGAAGGCAAAGCACGCCCTGGAGGAGGCATATGATTCTCTGAACCGGGCCAACCAGGCAAAGTCGGATTTCCTTTCCAGGATGAGCCACGACATCCGCACGCCCATGAACGCAATCATGGGCATGACGGCCATAGCCCAGAGCAACCTTCACAACCGCGATAAGATAGAGGACTGCCTGTCTAAAATCAGTCTCTCAGGCAGCCACCTTCTGGATTTAATCAACAAGGTGCTGGATATGTCAAAAATAGAGTCCGGCAATGTGGGGCTGAGCGAAGATGCCTTCTGCCTAAAGGAATTGGTGGAGGAGGTATCCCTTATCGTCAAACCGGATATGGACAGCAAAGGACAGGAACTGTCCATTCGTTTAAAAGACATAGACCACCATGCAGTATATGGGGACGCGGTCCGGGTCAAACAGATACTCATTAATCTGCTGTCCAACGCCGTGAAGTACACCCCTGACAGGGGGCATATAGCCGTATCCCTGGAAGAGAAGCTTTCCAGTGAAAGCGGGGTGGGATGCTTTGAGTTTGTGGTGGAGGACGACGGAATCGGCATGGCGCCGGAATTTCTTGAAAAACTGTTCATGCCCTTTGAACGGGCTGAGGACTCCCGGGTCAGCCAGGTCCAGGGAACGGGACTGGGGCTGGCCATAACCAGGAATCTGGTGCAGATGATGAACGGCACCATCCGGGTGGAAAGCCAGCTGAACAGGGGGACCCGGTTCATTGTAACTATTTATCTTAAATTTGCCGGGGAGGAAGATACCGGAGAGCGGTCCCTGAACGGAAATGTCCCAAAGACCCCGGCTCCATTTCCGCCCGGAACATGTGTGCTGCTTGCAGAGGACAATGAGCTGAACCGTGAAATCGTGGTGGAGCTTTTGTCTATGTTCAACATCACGGCCGTATGCGCTGTCAACGGCCGGGAGGCCGTGGAACGGTTTGAAGCAGACACGCCCGGGACCTACGCCCTTATCCTCATGGATATCCAGATGCCGGTTATGGACGGTTACACGGCTGCCAGCGCTATCCGCAGCCTGGGAAAGACCGGCAGGCGTCCGGACGGGACTGGGATTCCCATTATCGCCCTTACGGCAAACGCATTTGCCGACGACGTGTACCGGGCCAAACAGGCGGGAATGGATGAGCATGTACCCAAGCCGCTGGAAATCAGCCGGCTTCTGGAAATCATGCACCGGTACCTGGGCGGTCCTGGGCGGAACCGTACAGAATAAAAGTCCGGATTAAAAGTTTGTTAAAGAATGGGCCATCCCCTTGTGTAATCCCGGTTTATCCAATATAATAGGCCGTAAACAGAATTACATGAGGAGAAGACGGATTCCATGGATGACGAATTCGGCTGCACTGCCCCGAAGCACAGATATTCGATACAATTTACCACATAAGTGGGATGAGGCATGGCTTGCGCACAATTGGGCGCAGGCCGTGTCTTTTTGTTTTTTACCGGCATGCCCATAAAAGGGTGCGCCGTCCATGGATGTTATTCCTGTCCGGACAGAAAGGAAGAATAATGAAGACCGAAGCGAGAAAAATATTTATCATTAACTGCATGTACTTTACAATCCTGCTGCTGGCAGCCTTTGTACTGCTGAAATACGGGCTGCCCATGGTGGCCCCCTTTGTCACTGCGTTTGTAATCGCCTATCTGTTAAGGAGGCCAATCTGCTTTGCGTCAGGCCGTCTGCCCATGAATCGGAAGATTACAGCTATTCTTATGGTGCTCCTGTTCTACAGTGTGGCTGGGCTGCTGTTTACCCTTCTCTGCGTCAAGATGTTTTCCAACGGGAAATCGTTGGTGGCAAGCCTGCCGTCGGTTTATGCCAATTATGCGGAACCTGTGGTTACCGGAATTTTCGGAGGCATTGAACAGTACCTTTTGCGTATGGACCCGTCTCTCCTTGGAACCTTAGAGGAACTGGAGGGACATTTTGTGCAGTCCGCAGGACAGATGGTATCAGGAATCTCCATGGAAGTCATGGGCTGGCTTTCCGGCTTCGCCTCATCTCTTCCCGGTATGTTTATCAATCTGCTGCTCATGGTCATTACCACTTTTTTCATTGCAGCTGATTATGAACTGCTGACCGGATTCTGTCTGCGGCAGCTGGGGGATCGGCCCAAGGAGGTATTTATGGAGATACAGTCCTATGTGGTGGGCACCCTTTTTGTGTGCATCCGCTCCTATGCCCTGATTATGACCATTACCTTTGTGGAACTGTCCATCGGCCTGACGCTTATTGGGGTGGAGAATTCACTGGTTATCGCGTTTCTTATTGCTGTATTTGACATTCTTCCCGTGCTGGGGACAGGGGGAATCATGATCCCGTGGACGGTCATCACTGCCCTTACGGGCAGCCACGGCCTGGCACTGGGGCTTCTGGTGGTGTATCTGGTCATAACGGTTGTGCGCAATATCATAGAGCCTAAAATTGTAGGGAGCCAGATTGGCCTTCACCCGGTGGTGACGCTGGTGAGCATGTTTGTGGGAGCGCAGCTTTTGGGGGTACTGGGATTATTCGGATTTCCCATTGGCCTGTCCCTGCTGCGCTATCTGAATGAGACAGGGTCCATCCGGCTGTTTAAGACGGCAGGGGAAGAATCGCAGCAGTTATTCCATAAGGAACAGATTTAAAGGAACAGATTGAAAGAACCAGAGTTCAGGAAACAGATTTCCTTCCATCACATATTGCATCCCTGCCGGTATGCTTGGTATAATGGTAGGGATAAGCGGGAGAGGAGGGAATGCAGAAGATTATGACTGAAAAAGAACGGATGTTGTCGGAAAAGCTTTATATACCAATGGATGAGGCGCTTGCAGCAGACTGTGCCAGGTCCAGGCGGCTGGTCCGTCTGATTAATGGGACCACGGAAGAACAGGCGGAGTACAGGGT